>Ga0307517_10006618_pt1 | contig 17082 bp, 16 predicted proteins | sample 23_EM_MG_FD_194515 | JGI IMG/M metagenome (GOLD analysis project Ga0307517, IMG submission 194515) | Populus trichocarpa ectomycorrhiza microbial communities from riparian zone in the Pacific Northwest, United States - 23_EM | ecosystem: Host-associated > Plants > Roots > Unclassified | place...
ACGACGTAGACGAAGCGCAGACCCAGGTCGGCCAGCATCGGCCCGACGATGTTGGGCAGGATCTCGTGCAGCATGATGTAGAGCCGCCCTTCGCCGCGCGTGCGCGCGACGGTCACGTAGTCCATCGCGTCGATGTTGACGGCGAGCGAGCGCGCGATGCGGTAGGCGCCGGGCAAGTAGATGATCGCCGCGGTGAGCACCAGCGTCGGCATCGACGAGCCGAAGGCCGCGACCATGATCAGCGCGAACATCTTGCCGGGCACCGAGGTCAGCGTGTCGATCGCACGGCTCAGCACCGCGTCGAGCCAGCGCCCGCTGGCCGCGGCGAGCAGCGCGAGCAAGGTGCCCAGACCGCTCGCGAGCAGCGTGGCGCTCAAGGCCACGCCTACCGTGTAGCGCGTGCCCTGCACGACGCGCGCGAGCACGTCGCGGCCGAGGAAGTCGGTGCCGAACCAGTGCGCCGCACTGATCGGCGCGAACACCGCGGCCTCGCCCATGCTGCTGCCGCCTTGGCTCATCAGGCTCGGGCCGATCAGCGCGGCGATCAGCCAGAACAGCAGCACCGCGCCGCTGAGCAGCGCGACCACGTTCAATCCGTGACGGGCGCGGCGCGGCTTGACGGGCAGGGTCAGTGTCGAGTCGTTGTTCATCACGTTCACCGATAACGCAGCCGCGGGTTCGCGACGATGCTGACGATGTCGGCCAGCGTCACGAGCGCGAGGTAGGCGGCGCAGAACAGCATCGCGCAGGTCTGCACCAGCGGCATGTCGCGCTGCGTCACACCGTCGACCATCAAACTGGCGACGCCGGGGTAGTTGAAGATGGTCTCGACGATGATCACGCCGCCGAGCAGGTACGACAGCGTCATCGCCACCGCGTTCGCGATCGGCCCGACCGCGTTCGGCAGCGCGTGCGCGAGCACCATGCGCATCGGCGTCGCGCCCTTCAGCAGCACCATCTCGATGTACGGCGCCTTCAGCTGGTCGATCACCGCGGCGCGCGTCATGCGCATCATCTGCGCGACCATCACGCAGCACAGCGTCATCACCGGCATCGCGAACGAGCGCAGCATCTTCATCGGCGAATCGAGGCTGACGCTGTACGACAGCGCCGGCAGCCAGTGCAGTTCGACCGCGAACACCAGCACCGCGAGTGTCGCGACCAGGAACTCGGGCACCGAGACGACCGCGACCGCGCCGCTGCTGACGACGCGGTCGAACACCGAGCCGCGGTACATCGCCGCGAGGATGCCCAACAGCAGCGCCAGCGGCACCGCGACGACGATGGTGATCAACGCAAGCAGCAGCGAGTTCGGCAAACGGCTCGCGAGCATGTCGGCGACCGGCGTGTGCGTGACGATCGAGTCGCCGGGTTTGCCACTCAGCAAGCCCGAGAGCCAACGCCAGTAGCGCACCGGTGCGGCCACGTCCAGCCCCATCTGGTGGCGCAACGCGGCCAGCGTCTCGGGCGTGGCCTCTTGCCCGAGCTGCGCCTGCGCCGCGTCGCCCGGCAGCACCGCGGTGATCGCGAACACCAGCGCGGACACGACCAGCAGCGACACCAGCGCGAGTGCGACGCGCTGCAATGTCAGCTTGAGGATGAGCAAGTTCATGACAGATTCATCGTGCTTGCCGCGGCGCGAGATCGGGCCGCCGGGGCACTCTGCTCCGCTCGTGTCCCCCGCCGCCAGCCTTCGGCTGTCGTCTCCTCCTTTACCTCGCTGCGCAGAGCGCCCCACCGTCCCGATCTGCAACCGTCGTGGCTGTTCAACGCACGCACAACCACGTTGGCAGCCGAGGGTGTCGGGTGACTGGCGCAGCGAAGTAAAGGAGGAGAGTCGGGCAAAGCCCGGCTCGGGGGACATGAGCGGAGCCGGTCGCCCGGCGCCCTCGGCTCGCGCCGACCACTCAAGGTCGCCATCCGAACCACCATCAACCTCAAGCGTCGAGCCACACGTGCTCGGCGAACGAGTAGCCCATCAGCCCGCCGAGCGGGATCGGCGACAGGCCCTTGAGCTTGTTGCTGTGACCGTCCAGGCTCGCGAGGAACAGCGGGATGCCGGTGCCGGCCTGCTCGTGGATCATGGTCTGCATGTCAGCGTACTGCTGCTTGCGCTTGGTCGCGTCGGTCTCGGCGCGCGACGCGATCAGCAACTGATCGAACTTCTCGCTCTTCCAGCGCGACTCGTTCCAGGCCGCGTCGGACTTGTAGAACAAGGTCAGCAGCGTGTCGGCGCTCGGGCGCGGGTTGACGTTGCCGAAGCCGACCGCGCTGTTGAGCCAGTGGTTGGCCCAGTAGCCGTCGGCCGGCATGCGCTTCACGTCGAGGTTCAGGCCGATCTTCTGCGCCGACTGCTGCATCACCAGTGCCATCTCGACCGAGTACAGCGCCGCCGGCGACGCGACGACCGGCACCGGCGCCTCGCCGATGCCCGACTTCTTCAGGTGGAACTTGGCCTTGTCGAGGTCGTACGGACGCTGCGGCAGGCCCGCGAAGTAAAAGCGGTTGGTCGGGTCGATCGGCTGGTCGTTGCCGAGCACCGCGTGGCCGAGCGCGACCGACTTCTTCATCTGCTCGCGGTCGATCAGGTGCTTCATCGCGAGGATGAAGTCAGGGTTCGCGCCGGGGCCCATGTCCTTGCGCATGATCAGGTCGGAGTACTGGCCCGACTGCGTGCTGAACACCGAGAAGCCGGCCGTGCCCTTGATGCGGTCGACCGAGCGCGGGTTGACCGAGCCGGCCAGATCCAGGTCGCCCGACAGCAGCGCGTTGACGCGCGCGCCCTCGTCGCCGATGCCGACGAATTCGATCTCGTCGAGGTAGGGCTTGCCCGGCTTCCAGTAGGCCTCGTTGCGCACCGCGATCGACCGCACGCCGGGCTTGAATTCCTTCAGCTTGTACGGGCCGGTACCGATGCCGGTGCTGAAGTCGGCCGTGCCGTCCTTCACGATCATGAAGTGGAAGGTGCCCAGGATCACCGGCAGGTCGGCGTTCGGCGCGCTGAGCGTCACCGTGACCTCGTTCGCGCCGCTGGCTTTCACGGTGTCGATCTGGTCGGCCAGCGCCTTCGCCTTGGAGGCCGTGGCTGCGTCCTTGTGGCGCATGATCGAGAACACCACGTCGGTCGGCGTCAGCGGCTTGCCGTCGTGGAACTTCACGTCCTTGCGCAGCTTGAAGACCCAGACCTTCGCGTCCTTGGTGTCGAACGATTCGGCCAGCGCGGGCTGCGGCGTCAGGCTGCCGTCGAGCGAGGTCAGGCCGTTGTAGAGCATCGTGCCGCGCGAGTAGTCGGTCTGGTTCGACATCTTCGCCGGGTCGAGCGTGTCGGTGATCGCTGCGGTGGCGCCGGCGACGCGGATGCGCCCGCCGCGCTTCGGCGTGGCCGCATGCGCCGAGAGCGCCAGCGTCGACAAGCCGCCCGCCAGCGTCGCCTGCATGCCACCGGCCATCAGCATGGCCAGCACATCGCGTCGGCTCGCGCCGCGCTGCAACGCATTCAGCATGCGCGTGCTGTCGTGAGGACCGACGAGGTCTTGGAGTTTGGTGCGCTCGTTCATGGCAGTTCCTGTGGCTGTGGTGCGGGTGGATCGAAGAGAACGAAAGAAAGCCGGCTCAGGCGACCATGTCCTTGACACGGTAGTACAAGCCGACGGCGGGGAGAAACCAGGGGGGCCCGAGGTGGCCGGGGATCGCGGGCCAGGCGCGGTCGCGCCAGGGGTTGGCAGCTTTGTCACCGCCCATCACCTCGGCCATGCGCTGGCCCATGTGGACCGACATCTGCGTGCCGTGGCCGCTGTAGCCCATCGAGTAGTACAGGCCGTCGCGCTCGCCGGCGTGCGGCAGGCGGTCCTGCGTCATGTCGACCAGGCCGCCCCAACAGTAGTCGATCTTCGCATCAGTGAGCTGCGGGAAGGTCTCGGCCAGGCCGCGCCGCAGGATCGCGCCGCTCTTCTGGTCGGACGTGGGGCTGGACACCGCGAAACGCGCGCGCCCGCCGAACACCAGGCGGTGGTCGACCGTCAGGCGGAAGTAATGGTGGATGTTCGCGACCGTCACGCAGGTGCGGCGCACCGCGAGCACGGCCCGCGCGCGCTCCGCGCCGAGCGGCTCGGTGACGATGATGAAGCTGCCGATGCCGACGATGCGCCGGCGCAGCCAGCCGAAGCTGCCATAGCCGCCGTGCTGCGACGCGCCGGTGGCGAGCAGCACCTGCTTCGCGTTGATCGTGCCGCGCGCGGTGTGCACGCGGTGCGCGTGGCCCGCGCCCTGGCGCTCGAGCTTGCTCGCGGCCGTGCCGAGCTGGATCTGCGCGCCGTTGCGCTCGGCCGCGCTCGCCAGGCCGTGCGCAAAACGCCCCATGTGCATCTGCGCACTCTTCCTCTGCAGCAGGCCGCCGACGAAGCGTTCACTGCCGACCTCTTGCCGCACACGCGTCGCGTCGATCAGCTCGACGTCCGGGTCGACCTCGCGCCGCATGCGCTCGGCGCTGCGCGCCAGCGCCTCGTAGTGCGTGGGCTTGGTCGCGAGCTTGAGCTTGCCGTTGCGCTCGAAGTCGCAATCGATGCCCTCGTCGCGCACGACGCGCGCGACAGTGTCGACCGCGGCGTCGAACGCGTGGTACCAGGCGCGTGCCTGCTCGGTGCCGTACTGGTCGGCGGCCACGCCGTAGTCGACCGCGAGGCCGTTGTTCACGTGGCCGCCGTTGCGGCACGAGGCTTCGCTCGCGACCCGGTCACCGGCTTCCAGCACGACCACGCTCGCACCGCGTTTCGCCAGCGCGAGCGCAGCGGACAAGCCGGTGAAGCCGGCGCCGACGATGACCACATCCGCACTCGCCGGCAGCTCCGCGGCTTTCGGCGTGAACGCCGGTGCCGTGTCGGTCCAGTACGAGTCGAGCTTCATGAATGGACGCGGTGTGAACAGCAGGAGGTGCCGTGCGATCAGAGACCGACGACGCCGGCCAAGCCGCCGATGTCGGCGATCTCGGTGTAGCCGTAGGCCGGGCAGCCCGGGCCGTGGCCGCGTGCCACGAAGACCTTGTTCTTGATGCCGAGGTCGTCGGCCGACATCAGGTCGTAGCGCAGGCTGGACGACACGTGCAGCATGTCTTCCGGGTTCGCGTTCAGCGAGTCGAGCATGTACTCGAAGGCCTGCAGCCGCGGCTTGTAAGCCTGCGCCTGCTGCGCGGTGTAGACGCGGTGGAACGGCGCGCCGAGCTGCGCGACATTCTTCTGGATCTGGTCGTCCGAGGCGTTCGACAGAATCACCAGCGGGATCTCCTTCGCGACACGCGCCAGGCCGGCCGGCACATCGGCGTGCGGGCCCCAGGTCGGCACCGCGTCGTAGTAGAGCTGCGCCTCGTGGTCGACGTATTGAACGCCCCACTTCTTGCACGTGCGGCGCACCGCGTTCTTCAGCACGTCGACATAGGGTTTCCAGGCGCCCAGCACCTCGTCGAAGCGGTAGGCGGAGAAGTCGGCGATGAACTGGTCCATGCGCTCGGCCGGGACGCGGTCGGCGAAGATCTCGCGCGTCATCTCGCCCATGCGGAAGCGCGTCAAGGTGCCATAGCAATCGAAGCTGATGAATTTGGGACGGAAAGCCATTCGAATGAGTCCTGTGTGTTTCAGTGAGCCAGCCTCGTCATCACCATTTCATTGAAGCATGTGACGAGAACGAGTAGTTGTGGAAATGGTCGGCGCCAAACGCCGAAGCTGTGGTTTGGGCACCCCGTCTCGGCATGGCGTGCGGTCTGCGCCCCGCCGGTGCGGCGGCGCACTTCATTGCGGCACCGCGAAGTCGATCAGCACGCTTTTGACGCGCAGATTGGCCTCGACCGCCTGGCGCCCGAGGTCCTTGCCGATGCCCGATTGGTGGTAACCCCCGGTCGGAATCACGAAGTCCGACGTGCGGCCATAGCGGTTGATCCAGATCGTGCCGGCCTGGATGTGGCGCATCGCGCGCAGCGCGCGGCCGATGTCGGCCGTGTGCACGCCGGCCGCGAGGCCGTAGTGCTCGTGCGCCGCCAGCGCGAGGCCTTCTTCCTCGGTGTCGAAGGTCTGCACCGTGAGCACCGGGCCGAAGATCTCCTCGATCACGGCCGGGTTGGTCGCATCGACGTGCTCGATCAGCGTCGGCTGGTAGTACGAGCCGCCGGCGCTGACGTCGGCCAGCGCACCGCCGCAGCGCGTCTGCGCACCGCTGCGCCGGGCGCGCTCGACGATGTCGATGATGCGCGCCGCCTGCAAGCGCGAGACGATGGGCGACAGCGTGGCCTCCTCGCTCCAGGTCGGGCCGGGCCGCAAGGCCTTGAAGCGCCGCACGATGCGTTCGATCAGCGGCTCTTTGATGCGCTGCTGCACGATCAGCCGCGAGCCCGCGAGACAGACCTGGCCCGCGTTGCCGGTGATCGCGCCGGCGATCATCGTGGCGAGCTTGTCGAGATCGGGCACGTCGTCGAACACGAGCTGCGGGCTCTTGCCGCCGAGCTCGAGCGTGACCGGCTTCGGGCCGTGCAGCGCACAGGCCGCCATGATCGCCGCGCCGGTGCGCGTCGAGCCGGTGAAGGTCATCTTCGCGATGCGCGGGTGCCGGCTCAGCGCGTCGCCGGTGACGCGACCGTCGCCCTGCACGATGTTGAAGATGCCGGGCGGCACGCCCGCCTGCACCGCCAGCTCGGCCAGGCGCAGCACCGAGAACGGCGTCAGCTCCGAGGGCTTGAGCACGACCGCGTTGCCGGCCGCGAGCGCGGCGCCGACCTTCCACGAGGCCATCACGAGCGGAAAGTTCCAGGGCGTGATCGCGCCGACGACGCCGTAGGGTTCGGTGACCGTCATGCCGAGGTGGTCGCTGCGCGTGGCCGCGACCTCGCCGCCGAGCTTGTCGGCGTACTCGGCGAAGAAGCGCAGGCCCTCGGCGGTGAACGGCACGTCCCACGCGAGCGCCTCGCGCAGCGGGCGCGTCGAGCCAACCGCCTCGAGCGGCGCAAGCACCGCGCCGTCGGCCTCGACCAGATCGGCCCAGCGCCGCAGCACGCGCGCGCGTTCGCGCGGCGCGCGGTGGGCCCAGTCGCTGGCGCGCCAGCGGGTCCAGGCGTTGCTCACGGCGCGGTCGACGGTCTCGGCGTCGGCGAGCGGCAACGCGGCGTAGGGCTTGCCGTCCGAGGGGCGGTAGACCTCGATGCCCGCATCGAGCGATGCGGGCACGAGCACCCCATCGATGAAGTGGCCACTGGACACGTTGATCTGATCGGGGTGGAAGGTGTGCACGCTGGCCTTGAAAATAGGGTTCAATCGACCCACAAATGCTAGGCAGGGTGGCGCGGAATTTGCGCCCGTAGGCGCGGCGGCGAGCGCAGCAAATTGCGATTCGCCGGGGCGGCACGGCGGATGCTGCGGTATTGCCTCGGGCAGCAAGATCGTCCTATCCGATGCGGTGGCAGGCTTGGAACCATCACACGAGAACCATGCGCTGGAGAACCCATTGATTGATGCAAGCACCACCGCCGACGGGGTCGTGTTGCGACCCATGACGGCCGCCGACCTGGAGGCCGCGCACGCGCTGTCGCTGCGCGTGCACTGGCCGCACCGGCTGGCCGACTGGCAGTTCAATTTCGACTTCGGCAGCGGCCTGGTCGCCGAGCGTGATGGCGAGCTTGTCGCGACAGCACAGTCCTGGCGCTGGGGCGCGCAGCACGCGACCATCGGCCTGGTGATCGTCGACCCGCGCTGCCAGGGGCGGCGCATCGGCTTCCGGCTGATGGAGACGCTGCTGGCCGAGCTCGATGACCGCAGCGTGCTGCTCCACGCCACGCCCGAAGGCCGTGGCCTGTACGAACGCCTCGGTTTCGTGCGGGCCGGCGAGGTGCGCCAGCACCAGGGCACCGCGCTGCCGGCACCGCTGGTCGCGCTCGACGAGGGCTGGCGGCTGCGCCCGGCCGATCACAACGACACCGAGCCGCTGGCCGCGCTCGACGCGCAGGCGCGCGGGATGCCACGCACCGCGATGCTCACGGCCTTGCTGAGCCACGCCGACACCGTGGTGCTCGACCACGACGGCAGCGCGCGCGGTTTCGCGATGCTGCGCCGCTTCGGCCGCGGCCTGGCGATCGGCCCGGTGGTGGCGCCGGATGCCGACAGCGCCAAGGCGCTGATCGCGCACCTCGTGGGCTTGAGCGCCGGCAAGTTCGTGCGCATCGATGTGGACTTCGACAGCGGATTGACCGAATGGCTCGAAAGCCTGGGCCTGCTGCGCGTCGACGCGCCGACGGTGATGGTGCGCGGTGCGGTGCCCACCTCGCCGGCCGACGTGCGGCTGTTCGCATTGGTCAATCAGGCGCTGGGTTGAAATGACAACCCCCACGTCACTTCGCTCCTGCCCCCCGAGGGGGTGTCCAGCCGTCTTGGGGCGGCCCGGCGGCGGCTGGCTCCGATGAGCTTCGTCTACAAATCCGACCCGGTGCGCGGCCGCCAGTGGGCCGAGGTCTTCGCGCGCGAGGCGCCCGGGCTGCCGTTCCATATCTGGCCCGACATCGGCGATCCCGAGCAAGTGCGCTTTCTCGCCGCGTGGGAGCCGCCGCCCAACATCCTCGAGCTGTTCCCGAATTTGCAGGTGCTGTTCTCGTCCGGCGCCGGCGTCGACCAGTTCGACTTCTCGGCGCTGCCACCCGAGTTGCCGGTGGTGCGCATGGTCGAACCCGGCATCATCAACGGCATGGTCGAGTACGTGAGCTGGGCCGTGCTCGCGCTGCACCGCGACATGCCGCAGTACCAGCGCCAGCAGCGCCGTGGTGAGTGGCAAGCCGCACCGGTGCGGCCTGCCGGGCGATGCCGCGTCGGCGTGCTCGGGCTCGGCTCGCTGGGGCAGGCGGCGCTCGCACAGTTGCGCGGCTTCGGCTTCGACTGCGCGGGCTGGAGCCGCTCGCGTCATGTGCTCGACGACGTGCAGTGTTTTGCGGGCAGCGACGAATTGCCGGCGTTTCTCGCGCGCACCGACATCCTCGTCTGCCTGCTGCCGCTCACGAGCGAGACGCGCGGCCTGCTGAACGCTGCGCTGTTCGCGCAGCTGCCGCGCGGCGCCGGCCTGGTCCACGTCGGCCGCGGCCCGCAGCTCGTTCAGCACGACCTGCTCGCCGCGCTAGCCACCGGCCAGCTCGGCGACGCCGTGCTCGACGTGACCGACCCCGAACCGCTGCCGCCCGAGCATCCGTTCTGGCAGCATCCGAACATCTGGCTCACGCCGCACATCGCGAGCATGACGCAGCCCGAAACCGCCGCGCAGGTGGTGCTCGACAACCTGCGCCGCCACCGCGACGGCGAGCCGTTGTGGGGTCTGGTGGATCGGGCACGAGGATACTGAGCGCATCATGAACAGACCACTGACCTACGCTGGCTCCTGTCACTGCGGACGGGTGTCCTTCGAGCTCGACGCGAACCTTGACTACGTGATGGAGTGCAACTGCTCGCTCTGCCGGCGCGTGGGCGCTCTCTGGCACGGGGCTTCGGACAGCAGCCTTCGCATCACCGCGGGAATGGACGAGCTGACGCTCTATCAGTTCAACACGATGTCTGCCAAGCACTACTCTTGCCGACACTGTGGTGTCCACCCCTTCTGCCGACCACGCCTCGACCCGAGCAAATGGGCGGTGAACGTCCGTTGCATAGACAGCGTGGATCTCTCTTCGCTTCCACTGAGGCACTTCGACGGAGCGAACTGGGAAGAGGCGGCAAGAGCACTCTACGCGCAGCGCAGGTAGAGGGCGGCCGCTCACGGTCTCGCCTGAAGCCTCTCCGTCATCTTCTGCTGCACCACGCCGATCGCCTTGAGCGGCCTGACCATCACCTTGAACTCGATGACCTGGCCGGCGTGGTTCCATTTGACGATGTCCACCGCGTTGATGGTCACCCCGTCGACCTCGCTTTCGAACTCCAGCATGGCGTCCGTGTCGCCGAAGAGCTTGCGAACGACGCGAAAGCTCGGGCTGAAGAACACGTGCAGCGCAGCCTCCAGGTAGCGCGTCGCGACCTCCTTGCCGCGTTGGGGCGTGTGGACGATGGGGGAGTGGAACACCACGTCGTCGGCGAGCAGGGCTTGCAGGGCGCTCGGGTCCTGGGTGACCACGATGCGATGCCAGGTTTCAAGAGGGTTGACAGTCAATTTGCACCTCGTCGGTTGGGGGTGAATGCGCTTGCAGGCAGCGGCGTGCGCCTGACCCGGCCCTTCGGCTCGTCGGCGTTGGCGGCGAGCCACTCGCGCCACGGGATGGCGCCCTTGCGGCCGCGCGCTTCGGCCAGGCCCAACCGGGCGGCCGTCTGCGGCGCGACATTGAAGCCGATCACGCGCCTGTTCAGTCCGCGTGCCTGCAAGTATTGCCGGGCAAGCTCCGGAAGCGGCAGCGCCGCCGGCCCGCCGATTTCTTCGCGCAAGCCGAACCTGCTGTCGTCGACGCACTCGATCAGATACGACGCCACGTCGGCGGTGTCCACCGCATCCATGACGCCATTGGGGAGGATCCACCAAGGCATCCACCGCATGCTGGCAAAGAGCCGCGCCAGCAGGTAGTAAAACGGGCCGGCGCGAACCACCGACCAGGGCAGTTCCGATTGCCGAACCAGGGTCTCGCCTTGCAGCTTCACCTGGCTGTAGGGAAGGGAATCGGCCGCGTCGGAAAGGCCGACGATGGACACGTGCAGGAAGTGCCGCACCCGTGCGTGTCGGCACTCGTCCAGGAGCCGGCGGGTTCCGTCCACATCCACGGCCGAGGGTGTGGTGAAGAAGTCGACGAGCCGGATCCGGCCGCGCTGAGCGATCGGAGAAAACGTCGCGGCGTTGATGACGGTGGTGACGCCGGCCAGCGCCTCGCGCAGGCCGGCGCCTGTCGAAAGATCACCGCGCGCCCACTCGACGCTCGGGTCGCCGCCCGGCAGCCGGGCCAGAACGCGCACCCGTTTCCCCCGGCCGAGAAGCTGGCCCACGATGTCACGCCCCAGGTGGCCCGTGCCGCCGGTGACAAGAATGCGCTCCTCATCGGCGCTGATGTGTTGAGTCATTTTTCCTTCCCACGACAAGGGTTGATCGAAGTCGGCGCCTCGCCGAGGAGCCTTCGGTGATTCACTTCATCCCCCAAGACGTTTGAGGCCGCGGTTTTGTCACCGCTCGCATGCGGGGCGTGGCCGACGACTGTGCGCATGCAGATGACGGAGACTCAAACCTTTCTGGACCTGCGGCCGCGCCTGTTCGGTATGGCCTACCGAATGCTGGGAACGAGGCAGGAGGCCGAAGACGCCGTGCAGGAGGCCTACCTCAAATGGCGTCAGGCCGATGTCCGCAGCGTGCGCTCTCCCGAAGCGTGGCTGGTGAGCGTGACGACGCGCCTGTGCATCGATCGCCTGCGGGCCTTGAAGGTGGATCGCGAGGCCTACGTGGGCCCGTGGTTGCCCGAGCCTCTCGTCGCGGAGGTGGCGTCACCCGAGACCGAGTTGGAAAAGGCCCAGCATTTGTCCATCGCCTTTCTCTTGATGCTGGAGCGGCTGAGCCCGGAGGAGCGCGCTTCGTTGCTGCTTCACGAGGTGCTGGACTTTGACTACGCCGAGATCGCCAGCGCGCTTCAACGCAGCGAGGGCGCGTGCCGCCAGCTGGTGTATCGAGCCAAGCAACGGCTGGGCGAGCCCCGCAGCCGGTTCAGACCATCGCCAACACAGCATCGCGCGCTGGTGGAGCAGTTCGTGGCAGCCACGACCGCCGGCGACATCGGCCGCATCGTCGCGTTGCTGTCGGATGATGCGCAGTTGGTGGCGGACGGTGGCGGCACGGCGCGCGTCGTGCTCAAGCCCTTGCAAGGGGCGGAGCGAATCGCGCGGCTCTTCCACGTGATCACCCGACAGCTAGCCGCCCATGCCGCGCGACTCGACTATCGGCCGGTGCTCGTCAACGGCGAGTTGGGGCTGCTCCGGCTCTTCAACGGCTCGCTGCACTCGGTGCTGGCATTCGAGACGGCCGACGACCGAATCTTGTCGATCGGCATCGTGGCCAATCCGGCGAAGATGGGCGGCGCAGGCGCGCAAGCCCTGGCCATGCGGCTGCGATGACCCCCGCCGCGCGGGTGCTCGAGCTGGCCCGCACTTTGCATGGCACTCGACGACCCGACAGACGTCAACGAAAGGTTGCCCGTGCAGACACTGGACGAGATGCGAAGTCTTCACCTGCTGACCACCGACCAGCACGCGCAGATCGGCGCGTGGATCGCCGAACGCAAGACGCCCGAGGCCATCCTGCAAATGCCGCCGCACCTGTGGCGCGCATTCGCGCTGGCCAGCATGCTGATGGGCTTCGACGCGGATGTGATGCAGCCGCCATTGCTGGAGCTCTAGTCTCTCGCCGGTTCGGGACCGGCGGCCCCACCGCCGCCACATCTTCTGCCGAACCCGCGCGCAGAACGATGAAGCATTGCGTGGCGCCCACCCAAAGCAGCACCACCAATCAGGAAGGTCGACCTATTCTGGAGGCTCATCTTCAAGAGTCACCATTCGCATGTCGTCCAGAGACCTTTCCCCCCTCGATGCGCTGACCGCGCTCGACCGAGACCACCTGATCCACCCGGTCGCCCCCTGGCGCAAGCACGAGCAGCGCGGCGTCACCGTGCTCGAATCCGGCCATGGCGCCTGGCTGAAAGACGCCAACGGCCGCGAACTGCTCGACGCCTTCGCCGGCCTGTGGTGCGTGAACATCGGCTACGGCCACGAGAGCGTGGTGCAGGCCGCGGCCGAGCAGATGCGCAAGCTGCCGTACGCGACCGGCTACTTCCACTTCGGCAGCGAGCCGGCGATCCGGCTGGCGGCCAAGCTGGTCGCGATCACGCCGGCCTCGCTGACGCGCGTCTACCTGACCCTGGGCGGCTCGGAGGCGGTGGACGCGGCGAGCCGCTTCATCACGCAGTACTACAACAACACCGGCCGGCCGAGCAAGAAGCACTTCATCTCGCTGGAGCGCGGCTACCACGGCTCCTCGTCGTTCGGCGCCGGGCTGACGGCGCTCCCGGTGTTCCATCGCGGCTTCGATCTGCCCTTGCCGAACCAGCACTACATCGCGTCGCCGTATGCGTACCGCAGCCCAGTCGGCGCCGACCCGCAGGCGGTCATTGCTGCATCCGTCGCGGCGCTGCGCGCCAAGGTCGCCGAACTCGGCGCCGAGAACGTCGCGGCCTTCTTCTGCGAGCCGATCCAGGGCTCGGGCGGCGTGGTCGTGCCGCCGGTTGGCTGGCTCAAGGCGATGCGCGACGCGACGCGCGAGCTCGACATCCTGTTCGTCGTCGACGAGGTCATCACCGGCTTCGGCCGCACCGGCCCGATGTTCGCGTGCGAGGCCGAAGGCGTGGAACCCGACCTGATGACGCTCGCAAAGGGGCTGACCGCCGGCTACGCGCCGATGGGCGCGACGATGGTGTCGGAGCAGGTCTACGCCGGCATCGCCGACGGCGCACCCGCCGGCGCACCGATCGGCCACGGCGCGACGTATTCGGCCCACCCGGTCAGCGCAGCGATCGCGCTCGAGGTGCTGCGGCTGTACGACGAGGGCGGCATCCTCGCGAACGGCCAGGCCGTCGCGCCGTATTTCGCGGCCGTGCTTGACGGCTTGCGCGATCACCCGCTGGTCGGCGAATCGCGCCACCGTGGCCTGCTGGGCGCGCTCGAGCTGGTGAGCGACAAGGCGACGAAGCGCGGCTTCGATGCGGCGCTCGGCCTGTCGGACCGGCTGTTCGACGCCGGCTACCGCAACGGGCTGATCTTCCGCTCGTTCGGCGACCACATCCTCGGCTTCGCGCCGGCGCTGTGTTTCAGCGAAGACGAGTTCGCGCAGATGGGTCAGCGCCTGAAGAAGACGCTGGACGACGTGCTGGCCGCACCCGATGTGCGCGCGGCACTGAAATGAGATGCGTCGCCACCCGGCCATGCAAGCCGCACAATTGAGCCCTCGCGTCTCATTGCCTGCCCGTGACCAGCCCTTCCCTCAAGCTCGACCGCCTCGACCTGCGCATCCTGAGCCAGCTGCAGAAGAACGGGCGCATCACCAACGTCGACCTGGCCGATGCGGTCGGCCTGTCGCCCAGCCCGTGCCTGATCCGCGTGAAGCGGCTCGAACAGGCGGGCTACATCTCGGGCTACGGCGCGCAGCTGCGGCTCGAGAAGCTCGGCGACACGCTGACGGTGTTCACCGAGGTGACCTTGTCGGATCACCACCGCGAGGATTTCGTGCGCTTCGAGGCCGCGATCCGCGGGGTCGACGAGATCCTCGAGTGCCATCTGGTCAGCGGCGGCTACGACTACCTGCTGAAGTTCACGACGCGCGGCGTCAACCACTACCAGGCGCTGATCGAGGACCTGCTCGAGCGCAACATCGGCATCGAGAAGTACTTCAGCTTCATCGTGATCAAGTCGCCGTTCATCAAGACGCACTACCCGATCGAACGGCTGTTCCCGTCCAACCCCTGAAGGCGGCTTTGGCATGAGCAATCCACTGCCCGAGCACGGCAGCGGCGGACGCTTCGTGCGTCTCGCAGAGACAGAACGCCCGACCCTGCGCCTGGTGATCGACGGCGCACCGGCGACCGCACTCGAAGGCGACACGCTGCTCGTCGCATTGCTGACGCACGGCCGGCGCGTGCGCAGCTCGGAGTTCGGCGACGGTACACGCGCCGGCTTCTGCCTGATGGGTGCGTGCCAGGACTGCTGGGTCTGGGACGAGGCCGGTCAACGGCTGCGCGCGTGTTCGACCGTCGTCACCGATGGCATGACCGTGCGCACCACGCCGCCGGCCTCGCTGTGGCCGGTCACGCCGGAGGTGGCGGCACGCGAACGCGGGGAGGTGTTTCGATGACGTCGCCGCGCGTCGTGGTCGTCGGCGCCGGCCCGGCCGGCGTGCGCGCCGCCCAGGTGCTGGTCGAGGCTGGCGTGCGCGCCATCGTGATCGACGAAGGCCGGCGCGACGGCGGCCAGATCTACCGCCGCCAACCCGACGGGTTCACGCGCACGCACGCGATGCTCTACGGCAGCGAGGCCACGAAGGCGCAGGCCCTGCACCACGGCTTCGATGCGCTGCGCGCGCAGATCGACTACCGCGCCGAGACGTTGGCCTGGAACGTGACCGCAGGACAGATCCACACCGTACACGCACCCAGCGGCGAGACGGCGACGCTGGACTTCGATGCACTGATCGTCTGCGCCGGCGCCACTGACCGGCTGATGCCGGTGCCGGGCTGGAACCAGGCCGGCTGCTACAGCCTCGGCGCCGCGCAGATCGCGCTGAAGGCGCAGGCCTGCGCGATCGGATCCCGCGTCGTGTTCATGGGCAGCGGCCCGCTGCTGTACCTCGTCGCCGCGCAGTACGTGAAGGCGGGTGCAAAGGTCGAGGCCGTGCTCGACACCGCGCCCGCGCTGCCCGGCTGGGCCGGGCTGCGCGGCCTGCTGCACCGCCCGCGCCTGCTGCTGCGCGGGCTCGCGCTGAAAGCCTCGCTGCGGCGCGCCGGCGTCACGGTGTTGAACGGCGTCGTGCCGGTGCACATCGACGGCACACCGGACGGCGGCGTGTCGCGCGTCGTCGCGCGCGATGCGCTCGGCGCCGAGCGCAGCTTCGGCTGCGACGCGGTCGGCCTCGGCTGGCACCTGCGCGCCGAGACGCAGCTCGCCGATCTGGCGCGCTGCGAGTTTGCGTTCGAACCCTTGAGCCGCCAGTGGCTGCCGCGCATCGACGCCGACGGCCGCAGCAGCACGCAGGGCGTGTACCTCGCCGGCGACGGCGCGCGCCTGCTCGGCGCCGACGGTGCGGAGGCCGCCGGTCGGCTCGCCGCGCTGGCGGCCTTGCACGACCTGGACCACGCGCACGGTCGCACGCTGTTCGCGGCCGAGCGGATCAGCCTGCAGCGCACGCTCGCGACGATGAACGGCTTTCGCGAAGGCCTGGCGCAGGCCTTCCCGTGGCCGCATGCCCACGCGGCCGCGCTGCCGAACGATGCGGTCGTGTGCCGCTGCGAGGCGGTGACCGCCGGCGAGTTGCGCCGCAGCGTGTTCGAATTCGGGAGCCAGGAGGTGAACCGTGCGAAGGCCTTCAGCCGCGTCGGCATGGGCCGCTGCCAGGGCCGTTACTGCGGGCACGCGGCGGCCGAGATCGTCGCGGCAGCGGCGAGTGTGCCCGTCGAGATGGTCGGGCGCCTGCGCAGCCAGGCACCGGTCAAGCCCCTGATGATGAGCGCGCAAGAACATGAATGAAGCGGTTCAACGCAGCGATGTGCTGATCGTCGGCGGCGGCCTGATGGGCACGACGACCGCGCTGTTCCTGCGCCGTCATCACGGCCTGAGCGTGACCTTGCTCGAGCGCGAGCTGATCGGCCGTCAGGCCAGTGGCACCAACTTCGGCAACGTGCGCCGCCAGGGGCGCGACCTCGCGCAGATCCCGCTGGCGAACCGCGCGCGCGCCGTCTGGAGCCGTGTCAACGAGTTGCTGGGCGTTGACCTGGAGTTCGTACCTCACGGCCACCTGCGCGTGTGCTACACCGACGCACAAACCGCCAAGCTCGAGCAGCACGTTCGCGATGTGCAACCGCTGGGCCTCGAGCTGCAGATGTTCAGCGCCGAGGCGCTGCGCCGACGCTGGGGCATCTTCAGCGACGAGGTCGTGGCGGGCTCGCTGTCGCCGCTCGACGGCCACGCCAACCCGCGGCTGGCCGGCCCGGCCTTCGGACGCGCTGCGCAGCGCGCCGGGGCACACATCCACGAACACAGCGAGGTCGCGCACATCGAGCGCGTCGGCGCCGAGTTCGTTGCGCACACCGTCGATGGGCGGCAGTACCGCGCGCCGCAGCTGCTGGTGACAACCGGTGCGTGGTCGGCACGCTTCGCGCAGGCCTTCGGCGAGCCTGTGCCGCTGGACGCGCGCGGCCCGCAGATGGGCGTGACCGAGCCGCTGCCGTACGCGATAGCCCCGTCGATCGGCGTCTCGACGCCGATCGAGACCGAGGGCCTGTACTTCCGCCAGATCGCGCGCGGCAACATCGTCTTCGGCGGTGGGCTCAAGGGCCCGGCGCTGGCCGAT
>Ga0307517_10006619_pt1 | contig 17080 bp, 17 predicted proteins | sample 23_EM_MG_FD_194515 | JGI IMG/M metagenome (GOLD analysis project Ga0307517, IMG submission 194515) | Populus trichocarpa ectomycorrhiza microbial communities from riparian zone in the Pacific Northwest, United States - 23_EM | ecosystem: Host-associated > Plants > Roots > Unclassified | place...
CGGCGGTGGCCGAGATCACGCAGCTCAAGGGCTACGAGCTCAAGCGCATCATGCGCACCGGCACCGTGGCCAGCACCGACAACCGCAACTGGGAGCTGCTGCCGACGCACAACGCGGTCAGCACGCCGGAGCGCCGCTTCAGCCAGAGCCGCGCGATCGCGCTCGACATGGAGTCGGCGACGATCGCGGCGAACGGCTTTCGCTTCCGCGTGCCATATGGCACCTTGCTGTGCGTCAGCGACAAGCCGCTGCACGGCGAGATCAAGCTGCCGGGCATGGCGAACCACTTCTATCGCGAGCGGGTCGACCAGCACCTGCGCATCGGCATCCGCGCGATCGAACTGCTGCGCGAGTCCGGCGTCGACCAGCTGCACAGCCGCAAGCTGCGCAGCTTTGCCGAGGTGGCGTTCCAGTAAGGCCGTGCCAGCCTAGTCGCAGGGCTGGGCCGGGAGCCGCACGCCCAGCGTCAATGTCTTGCCGGTCAGACCCAGGCGGTTTGACGGAACGAGGTCGAACACCATCAGGTTCGTGACGCCGGCCGGCACCGCATCGCCCTCGTCGAGCACGAAGAGCCCACCGTCGCGCTGCAAATCCTCAGTGCGCACCCACGGCGTGGCACGGTCGGAGTCGAATACCTGAATCTGACCCCCGGAGTACAGCGACACGAGCCCGGCGTCGAACACCGAGCCCTCGACGAAGCGCAGCGGGCACTTGGTCGCCGTGGCCCAATGCGCGACCGCGGTGCGTGCCAGGCGCCGGGCGGGGTAGGCGGTGTCGATGCGACGGCTCGACAGCACCGCACGCGGGTCGTGGTGCTCGACGGCGTACAGCGTGAGACTGAGTGCCTGCACCGCCAGCGCGACGCAGACCAGCGTGCGCAGGTCGATCGCGATGCGGCGATCCCACACCAGCACGATCCACAGTGGCAGGAACTGCAGGGCCTGAACACCCCAGTGGTTGCGCAGGCTCACGCCGCTGGCCAGCGCCATCACGACCAGCACGGTCAGCGCGGTCCAGACCAGCCCGACCATCCAGCGCCCGAAGTCCGGCGCAACGGCGGCATCGCTGGCCACAGCGTGGCCGCGCCGCGCGTGGCGCATCCAGGCCCAGCAGATGCCGATCGCGAGCAAGGCCGGGAACGCGAGCCGGATCTGGTTCGCCGCGAACCCGATGACGAAGCGCAGCCGCATCCACAGCGGCGCGGCTTCGATCGCGTCCGATGCGTAGCGCAAGGTCGTGTAGTCGTTCCGGGCCACCCACACCGCGTGCGGCGCGAACACGGCCACCATCACCGCCAGTGCGAGCGCCAGACCGGCCCACTGCGCCGGGCGTTTCAGGCGCCCGGTCAGCACGAGCGCAAGCACCAGACCGCCGAGCGGCACCAGGGCCTGGTACTTCGACAGCATCGCCGCGCCCGCCGCCAGACCGGTGGCGACCCACCACAGCCAGTTGCCGCGCGTCGCGCGCATCGCGAACCACACCGTCGCGGCGATGCACAGCACCAGCACCGTGTTGTGGTTGTAGAGCTGCACACGCTGCGAAAAGCTCTGGTTCAGTCCCCACAGCACGATGGCCGCGGCGGCGAGCCGCTCACCGAGCAACTCGGTGCCGATCAGCCAGGTCAGCCACAGCGTGCCGAGCAGGCACAGCGTGGCCAGCACGTACGCCCAGTACACGGACGGCCCGAACAGCTTGATGACGAGCCCGAGCACCAGCGACGGCAGCGGTGGGTGCTTGTGGTAACCGAGTTCCAGGCTTTGTGCCCAATTGAACTGCTCGATGTTGTCGCCGAACTGCGCGGTGTTGAAGGCCGCCGCCCACAGTGCCCACAGCACGACGATGGCGGCGCTGATCAGCACGGCGTGCCGCGGCGGCAGCGCGCGCGGCGACGGCAATGACACCGATGGCAGGGGAATCGAGCTCGTCACGGGTCGCCTGAGGGTGGGGGTCGGGCATTCTAGGAGCCCCCATGCCTGCCGTGACCACCGATTGCCCCACGCCGGGCAATCCCGTAGGCTGTATTGCACAGGAGTCGCCGCCGGGCCGCCCCCAGGCGGCGACAACCCCCTCGGGGGACGGCGCTGAAAGCGTCTGGGGGCGCACAATGAAGAGGCCCTCCCCCATGCCGCAGTCATCCGCCCCACACGCCGCCGTCCAGGCGATCCGATCACTCGCGCTGGTCGGACAGACCGGCGCGGGCAAGACCAGCCTCGCCGAGGCGCTGCTGCACAAGGCCGGCGCGCTCGGCGCGCCGGGCAGCCTGGAGCGCGGCACGACCGTCTCCGACTTCGACCCGATGGAGCGCCGTGCACAGCACTCGCTGAACTCGGCCGTGATGCACCTGACGCACCGCGGCGCACGCCTCCACCTGATCGACACGCCGGGGTATGCGGATTTCGTCGGCCAGTCGATGACCGCGCTCGAAGCCGTCGAGACCGCAGCCATCGTGATCAATGCGGGTACCGGCGTCGAGATGATGAGCGCGCGCATGATGGAATGGGCGGCGCAGCGCCAGCTCTGCCGCCTGATCATCGTCAACAAGATCGACGCCGCCGGCGTCGATCTGGCCGGGCTGGTGACGCTGATCCAGGCCGCGTTCGGCAAGGAGTGTCTGCCGCTGAACCTGCCGGCGGCCGGCGGCACCCGGGTCGTCGACTGCTTCTTCAACCCGTCGGGCGAGGCCGATTTCGGCAGCGTCGAGGCCGCGCACCGGGCGCTCGTGGAGCAGGTCGTCGAGGTCGATCCGGCCTTCGTCGAGCGTTACCTGAACGATGGCGATGTCGACCCGCGCGAGCTGCACGCGCCGCTCGAGGAGGCGCTGCGCCAGGGGCACCTGATTCCGATCTGCTTCGTCTCGGCGCGCAACGGCGCCGGCGTGGGCGAGCTGCTCGACGTGATCGAGGCCTTGCTGCCGAATCCGGCCGAAGGCAACCCGCCGCAGTTCTACAAGGGCGAAGGCGCGGACGCCAAGGAATTGCACGCCAGCCCCGATCCCGCGCAGCATGTGATCGCGCACGTGTTCAAGATCACCGTCGATCCGTACGTCGGCAAGATGGGCGTGTTTCGCATCCACCAGGGCACGGTCACGCGCGACAGCCAGCTCTACATCGGCGACGGGCGCAAACCGTTCAAGGTCGGCCATTTGTTCATGCTGCAAGGCAAGGAGCACGTCGAGATCGTGCGCGGTGTGCCCGGCGATGTCTGTGCCGTCGCGAAGATCGACGAGATGCACTTCGATGCGGTGCTGCACGACGCCGCCGAAGACGACCACCTGCACCTGAAACCGCTGCCCTTCCCGGTGCCGGTGCATGGGCTGGCGATCGAACCGAAGCGCCGCGGCGACGAGCAGCGTATGTGGGAGATCCTGCAGAAGCTCGTCGATGAAGATCCGTGCCTGAAGGTCGAACACGTGGGCGTGACCAACGAGACCGTGGTCTACGGCCTGGGCGAGCTGCACCTGCGCACGCTGCTGGAGCGCATGAACGAGGTCTACAAGTGCGAGGTCAACACACGGCCGCCGCGCATCGCCTACCGCGAAACGGTGACGACGGGCGCGGAGGGCCATCACCGGCACAAGAAGCAGAGCGGCGGCGCCGGTCAGTTCGGCGAGGTGTTCCTGCGCATCGAGCCGCTGCAGCGCGGCGCGGGCTTCGAATTCGTCGACCAGGTCAAGGGTGGCACGATCCCGACGCAGTTCATCCCCGCGGTCGAGAAAGGCATACGCCAGGTGCTCGACAGCGGGGTGATCGCCGGCTACCCGGTGAAGGATGTGCGCGTGATCGTCTACGACGGCAAATCCCACTCGGTCGACTCGAAAGACATCGCCTTCGCGACGGCCGGGCGCAAGGCCTTCATCGACGCGGTGAAGAAGGCCCAGCCGATCGTGCTCGAGCCCATCGTCAAGGTGCAGATCACCGCCCCCGAGCACAGCATGGGCGACATCACCGGCGACCTCTCCGCCAAACGCGGCCAGGTCAACGGCACCAGCGCCTTGCCGGGTGGCGGCATGGCGGTGAGCGGCCAGGTGCCGCTGTCGGAACTCGCGAACTACCAGGCGCGGCTGAACGGCATGACCGGTGGCCAGGGCCGCTACACGATCGAGCTCAGCCACTACGAGGCCGTGCCGCCGTCGGCACAGGCTGCGCTGATGAGTCAGTACAAGGTCAAGGACGAGGACTGACCACTACAGGCCGTCGCGCATCGGGCGGGTGGCGGCAAAACCGTCGGTCAGTTCGGCGGAGCCGGTGTCGCCGGCCGCCTTGCCCCGCAGGCGGTCGAGTTCGGCGTAGGCTGCCTTCAAGCGATCCTCGCTGCGCTCCAGCGCGGCGAGCGGCTCGGCGGCCATCGCTGCGAGCTGGCGCTTGAACGCGCTGCGGGCTTGTTCAAGCTCGATCTGGGCCCGGGTTTGCGCGGTACGCAACTGGTCGGCCATCACGGCGTTGCGTTGCTGCAGGTCTTCGGTGGCGCGTCGCAGCTGCGCTTCGAACCGCAGGCGCGCGAAGCGCAGCGCGGCCCAGCCTCCCGCCACCACCCCCATGATCAGCGTGATGCCGAGCGCTCCCCACCATCCATTCGTCGACATATTTCTGACCCCTGTTCAACGCACCGGCCCCTGCACTGGCCGGCACACCCGAAGGGTAACAAGTTATTGCCGAGCTGACACTACGCCAAAGTGCTGATAGCCAGGCGGTGGTCGCACCAGCTGCCGCGCCGCGCGTCGGATCAGACGGCTCGCGGCTTCACGTAGGCGGCGGCCTGCTTGGCACGCGTGCGCGCGACCTCGACATCGGCGTCGAACGCCAGCGCCACGCCCATGCGCCGCTTCTTGAAGCTCTCGGGCTTGCCGAACAGGCGCAGTTCGGTGTTGGGCACACGCAGCGCTGCATCGACGCCGTCGAACACCACGCCCATCGCGTCGGCGCCGCCGTAGATCACCGCGCTCGCTCCGGCGCTTTTCAACGCGGTACTGACCGGCAGCCCGAGGATCGCGCGCGCGTGCAGTTCGAACTCGTTCTGCCACTGCGTGATCATCGTGACCATGCCGGTGTCGTGCGGGCGCGGCGAGACCTCGCTGAACCAGACGTCCTCGCCTTTGACGAAGAGCTCGACGCCGAACAACCCCTGCCCGCCAAGGTTGTCGGTCACCGCCTTCGCGATCTCGCGCGAGCGCGCCAGCGCCTTCGGGTGCATCGCGTGCGGCTGCCAGCTCTCGACATAGTCGCCCTGCACCTGCACGTGACCGATCGGTTCGCAGAAATGGGTCTCGACCTGGCCGTTCTCTCCAAGTGCGCGCACGGTGAGCTGCGTGATCTCGTAGTCGAACGCGATGAAGCCCTCGACGATCACACGGCCGTGGCTGACTCGGCCGCCGGCCATCGCGTGGTCCCAGGCCTTCTGCACATCGGCCGGACCGTCGATCTTGCTCTGGCCCTTGCCAGAACTGCTCATCACCGGCTTCACGATGCATGGATAACCGATGCCCGCGTCGATCGCCGCCTGTAATTCGACCAGCGAATCGCAGAACCGGTACGGGCTGGTTGGCAGCGCGAGCGTTTCCGCGGCGAGGCGGCGGATGCCCTCGCGGTCCATCGTCAGCCGCGCGGCGCGGGCGGTCGGGATCACGCGCACGACGCCGGCGGCCTCGAGTTCTTCGAGCATCGGCGTGGCGATTGCCTCGATCTCGGGCACGACCAGCATCGGCCGCTCGGCCTCGATCAAGGCCTTGAGCTGCGCCGGGTCGCTCATCTGGATGGTCCGCGCGTGGTGCGCGACCTGGTGCCCGGGCGCGTTCTCGTAGCGGTCCACCGCGATCGTCTCGACGCCCAGGCGCTGCAGCGCGATCAGCACCTCTTTGCCGAGTTCGCCGCTGCCGAGCAGCATGACCTTGGTGGCGTGGGGAGAGAGCGGGGTACCGAGGGTGATCATCGAACGTGTCCTGAAGCGGGCGGAGGGTTGAGGGCGTGATTTTCCACCGTGCCCCCTTGCTCAACGGCGCTTTATCATCTGCGACATGACCACCGGCCCCCGCGATGTCGCGCAGATACGCCTCGACAACGCCATGATCTTGTTCGACGAGTTTGTCCACGCGACGATCAAATACCCCGATGCAGCGACGCTGCGAGGCCTCGAAGGGCGTTTCGCCGAACGCCTGCAGATCCAGCCGAGCTACTGGAGCCAGATCAAGGGCCGCTCGCGCCAGATTGGCGAGCGACTGGCGCGGCAGTTCGAACAGCTGTGCCGCAAACCGGTGGGCTGGATGGACCAGCCGCACGGCACACCGAACGCCGCGACCCTGCCCGCGGCCGTGGACGACAGCCAGCGCAACGTGCCCCAGGACGACGACGAGCGCTTCATCGTCGGCCTCGTGCTCACCTACTACCGCCGCCATCCGCAGCGCGCCCGCGCACGGCTGCTCGATCTGCTCGGCGAGGTGCTGACCCCGACGCCGTCGGCCCCCGTCAAATCCGGAGCACCCAAGCCGCCCGAGGACGATGGCCGGGAGCTGTGGAGCAAGACGCAGGCCGCGGTGAAGCCACTGAAGCCCAAGCGCTGAAACGGCCACCGAACTTTTTTGCAACGCGGCTTGAAATTCTTGCGCAAGACCCCTTGCGCAAGATAATCATTCGTTTATCATTTGCGCAATTCACAGGCAAACGCATCCGCCGTGAAGACGCCCCGCCGATCAACCCCCGACCGCATTTCATGTCCCTGACCCTCGTTTCGACTGCCGCACCACCCGGATCACCGCCACGCTGACTGACGCGCCACGACGCGTCAGGCGTCACATGGCCCGGGTTGCGCTTGTCGCCCCGGGCCATTTGCTTTTTCTGTCTTGGCTTCTGCCTCAAGGAGACCCTCATGAAGATCACCATCACCGCCCCCAAGCCCCGCAATCCGCTCGTGGCACCCGCTCACTTTCGCCGCGCCGGCAGCCACCAACCCGGTGGCCGTGCGATGCGCCGCCAAGGCAGCCGGACGCTGCGTCGCGAACTGGAACTGATGAAACAACACAGCCCATGAACAGCGCGGCCCTGCCGCGCACTCGATGAAGGACCGCATCATGTCGAGCTTGAAATACCTCCGCGCTGGCGCCCTCGAAGCGCCGCGCCCCGCCCACGAAGCGGTGCGCCGTCTGGCCGCCGTGGGTTTGCGCAGCGCCAGTGCGGCGCTGGCGCGTTTGTCGCGCCGTTTGGCGCAGCCGGTCGCACGCGCGGTGCGCCCCGCGCCGCAGCTGGAGTTCTACGCCGAGGCCGGCGCCCCGGAAGGCGCGTTGTACCTGGACGGCGAGTTCGTCGGCTGGGTGACCGGCGTGAAGCGCCTGTGACCGTGGGCCCGCCGCTCGCCGAATACGACGAGCGAGCCTCCGGGGCTTGGGGCGCCCCGGCGCGGCGGCCCGCGTCAACGCATCGCGAGCACCTGCTTGCGCCGCGGCGCCGGAAAGCGCCGTTCGATCTCGCTGAGGTCGGCCTCGTTCAGCGCGAGGTCGGCCGCAGCGAGGTTCGTGCGCAGATGCGGCTCGCGCAGGGCTTTCGGAATCGGCATCACGCCGCCGCGCGCGATCAGCCAGGCGAGCGCCACCTGGGATGCGCTTGCGCCATGCCGTTCGGCGATGCGGTGCAGCACCGGATCGTGTGCCAGATCGCCCTGATCGAGCGGGCAGTACGCCATCAGCGGCATCGACCGCGCACGCAGCCAGGGCAGCAGGTCGAACTCGGGGCCGCGCGTGCTGGGCGAGTAGTACACCTGGTTCGCCACACAGCGCTCACCGCCCGGCACGGCGGCGAGTGCCACCATGTCGTCGGTGTCGAAGTTGCTCACGCCCCAATGCCCGATATGGCCTTGCGATTGCAGCGCCTCGAAGCCGGCGACGGTGTCGTGCAACGGGTGCGGGCCGGGCCAGTGGAGCAGGTAGAGGTCGATGCGGTCCAGCCCGAGGCGGCGCCGGCTGCGTTCGCAGGCCGCGGCCACGCCGGCGCGGCTGGCATTGTGCGGATAGACCTTGCTGACGATGAACAGTTGCTCGCGCGCGACCGTGCCGGCGCGCAGCGCCTCGGCGAGCGCCTGGCCCAGCGCCTCTTCGGCGCCGCCCTCGCCGTACATCTCGGCGGTGTCGATCACGCGGTAGCCGAGCTCCAGCGCGAGTCGCAGCGCCGCGACCTCCTGCGCGCGGCGGTCGGCCGATTCACCCAGATGCCAGGTGCCCAGGCCGAGGGCGGGGAGCGAGCTTCCATCAGGCAGTTTCACGGTGTTCATGGCAGGCCTCAGACGTGATACTCCATGCTAGACGACAACCCCAGGAGACACGACACGTGACCGCCACTTTCATCGTCGAACGAGGCCATCTGAACAACGCGCATTGGACGCACACCGACCCCGTCGCGCTGGCTGACGGCGCGGTGCGGCTGCGCATCGACGCATTCGCGCTGACCTCCAACAACATCACCTACGCCGCGTTCGGCGACGCGATGAACTACTGGGGATTCTTCCCGACCGGTGATGCCGCGACCGGCTGCATCCCGGTGTGGGGCTTCGCGAACGTGGTCGAGTCGCGTTGTGCAGGCATCGAGGTCGGCGAACGCTTCTACGGTTATTTCCCGATCGCCAGCGACGTGGTGCTGCACCCGGCGCGCATCACGCCGACGGGCTTCTTCGATGGCGCCCAGCACCGGCGCGAGCTGCACGCGGTCTACAACCAGTACAGCCGCTGCGCCGCCGACCCGGGTTATGTCGCGGCACGCGAGGCCGAGCAGGCGCTGTTGCGGCCGCTGTTCATGACCTCGTTTCTGATCGACGACTTTCTCGCCGACAACGCGTTTTTCGGCGCCCGTGCGGTCGTGCTGTCGAGCGCTTCGAGCAAGACCGCCTACGGCACCGCCTTCTGCCTCGCGCAGCGGCGCGGCAGTGACGACGCGGTCAAGGTGATCGGCCTGACCTCGGCCACGAACAAGGCCTTCACGCGTGCGCTCGGCTGCTTCGACGAGGTCCTGAGCTACGGGGAGATCCACGCGCTGCCGGCCGGTATCCCCACTGTCTACGTCGACTTCAGCGGCAGTGTCTCGGTGCGTGCCGACGTGCACCAGCACTTCGGCGATGCCCTGAGCTACAGCTGCTCGGTCGGTGGAACCCACTGGGACGAGCTCGGCAGCGGCAAGGGCCTGCCGGGGCCGCGGCCGGTGCTGTTCTTCGCTCCGGCGCAGATCAAGAAGCGAAACGCCGATTGGGGCCCAGCCGGCCTGCAGCAGCGCATGGCCGACGCCTGGGCAGCCTTCATGCGGCCGGTGACGGATGCCGCGAATCCCTGGCTGCGCGTGGTGCGCGGCGAAGGCGAGGCGGCGATCTCGGCGACCTACGCGGCGCTGCTCGCGGGCCGCATGAATCCGGCCGAAGGCCACGTGCTGTCGGTGTAGCAAGCCACAGCTGGCTCAAGCCGCGCCTCCAGAACGCCGATAACGCCAATAAGCTTGGCCCAGTTCCCCGATGACCTCACGATGACGACAACGAGTCCCGCTGCCTCCCATGAGCCCAGGCTCACCGAGCCGCTGCGTGACCTCGCGGCCTGGACCGCGCATTTCCGCACGGCAGAGATCCCGGTGCTCGCGCAGACCGCCGAGGCGCTGGAGGCCCTGCGTGCGAACGAGGACAACGTCGATGCCAACAGCATCGGCGAGATGATCTCGGGCGACCCGTTGATGACGCTGAAGGTCATGGCGCATGTGGCCGCGCACCGCAGCAGCCGCGTCGTGACCGACACCGAGACCGTCACCGCCGCGCTGGTGCTGATGGGCATTTCGCCGTTCTTCAGGGCCTTTGGCCCGCAGCCCACGGTGGAAGAGCGTCTGGCCGACCTGCCCGACGCGCTCGCCGGCCTGACCGACACGATGCGCCGCGCCCACCGCGGCGCCAATTTCGCCCTCGGTTTCGCGGTGCACCGCATGGACCACGATGCGGCGGTGATCCACGCCGCGGCGCTGCTGCACGATTTCGCCGAACTGCTGCTGTGGTGCCATGCGCCGGCGCTGGCGCTGCGCATCCGCGAGAAGCAGCGCGCCGACCCGACGCTGCGCTCGAGCGTCGCGCAGCTCGCGATGCTGAACGTCGAGCTGCCCGATCTGCAGCAATCGCTGATGAAGGCGTGGCGGCTGCCCGAACTGCTGATCCGCATCAACGACGACCGCCACGCCGAAGACGCCAGCGTGCGCACCGTGATGTTGGCGCTGCGGCTCGCCCGCCACACGTCTCAGGGGTGGGACAACGCGGCCATCCCCGACGACGTGAGCGACATCGCGGCGCTGCTGAACCTGTCGACGGACGCGACCTTGCAACTGGTGCGCGGCATCTGACACCGAGTTTTTGGCCTCACACCGGCACGGCGGTCGTGTTCTTGACCCGGTCGAGCACGAAGCTGGTCTTGCAGTCTTCGACGCTGGGATGCTTGAGCAGCGTGTCCATGATGAAGCGCGAGTAGTGCGCCATGTCCTGCACGACAACACGCAGCAGGAAGTCCATCTCGCCGGTGAGCGCCGCACACTCGACCACCTCGGGCCAGGTCTGCACCGCGGCGCGGAACAGGTCCATCGGCGTGCGCTTGTGAACCTCCGAGTGCTTCTCGAGCCGCACGTTGAGGTAGGCCGTCAGGCCCAGGCCGACGCGCTCGGGCGACACGATCGCGACATAACCCGCAATCACGCCCGACTCCTCGAGCCGTTTGACGCGCCGCAGCGTCGCCGACGGCGACAGACTGACCTGCGCGGCGAGTGCGTCGTAGACCATCCGGCCATCGGCTTGCAACGCGCGAAGAATGCGTCGATCGATCGCATCCAGCTGTTCTGCGTGTTTCATCGTACGAATTCTGCATCTTTCATGCGCCGAACGGCGAATCGAAGCCAACACTTGCAAAAAAACTGCGAGCCCGCGCGCCTAAAGTCTTGCTCACGCCAAACAGACTGGAGACGGCATGCAATTCACTCCTTGGGACAACCCGATGGGCACCGACGGCTTCGAGTTCGTCGAGTACGCCGCTCCCGATCCGGTCGCGCTCGGCCAGCTGTTCGAGACCATGGGTTTCACGCCCATCGCGAAGCACCGCACCAAGAAGGTCACGCTGTACCGCCAGGGCGAGGTGAACTTCATCATCAACGCCGAGCCGAATTCGTTCGCGCAGCGCTTCGCGCGCCAGCACGGCCCGAGCGTGTGCGCGATGGCCTTCCGGGTGAAGGATGCGAAACAGGCCTACGAACGCGCGCTCGAGCTCGGCGCCTGGGGCTTCGACAACCACACCGGCCCGATGGAGCTGAACATCCCGGCGATCAAGGGCATCGGCGACAGCCTGATCTACTTCGTCGACCGCTGGCACGGCAAGGACGGTGCGGCCGCCGGCGCGATCGGCAACATCAGCATCTACGACGTCGACTTCGTGCCGATCGCCGGCGCGGTGGCAGAGCCCAAAGGCAACGGCCTGACCTACATCGATCACCTGACGCACAACGTGCACCGCGGCCGCATGAAGGAATGGGCCGACTTCTACGAGCGCCTGTTCAACTTCCGCGAGGTGCGCTATTTCGACATCGAAGGCAAGCTCACCGGCCTGAAAAGCAAGGCGATGACGAGCCCGTGCGGCAAGATCCGCATCCCGATCAACGAGAGCTCGGACGACAAGAGCCAGATCGCCGAATACCTCGACCTGTACCACGGCGAAGGCATCCAGCACATCGCGATGGGCACCGACGACATCTACGCGACGGTGGACGGCATGCGCGCGCGCGGCGTGCAGTTCCAGGACACGATCGCGACCTACTACGACCTCGTGAACCGGCGCCTGCCGAACCATGGCGAGAACCTCGACGAGCTCAAGCGCCTGCGCATCCTGATCGATGGCGCCACGCACCAGGGTGCACCGAACGAGCTGCTGCTGCAGATCTTCACGCAGACGGTGATCGGCCCGATCTTCTTCGAGATCATCCAGCGCAAGGGCGATCAGGGTTTCGGCGAGGGCAACTTCCGTGCGTTGTTTGAGAGCATCGAGCTTGACCAAGTCCGGCGCGGCGTCCTGAAGGCCGAGCCCGAGACGGGCGTTCGATAATGTCTTAATACAATACAACGGAGTGAGCGAGCATGGTTGAAGTTCTTTCGCGCAAGCTGGTGCTGGTTGTCGCGCTGGCGGGCTGCGGTTTCATCGCGCAGGCGCAAACGCCCCCCGAATCGTCGCTCGACGCGGTGATGAAAGCGGGAGTGCTGCGCGCCTGCACGCCGGGCGACTACAAGCCGTTCAGCTTCTTGAAGCCCGACGGCGCCTACGAGGGCATCGACATCGACCTCGCACAGTCGCTCGCGACAGCGATGGGCGCCAAGCTCGAGATCGTGAAGACGAGCTGGTCCAACTTGATGCCCGACTTCAGCGCCGGCAAATGCGAGATTGCGATCGGCGGGATCTCGGTCACGACCGAGCGCCAGAAGCGCGCGTTCTTCAGCAGCGCCTACATGGTCAATGGCAAGACGCCTCTGGTGCGCTGCGACGACGTCGCCAAATACCAGAACGTCGCGGCAATCGACAAGGCCGGCGTGCGCGTGATCGCCAACCCGGGCGGCAGCAACGAGCGTTTTGCGAAGGCCAACTTCAAGACGGCCACGCTGACGATCCACCCCGAAAACCTGACGATCTTCGACGAACTCTTGGCCAAACGCGCCGACGTGTTCGTGACCGAAGCGGCGGAGGCACTGACCCAACAAAAGCTCAAGCCCGGGCTGTGCGCAGTGAACCCCGACAAACCCCTGCAATACGGCGAGATGGCTTGGCTGTTGCCTCGCAACGATGTGGTGATGAAGGCCTTCGTCGATCAGTGGCTGCATCTGTCGAAGGCGAGCGGCGAGTACCAGCGCACCGCGGACAAGTGGTTGCGTTGAGCAGAATCGAGAAGACGAGCGAGCTCACGCACGACACACAGCCGGCAACCACCGACCCGGTGGCGGATTGGGCCGCAGCCCGTCCAGGGCATCCTTTTGGGTGATTGCGAGAGGCCGATGCGGCCCCGACACTGCGCCCCGTGGAAACCAGCATCCCCACCATCGCCGACAGGCGGATCGCCATGCGGCGCAGTGCGCTCGTCGTGCTCGCAGCCCTGCTGCTGACCGTCACGCTGGGCCTGCTGGCCTGGGGCCCGGTGACGATAGCCGCGCACGTGCACCGGTACGCCGACGGCCGCTCGTGGCTGGGCGTGCCGAACACGATGAACGTGCTGGTGAATCTGCCCATCTTCTGGCTCGCGGTCTGGGGGTGGTGCGCGACCCGACTCAGCGCGTGGCCACGCGCGCTGCGCCTCCCCTGGCAAGGCTTTCACCTGTGGGTGATGGCGGCTGCTTTGATCTCCGCCACCTATCACGCCTCGCCCAGCGACGCGTTGCTCCTCGCGTCGCGGACCTGCCAGGCCTGCGCGTTCATGCTGCTCGTGCTCGGCTTGCTGGCGGAGCGTGTGGATCCGCGTTTCGGCCATGGCGCTGCCTGTTGCTGCGCATCGATTGTGGTCGTGCTGACGGGTTTGGCGATCGCGCAAGCCGGCCGGCACGCACATGGCGCGATCGATCTGCGGCCCCTCGTGTTGCTGGAGGCACTGCCGGTGCTGTTGATTCCGGTCGCGATGCTGGGCGCGCCGAACGTGCACACCCGCCTGTCGGGCTGGCTGATCGCACTGGCGGTCTATGCCGTCTCGAAGTTGCTCGGACTCGCGGATGCCTCGATCTTCGGCGTCACCGGTTGGATCAGTGGCCACACGCTGATGCACCTCGGCTGTGCGATGGTCGTCGGCTGGATGGCCTACCGCGCGATGGGCTCCAGGATCGCGGCCGCGGCCGGCGCGGACGCTTCGGCTGGCGCGCTCAACCAGCGCCAGACTTCGTTGAACACGACGGGCTGAAACGCCATGTGCACATGGGCGGTGACGGGTACATGAAGGTTCTCCGCGCCCGGCAGCGTGCCGGAGGCCGCCGGAAAAACGATGTTGTCGCAATGGCCGTAGAAGCAGGTGAAGCGTCTGGCGCGCTGCGCGGGTTCCGCCGCGGCCAGCGCCGTCAGCCAGGGGCCGCGCTGGCGCATCTCCCGGCCATTGACCGTGTGCCCGTAGCGCGCCAGCCAGGTGCCCTGATGCGGGCTGCCGATCGTGATCACGCGATGCACGCGCGCGTCGGCATCGAACTGCCGCAACCACGCCCGGATGGCCAAACCACCCATGCTGTGGCCGACCAGCACCACCGGTCCCGCGGTGGCCGCTTCGAGTCGCGCGACGGCCGCGTTGATGATCTCCGGATAGTGGTCGATTGAGCCGAACAGTGGTTCCAGGTCAACAGCGATGAACGGCACGTTTCGAGCACGCAGTTCGCGCATCCACGGGTTCCACAAGCCTCGATTGCAGACGAAGCCATGCACCAGCACGACGCCGCGCTGGCCGGTGGGTTGACTCGGGACATGGTCGGGCTCGGCACGTGATCGAAACGGTTGACGCCAAAAGAAGACTCGCGGCGCCGTGACCACTTCGCCCCACCACGCGCGCAGCAGTTCGGCTGCGCGTGCACGCGGTGCAGAGCCGGGTTCCTGGACGGCATAAAGCAGCCCGAACTCGAACCCCAGGAACAGTGCGTAGCCAAGCAAGACCAGCAGCGCAGCGGCACCACCCCAACCCGGATAGCCGAGGCGAGCAAAGATCAAGGCCCACGCGCCCGCGGCAACGAGCAATACAAGAACAAGCGATCTCTGCAGGCGGGCCAACATCGAGCCATGCTACCAGCGCGGCTGCAGCGGCAGCGCGCAGTAGACTGGACGCGAATGAGCGCCGCGGCCGAAGCCATCCTCGCGAATCTGAAGATCGTCGCCGACGAGCGTGCAGTTCGTTTGGCCGTACACGGTTTGCCTGCCAAAGTCGCTGCACTCAAGGAGTTTCAGCAGCGCCGGTTTTCGCACACGTATGCCGATCTGCTCGGAACGAAGCGATACGGGCCTGCCGCGCGGTTCTTCTTAGACGAACTGTACGGGCCACGCGACTTCAGCCGTCGCGATACGCAATTCGCTCGCGTCGTTCCAGCCCTGGTCCGCCTGTTCCCGCGTGAAATCGTCCAGACGGTGGCCACGCTGGCGCAATTGCACGCGCTGTCGGAGTCGCTGGACACGGTCATGGCCGCGAACATGGATGGGGCTGCGATCACACCGCAACGCTACATCCACGCCTGGCAGGCGACGGCTCGCGCGGCAGATCGGGAAGCGCAAATCGTGTTGACGCTGGATGTGGCATCGCGCCTCGATCATTTCACCCGCAAGCCGCTGCTGCGCAACAGCCTGCGCCTGATGCGCGGGCCCGCACGAGCTGCTGGACTGGCGGAGTTGCAGCATTTTCTCGAGACCGGCTTCGACACCTTCCGGACGATGAATGGCGCGCAGGCGTTCATCCGTGTTATCGAAGACCGGGAGCGAGCGCTCGCTACGTCGCTATTTCAAGCCGATCTGAAGAACACCGAGCGGGGTAGCATGCTCGACCGTGCGTTGGAAAATCTGCCCGCCGATCCGCAGGTGGTCGAGTCTGACACGTCCCACTCGATCACCCCACCCCGTTCGCATCGATGAACTCGCTTTTCGACGCCGCTGGCCTGACCGTGTTCGAGCGCGGTTGGTTGTCGTCGAACAACGTGCTGTTCGCGGGGGACGACGCTCATGGTTCGACGCTGGTCGATTCGGGGTACTGCACGCACGCCGACCAGACGGTCGCGCTGGTCCGGCAAGCGCTGGGATCAAGGCCGCTGGAGCGGCTCATCAACACGCACCTACATTCGGACCATTGCGGCGGCAACCGCGCGCTTCAGGAGACATTCGACTGCTCGATCGCCGTTCCAGCAGGCGAAGCGAGCAAGGTCGACGACTGGGATGAGAGGGCACTGACTTATCGCGCGACGGGCCAGCAATGCCCGCGTTTCATTCGCACCGAATCCATCCGCGCGGGAGACGAGGTCTGGTGCGGACGGCGCCAGTGGCAGGCGATCGCCGCGCCGGGGCACGATCCAGAGTCTCTCGTGCTGTACGAGCCCGAACTTCAGTTGCTGATTTCGGCCGATGCCTTATGGGGGAACGGATTCGGCGTTGTGTTTCCGGAGCTCGAAGGCGTGAGTGCGTTCGACGATGTTCGCGCAACGCTTGACCGACTCAGCACCCTGCCTGTTCGCTGGGTCATCCCCGGGCACGGGAGTCCTTTCGAGGACATCGTTGAGGCGATCGACCGTGCACACCGCCGTCTCGATGCGTTCGTCGCTGATCCGATGCGACACGCGCAGCACGCAGCCAAGGTGCTGATCAAGTTTCATCTGCTCGAAGTGAAGCAGGTTGCGTTGGCGGAGTTGATGGAATGGCTGAGTTCCACACCTTATATGCGGCTGGCGCATCAACGCCACTTTGACGCCATTGCCTTTGAGGCTTGGTGCACAGACCTGCTGACGAGTCTGATCAAGTCGAAAGCGATATATGCGGCGAACGGAGTGGTATCAAACACATGACCCGCACATACCAAAAAGCGAAAAGCCCTCGTCTTTCGACGAGGGCTTCTCTAATAGTAGCCTGACAATGTCCTACTTTCACACGGGAACCCGCACTATCATCGGCGCTGAGGCGTTTCACTGTCCTGTTCGGGATGGGAAGGAGTGGGACCACCTCGCTATGGTCATCAGGCTTAACCGGTCACCGCCTTGTGTGATCACACACAAGACAGCCAATTCGCAGAGTCGATCATGTGATGCACGATCACATGACTATCAGATTTTGATTGCTCACCGACTTCGCTTGAAGTACGGCATAACATGATGTACCCAACTTGACAGTCAAGTCAAAGTTATAGGGTCAAGCCTCACGGGCAATTAGTACTGGTTAGCTTAACGCATTACTGCGCTTCCACACCCAGCCTATCAACGTCCTGGTCTCGAACGACCCTTCAGGGGGCTCAAGGCCCCGGCAAGACTCATCTTGAGACGAGTTTCCCGCTTAGATGCTTTCAGCGGTTATCTCTTCCGCACTTAGCTACTCGGCAATGCCACTGGCGTGACAACCGATACACCA
>Ga0307517_10006620_pt1 | contig 17080 bp, 9 predicted proteins | sample 23_EM_MG_FD_194515 | JGI IMG/M metagenome (GOLD analysis project Ga0307517, IMG submission 194515) | Populus trichocarpa ectomycorrhiza microbial communities from riparian zone in the Pacific Northwest, United States - 23_EM | ecosystem: Host-associated > Plants > Roots > Unclassified | place...
TGGCCACTGGAGGTTTACATGGTCGTTAACTTCAGGGCCCGTGGGATTAGTCGAGGTGCGCGCAAGCTGGCCCGGACACCCACGTTAAACTAAAAAAAAGAAGTTTCACAGGGGATTGTAACATATAAGCTGAGGCAAGAAATGATGACTTAAATCCTTGAATGTGACGCATGAGCTTTTAATCTAAAACATGGAATTAAAGAGATTGTAGATTTGTGAGCTATTTATTGTATGTGTGCTCATACAAAGCTGTTATAAAACCAGCTTACTTGTGTTAAAAGGAAAAGAAAATCTACATTCCAGGCTCGCTCCTAAGCTCAATACAAGAACCCACAACGCTTTTTGGGTGTCAGTAGCTACATTTACACCATTTCAGAATCCTATCATGGCATAGTTCATACGTCCCTAACATAAGTCTTAATGGAATAAAAGAAGCTTTTCCCGTTTACATTAAAAGGTCCTAAAATGGCTCTAACTTTTAACTTTTAATGTAGCTTTATTACTATAGATTAAAATAATAAAATTATAATTTTGTCTCTATAAACATAATACAATTCCCCAAGGAAATGGGAGTGTAATAGTTTTTTTTTATTATTATTTACATAATAAAACCACTAATATACACTTTGGAGTAGAGGTACTTTCAATTTTTTCATTTTAGCTGCATAGCAAAATGACCATAATGCCATTAAATTAGAAATGCTTTTGCCTTGTATTTTTTTATATATATAATTATCGAGTTTGACTATGAGCAATTTAATATTTTATCATATATAATATATTATTTATTTTGAAAAAATCGATTGTGTGTAGGTGCTCTTGTGTTATCTGAATGACTTGTACAATGCTATTCGACAACCAAACTTGAGCTTCCATGACAATGTTTTAATCCTCATAGCATCGCCTCCATTTCTGGACGGCATGTGTGATAGATATATATCAGGTTTTTTGCCGGTGGTCATTTTTTCTCCCTCCTTGTTTCCTCACTCCTCCATGGTTTAAGAGCTTTTCCTTTCGCATTTTCAAAGCAGCCTTTTGATTTTTGTTTTCTTTTAAATTTGATTGAAATTCTTCTTATTGCTATTCCTTTTATTTTAAATAACCCATAAAATTTGAATTTTCTTTCGATTTAACCCTCATTAGGTTTTTTCACTTTTTGGATTTGGTTCCGATATATATTTTTATTGTGAATGTGTTTTTAACCAATCTTTTAATTAAATTATCTTTTCAATGACATCCCTTAATATTTTACATCATTTTCTTAATTGATTTTTTTTTAATCCCTCAATATTTTAGTTTATTTTATTTTGTATTATATTTGGTCTTTATTCTTTCGATTGCAATTTGTTTTTTTAATGTTTTTTTATTAGAACTTTCTTTTTTCTTTTCATCCCTCAATATTTTATTAATCAGAATTTTGTTAACTTTTTAGGTCACGAGTTTGAAAGATTTGACCGGGTTGGCTTAGATTTTTTTTTTAATTTTCTTTTTACAATGGAATTTTTTTATTTCATCATTCTATGAGTTATACTGATTTCATATGCAAGGTAACGAGTTTCACTTGTTAATCCAGTTTGACCAGATCCAATATATTTTTTAATTTGTTGTTTTTGTTGTTTTTGTCTATTTTTTTTATCATATCATCAAATTAATCAAGATTTAACCTGAATTTTGATTTTTTTTATTTCTTTAAAAATATTACCATCATATAAATATCTTTTCTATGCTTAAAAAAATTTGGTCCAGTAAATTAGTAATCACTAGACGTTCTGATAAATGAGTTTGCTTTTTATACTGCCATTTCATATATGAATATAATAGGAGATTGTGAAAAAGAACAATCTTTTTGGAATGTATTAAGATTTCGTGTGTAATTGACCAATCCATTATCCAATCCAAGTTAAAAGAAACTTAAAAGAACAAAAAAAAAAGATTGAATAAGAACACACAAAATTTGGAGGGGAAAACGCTATAGAGTGTAGGTGGAGGTGGTCTTGATCTCGCTCTTTTACATACACTTGTGTTGAAATTGGTAGGTTCCCGTAGATAAGCTAAGTGTGGCTTTTTTATTTTAAGGTTTGCGGCTCTTTCCATTAAGATAAAAAGATTATTCTTCAAATGTTAATTCAAAATTTAGCCCAATCTCTTTCTTTCAATATTTAGCCTCATGGGTTAATTACTTTGTATGGTCGATAGTTATAAAACTTGATCCGATACAATATCTAGATTATAAGTTAAACAGGTTAATTCAGGTTAAATGTTTTTTATAAGAGAAGATTTCTTTTAACAAATATTAATTTTTTAAAAATTAAAACAAAATTTTTCTATAAAAAAAAATCATTGAATAGGTCTCACTTGATTTTATCATGTCATCTGAGTTTAATTGAATCAACTCTCTAATTAGTTCAAAAGCAAATTTGATTCGAGTCAGGCCAGACCTAGTTTAAAGGATAACCTAGTCGATCCATTGGGGTGAGTTGAGTTTGGTAACTATTGTCACATTTTGTTGAAATGTGTGGGAATCAATTAATGTTGAAAGCGAAAAATAAAAATAATAGAGTCGCCACCTAGTAATTTAAAAAAACTAGAAATTCTAAAAAAACAGACATTAGTTCTAGATATTTAGGTATTGTGTTAGTTATGTTTAAGGTAAGGGGAATATAACTCTTACCATATCCTTTCAAATAAAATGTTATCTTTGTTATGTTTTTCTAAATTTATTTATGCTATTATGTTTGAGCTTATTCATGAAAAAAAAACTTGACATTAAGCCTTAAAAATATGCAATTTCATTGATTTATGACAATTCTGACATTAATCCCTAAAACTATAAGATTTCATCGGTTTAGAAAAAAATTATGATGTTAATATCTAAAAATAAAAGAATTGGCTATTTTAGAAAAATTATGATGTTAAACCCTAAAGATAGACAATTTTGTCAATTTAGAAGAAAAAAAACAAGTGTGCCTTTAATCCCTAAAGATAGCTAATTTAAAAACCTTTAACGTTAATCCCTAAAAATAGATGATTTTGTTGGTTTAGAAAAGCTTTGATGTTAATCCCTAAAATAAATGATTTCATTGATTTAGAAAAAAATGGACAGTAATCCTTAAAAATAGGTGATGTCATTGGTTTATAAAATTCTTGAAGTTAATCCCTAAAAAAGAAGATTTCATTGGTTTATAATAGAGTCATGGGAGATGTTTTGGTATTTTCACATTGACTTTTGAATACTTAAATCAAAAAATTGGAAACATGTGTTGATCACGCACCAGCACATGGGTGGCGTCTACGCCATTTAACGACGCTACCCGATAGACAAATCTAGCCTTCCACCATCTCCCTGGATGTGCAACCATAATCTTTTCCACATAGAGTGGTGTGTGGCGAAGGATGGTGGTTAGATGGTCACCAACAGTTATTTTTTGTTTTCTCCTATTCTTTTCTCTCTCCTAACAACTAAAGTACACCATTATCCTTTTTATTTTTAGTTTGTTAATTTCAATCCTCATTCTTTTCATTTCTGATTTCTTTTTTAGAAGTTTTTTTTTGTTTTTGCAATTTAGTCCTTTAATTACACTTACTAATATGTTTTAATTTTAGTTTTAGTCATCACTCTTTTAATTTATGATTTTGTTCTTATTCCTTTTATAGCTTCATTCCTCGTTCTTTTAATTTCTTCTTTCATTTTTATTTCTTTTAAAGAAGTTTTTTGTTTTTCAATTTAGTCCTTCAATTACAATTTATTATTTGTTTTGTTTTTAATTTCAATTCTCATTCTTTTAATTTCTTTTTTTCTTCTTATTCCTTTTATAGAAGTTGTTTTGTTCAATTTAGTCATTTAATTACAATTTCTCAAATGTTTTATTTTTTTCATTTCAGTCCTTATTTTTTAAAATTTTAATTTTTTTTCCTTGGCCCTTTTGTTGATGTTTTTTTTTCTTTCAATTTCATCCTTCAATCAAAGTTTTTTTTACCAGTTTAACTCTCATTCTTTTGATTTTTCAATTTAATTTAACCCTCCACCTGGAAATTTTTATTTGCCCTCTAATTAAATTTTTTTCAACCTCAATTTTTTTTTAATTTCTCTTTTGGTTATTGTTAATGATTTTTTTCTGTTTATTTACATAAATGGTTATCGATTTGTTTAATTAGATACTTGCATAAGTTTTTCGATTTACACTTTGAATTTTTTTAATGTAAAAAAATACATTAAAGCAGCCTGCATACCCGATTTATTTTGAAAAAAAAATTATAACTCGAGACGAAGCGTAGATTAAATAGCTAGTTTATCCATAAAAGTCATCAAGATTTTACCCGTGCAGCATGATGTTATTTTTTCCAACATCATAGACAACAACAATAATAAATTAAAACATGGCAAACACAAAACCAGGTTGATAACATAATGCTTAATATGAAACCTTTGTTCAAGATTTCGTTGAGATTGAACATGGTCTTCCTTTTAACCAATACCGAGAAGACATGTCATGGAATGACTGATGTCATTTCATTTGAAATTAAGTCTAGCTAAGGCATGGGTTAGCAAACACTTAATTTGCAATAAAATGAGGACAAAAATGTTTCTTTCATGTATTAGAAAATAAAATGTCTGGTGTGTGTACGTGGGACATATTGACCAATTTTTGCTATTAATAAAAAGTCACTATTTTCCACCAAGAACATAGAGGTCAAATATCAGCTCAAGGGGCATGCCACATGGCTCCAAACACATGTATATAAGCAGCACGTCATGCATATGTTATACAATAATAATAATAATTCACGATTTTTCTGTCTCATGAGATCTTGGACTTGTCTAGGTTGGTAGTCATGAAAAGTCTTCAATGGTTAGTGAGGCTACTTACCAGGAGAAAGATGTCAAGATTAGGTGCCAAATGGTAAAAGGACTTGTTAATGTTAGTTTCCCTAACAAAAGACTTAGCTTAATTAATAATGTTTATTGTAAATTGTTTCAAATGGTTAGACTTGTTTTGCTAGACTTTAAGCAGGTTGGTTCGCTCGCATGGGCCAGGGGTTTGGCATATAATTTATTAGTGAAAGCGTCGATATTCTTGTCATATTCAAAGGGCACAAAACTCAGCTGGTGACCTAAATCCTAAGACCACTTGCTCTTGATCTCGATCTCAGAGGACTAATCTTCACAACACTCCACTTGCTGTTTTATAATTAATGGAGTAATTAACTGGATTATGAAACAGAACTAATGTTTTGTGTAATAACATCCTATGAATCATTGTTGTTTTTCTAAAAAGTTTTCACTAATCAAACCTTAATTATATTGTTTTATCGTAGAATATATACCAAACGCTTTTTTAATGTGGCTATTTTATAATAAAAATCTAGGATGTTCTTAATATTTATTCAAGGGCTTATATATATATATATAGAAAAATTGGTGAATTACCTCTGTAACGGGCCAGTATTTTCAATCAAGAATATTATATTATATATGATGATGCTATAAATGAAAGGAGCTGTCATGTATAATGTCATGAGCTGTTAATTAATTATATTAATTGCTAGAGAAAAGTGAAAGCTTAATCTCCAATTAGATTTGGTCTCTACATGTATAAATACAATGAATAATAAAAAGACGTTTACTTCTTGTATTGTAGAGAGAAATTCTTCAAATGAATTATATTTTTCTTACAAGATTTGATGGCTAGTGCCTCGATGTCATGTGAGTACTAATGTGAACCATGCAAAGTCTTTTTTTTTTTTTTCTTCTAATTAACCAATAGAATTTCCTATAAGTGGATGATAATTACTTTTCTAACTTATTCGGAAGTCCTTATCAAGTTATTTCATTAATTAGCAATTAATTATTTACTTTATTATAAACAAAAAGTTTTTATTACATAGTTCGGTTTTGTATGAATCACATGTATTTTATTAAATTGAAAAGGTGAATTTCGTCTCACCAAAACATTAATTTAATTTAGTAAAGTCACATGACTGTTAAATAAAAAGAATGAAAGAGAAAGAAAAGTATATATCATGTATTCCTGCTTGTATTGTGATAAAGGGTGTGGCTTGATATATAATTCTGAAATCAAGTTAGAAAATGAAGAGGAACATGGGCACAAAACAATACTTTTCTTCTTAGAGCATGTACCCTCTAACTTAGAATCATTACCTAAATCTCATCTATGTTTAGCTCATATGCATCAAAACTCCACACACACGCGCATTAAATATTTTTCTAAATTAATTTTATTTTTTTTATTTTTTTATTTTGTATTTTTTTTTCTATTTAAAAGGAATAGCTTTTTTCTATTTTATTTTTTCTATTCATTATTACTAGAGTTTTCTAGTTTTCTCTATATAAAATATTGTAATAGCTTTTCGATAAATAAAAAAATAAATGAATAAAATTAAGTACTTGCGAGTTGCGAGTTACGAGTTTTGACTTATAATAAATATCGTTATCCTTCATTCATGTCTACATCAATTAGTATTAGAGTACTCTAATAATTCATGGTACATAGTTAGATGTTGTGTGTGTATGAATAAACATGTCTAAAAAGAATTGTAGAATAGGATAAGCTTAAGTAAAAGGAGCTGAGGAGGTTCCTTCTTGATAGAAAAAAAATACATCTAAGAATTAGTATAATATTTTCATCTATGTCAATTATTGTTATTGACAATCTTAATAATGAGATCCACGATGATGATGAACTAAGAAAAGATGATCAACACAAAGATATTACATATCCATAATAGGATGATCCACATATAAAATGATATTTACAGTGGATAAAAGTTTCTAAATGAGGTCTAAACTTGAGAATAAGTTTCTTCGCTTCCGGTGAGACTGATATATAAGGTTTTATAAGAAAATAAATATCATTATTAGTTTTTTTTATTTTTTTATTTTTATTTTTCTATTCTATATTACTATAATTTTCTATTAAAAAAATTGAAAAAACAGGAAGAAAAAAAAAAGGTGACAGATATAGGATTACCAGCTAGGTATATATATTCTATAATTAAATCACCTTGAATTGGCAAAAAATCATGTGACAAAACTTACCAAAGATGATTCCTGGATGACACTATGTTGTTAAAAAAAATAAAATCATATGGCCCAACATGGAAAGAAAAGTTGAAAAATATATAGTTGAGAAAATTCTTATCTGTGGATAATACTTTATTTTGTTAAATTGAATTTGAATTAGTTGAAAAATAAAAAAAAAATAAAAAAACATAAATATCTTGTGTACAGAATTAATGATATAGTTGACGATACAGCCATATGGATGGCTAGGATTATTTACCCATTTGGTCAACCATGGGGCCTCCCATATTGAATTATGTTCTCACTGGGAGTAAATTCTATTCCGAAAATGGTGAAGTATAGAGGAGTGAGGTTACTGGAGTGGGATAGTCTGCATTAATACAGGACAACGCATAGTAACTAAATGTTTGAATTATAGATATTTAGTGATCTTTTTGGATCTCCTTTTATTTATTGCCCCAAATAACATCCTATTTCATGGCATCATGATCCTGTGGGCTCTAGGTCATCTCTACATGTTCATGTCCCCAGGGTATAATATTATTCCGCTATATAAAGAGAGAAGAGGTGATGGCAAAGAGTCTCCAATCCATCGATTCTTCTTCATATAGCTATCAAACTTGAGGGGGAGAGAGAGAGAGAGAGAGAGAGATCATGGGAAAAGGGAGAGCACCATGTTGTGATAAGAGTCAAGTGAAGAGAGGACCATGGAGTCCTGCTGAGGACTTGAGGCTTATAGCTTTTATTCAGAAACATGGGCATGAAAACTGGAGGGCTCTTCCTAAACAAGCTGGTCAGAAATCTCCTCTCTCTCTCTCTTCTTCATCATGGAAAATATTCATCATGCATTCTTAAATATCGTTCTCATTGTTTATCTTACATGATCATTCCCTTTTGCTGAACAAACAAATTGATTTCTCATGCATTCAACAACATTCCCTTTTCATTATTCATTAGCAGGGGGGGAGGGAAGGACTCTCCAAGAACAAGTATTTGGCTGTTCCTTGCCTTAAAGAGTTGAAAAAGAAACATTTCCTAGCTTGCACTGATTATTTTTATCAACGGGATCAGAGTTTCTTTACACTGATTGCTTCTCTAAATCCAGAATTCAAATATTTTTCTCCACAAACACTTGTTAGCCCTCGGTTTTTTTTTAAGTGAAATCAATTTATATATACATAAATAAAAAGAGCTTGGAGTTTTTTTTTTTTTTTTTTTAGTTTTTCAAGAAAAGGGAGAGGTGGATACCAGTTGAGTTCTAGGATTATTGACTTCAATCCAACAGTTAAAGCAATAGTTTTGTCTTGTCTTCACTCCTTTTTTTTATTATTATTATTATTATCATTACTATTCTCTTCGATTTTTTCCTCTTCTTTTTAGGTAGATGCATGTATGTCCACTTGCACTTGGCATGAAATGAGAGGCATTTGCCGTTTTATTGTTTGTTGACTGATGGCTATGTTAATGTAGTAATCAGGCAATAATAGGAAGGCAACTTTGAAACGCTTATTCAAATCATTTAGTATGCATATATATATACACAACATCATTTTCATTGCCAGCCTACAATATTTTATACTATATGAATCCTTCTACCATTTAATCTGTCATTAATTGCCAAGTACTCCAATGGATTGGGTTATATGGAAGATCACCAACATTACAACCTCGATACCAATATCTTTAATATCATTCTAGATTCAGAAAATCACCTCTAGATTGCACCTATATACATGTTTTGAGAAATTTTTAATTATAAGAAGAACTTGAAGAAAATGTTTAAGAAAAGCCTACCATCGAACCATGTTTTCCAAGGCACTTTTGTGTAGAGATTTTAGTAAAACATGGAAGATTTGGCACGGATATTTCGATTGGAGGGGAATAAATCCATAATGAAATTATGTATAGAAACAAATATTTATCAGTTATAATTTTCCGCTACTTTTACCTCTATATATCTATGTCTAAAACCAGACTCATTTGTTTGTAGTGAGATTTATTTGTTTTTGTAGCAATGGTGGTGTCTGCGTTAGCAAAATCTTTTGTAGTCTCATCACACTTTATATTTCATATCTTGCCTAGTTGGGATATTCCCAATTTAGATTCAAGGCCACGCAGCAATTGATGGTCACATCAATATACTAGAGGTTGCTAAGATTTCCCATTTTGTTGACGAAGATGCAAGATACTCTTGTTTAAAAAAAATTATAATAAGATAATCTTGTTAATTAATCCAATTCAGCCTAAAGGAAATCGGAAACCAATGCTCACCTCGTTGAAAGAGTTACAAAAGTTGAATAAGTAGCTAAAGGTAGAGCCTAAATGCCCAATCTAACACGCAGCTTGGACTTTGTTTCCTTTTACTATTTCATGTAAACACGTAGAAAAAAGTAGAGGACTAGAAGGGAGGGAAGATTTCAACCTCAAGGTGGTTGAACCAGGGAGAAATTGATGATGTCGTTGTGAAGCCAAGAATTATAGCATTGAATAATTTTGTACTTCATTTTTTTTTTTTTAAGTAAAAAAAAATCTTGCCGTTTTGTAGGGTTGCTGCGATGCGGAAAAAGTTGTCGATTGAGATGGATTAATTACCTGAGACCTGACGTTAAGCGTGGTAACTTCAGCGAAGTGGAAGAAGACACCATAATTAAGCTACATCAAACTTTGGGAAACAAGTAAACTACTTCTCCACATGACACTAAATAAATATTGACGGGCGTTTTACGTTTAATACCTTAATTAGTATTGTATTTGTAATAACAAATTATAATCTTGCAGGTGGTCAAAGATTGCATCTCATTTGCCTGGAAGAACAGACAATGAGATTAAGAATGTGTGGAATACTCACTTAAAGAAAAAACTGGCATGCAAAGATGATGGTGAACATTCTGAAGGAGATGAGTCAAAGGGATCCTCCTCAACTTCCTCGTCCTCCTCTTCATCTAGTACGATCATGTCAAGTGGAAAAAGAGCTTTGGAAATGGAACTTGATGAACAAAAAAATCAAGGGTTCTCAACGCAGAAGCCTCGCATCCTAGAGAACGAAGAGGACTCGTCACCAAGGGGAGTGTCTAATAATCAGTTTAAACCAGCCATGAAACCAAACGAATTATCAAGTTCCTCTTTTTCTAGTAACAATTCCAGCATCACCAACTCTAGTCAAGCTGATGTTTCCGAGCCAGATGGTGAAAAAACGGGTTCGTTTTTTAACTTTAGAGGACGTTATAATGTTCGCAATTCACTGGAGGAGGTAAACAAACCAGAAGAAATCGTGACCGAAATCCCATTCGAGTCGGATTACGATTTTTGGAACATGTTGGACAGCTTAAGTTCCTTCCAGACCAGTGGAATTCAGCTGCAAAATGTTGAAGCTGGCCAGAGCTCAAGATTTGGAGATGCATATAATATGGGAGAAGTTGAAAATAAGAAGTGGCTCCGTTACTTGGAGAATGAGCTTGGTCTCGATGCAACCAAAGATGAAAACCAGAATTTATCGAAGAATGCTGCGGAGAGTACAATAGTCCCTGAGAATTTTCAGCATGACATGCCACTCAAGCCAGCGGAAGTCCATCCAGGGACAGTTGAAAATTTTCATTTGTGGCCTTCTTTATGAAAACAAAGGGAAAAAAAAAACTGTCATGTGAACCTATAAAGTAGGTTAATTTAGGTCTTTGAAAACAGCAGCAGTAGTTTGTAGAAATTATAAGTACGTGAAACTAGTGACTTCTCTTTCAATACACAAGTTTTTGGTATTACTGACATATAGTCATTGGTATAACGGTAGTTTACTGGCTTAAAACTGTAGCTTTGGCATCGCCAAAATTGTTGCTACTTGTGACTTTTATAATTATGACTGTAAAAAGTGTACTGGGTATCGTTAAAAATGCTTCTTCTTCTTCTTCTTTTCTTTTTTTCCAGCGAGCATTGTACTATTTTTATGCTATGATAAAAAAAAAAATGCTTTTATTCTCTCCTTGGTAAGGCCCAGAGAAATCTTAAAAACCAGTTTACCAAACAGGGCCTTAAATTAGGTGATATTTGATAGAATGATAGAGACATTCTTCAGAGTTTATGGAAGTGCCATGTATATTAATTGAATTATTTTGTTTGAACATCCATCTCAGTGGGTAGGTAAAATCTCTTACTCACCCACTATTAAGAATTTGTGAGACATTTGATGGCTGTGTGTCCCCACGCCTTGAAAAATGGCGGGGAGGATAAGACATGGATCCACCAACAGCAAGTCCCATGTTTGACCTCGAAGTAGATTTTGCTGACAAAAACAGAATGAAATTGGAAATGACACAAGTCGCAAAGCAAGCAGCCTGATCAACAAGAAAATATCAACACAAGAAAATCTGTGCTTTGAGTCTGCTGTGGAATATGAAGGAGCGCACAGTAAGTAGCTCGTGTGCCGCCTGGACAGACATGAATGCTCTGGAGGAAATCTCAAATTAGTTACTGAAATATAGAAATAAATTGCAAGAAATATTGATAGTTTTGATTCAATATTAACAAAGTTGATGAGAGACTAAGATATATCGATTGTCACGGTCAATACACGGCGGGATGCGTCGACATCAACATCACAAGAAAATATAAACCTCTTGGAATCAGCACGTTAACCTCCAAATGACTGAGAGAAGTCTCCTTGTTAACAAAAATTAGTATTGAGAAGGACAGTTCACTGTAGGAAGGAAAAAGTCAAATAAAAGGACAGAGAACTAACAGATACTGGTCACTGCTAAAATATTCTCTCATTACATTTCTGCGGCGTCGCCATGAGGCGGCATAATGACATTTCTTAGATCAATGCTAGCCCCATGTCCGTGCTCCTTACTTAGTCCGACTTGGTTTTTTTTATCAACACAAAAAGAATTAGGAAAAGTAGCAAGATTTTCTTGAGAAATTAAATTTCCCATCATCAATTGTCTATATAATTAAGTGATCGCTATCAAATGTTTCTTTGTGGGGGTTGGTAATCTTTTCTACATGTTAAGACAAGATTTTCTTGTGTTCCCACAGCTTGGAAGAATATGCAGAGCTTTGAACTCTTCATGGACTTTTCTAGCAAAACAATAAGTCAAAACAAGTAGATCAGCCCACATGTATTGGTGCACCAAACCACCAACCTAGAGAGAGCCTGTGGTCTCATTTGAGCTTGTCGATTTGTGCGGAGAGGGAGAGAGCTGCAGAGTTTCAGGTTAATTAAAAGCAAAAGAGGAGCAGCAAATGACAGAATAGCATCACCGCTGAATCGGCCAGGGATGGGAAATCAAGTTTGAACCAACTCTTGTTTTCTAAGCAGGAATCTGCCTGCCTTGTTTGAGAATCCAACGCAGCGCAACGCAATGCAACGCAAGCCTTGGAATTTCTGCAAAGGAATATACTATCATATCGGATGGAAAGAGAAAGTTTGTGGGTCTAAATCAATCACTTTCAAACAAAGATGTCTTAGGGTTGGTTCCCACTGACATTGTAGCAAGTAGCAACATTCAAATCATTTGGTGGTCCAATATTGATGCGTGGAGATTACATGAATAATATTTGATGAGATAACCCATGGAATTTCACCCAAGTATTTCTTTCTTTTTTTTCTGAAAAATTATACTTTATATTCTATGATTTATATGTTAAGTAACCACGCAAAAAAACAATTATATTTATTTTAATAACTGAAAAGCCTTCAAATATAAAAATTATCATTCATAATTCATAATTATAATCAATTCCATCTATAATACCCTGAAACTTATCCATTCCTTTATATTATCTATTGAATTATGTATTTTTTAAAATATTTTTTATTTTAAAATATAATAAAATAATATTTTAAAAAAAATTAAAAATTAAACAAAACAATCTAAAAATACCTTAAAAATAATAATTTAAAATAAAAAAAATAAATAATTTTTTTTTAAAATAGCAGCGCAGCCACGTAAACAAATACACCAACAGTGGAATGATCGGAATTCTCACGTCTCGTCATCCTTCTAAAAAACTCCAAAGCCTCATTAGGAGTTGTCTCTCTAAGAAATCATTGAAGTCCAAGAAATGTTGTCTCTCTCATACATTTTATCAAACATTCCATGAACACAAATCTCTTTCTGGAATTTTCATAATAGCCCAAGATCTGATGGAAAACCATGCAATGGTCTTTTCATAATAGCTCAAGATCTGATGGAACAAAAGAGAACATACGGTTTCCATCCTCAGATGTTGCCCAAACCATGCCACAATCCAATGGAAAAACAAGAAAAACATTCGTAACTCATCCCGAGCAGCCATAAAAATCACAAAAATCCCATTGAAGCACAGTGAATGAAACTAAAAAAACAGTCACTCACAAGGCATCAAGTTGCTTCAACTTAGATAGAGAGAAGGGAATGTCTCCACAAAGCAAGTTATCAGAAAGATCCCTAGCTAGATTCCACATTGCAAACCACATATCAGCAACAGTATAGTAAAAACTCAAAAACCAGTAAAAAATCAAATTTTATCAAACAAACAGAAGACGAAAGAATATTACAGATGGTATAAAGAAGCCCAATTGCCAATCTCTCCTAGGATTTGACCAATCAACGTGTTCCCTTCAAAGTCTCTGTAATTTTTTTTTTAAAAAAAAAAAAACACATAAAAAAGCACCATCAAAATACTCCAAACAATACAAAAAGGTCCCAGTGAACTAGTATTGTGAACAAAACTGATAAAAAGAGAAGCAGCATACATGGATTGCAAGTTCCTCAAATAGGGCTTCAATTGGGATTTTTGTAATTTTCATGATTTTTCAAGAATATCTTACCTGGATCATAATTGCCACTCTTGTATGCCTTCTGAAGCGTAGCCACACCACTCAACTCAATCAATGTCGACCAGAAGAAAAGAAACCACTGCCCAGAAAAACCCAAATAGCCCTTCTCCCTCCTCTATCTAACCCAAAGCCCAATTTCAGTATGGGCTTCCCGTTCGAGAATGTGAGACCTCATCTTTACCTGCGTGCCTATTACTACAGTATAAACTAAAATAGCAAGCGGTTTTATTGCCATTATCGAATTCACCGTTAAGCTTCTCATATTTCATTATGAGTTTCAATAATGAATTTTTTGAAAATTCTCAATTTGATATTCAATTTTTTTCACAACTCTTTTAAATCCAAAATAGAGATTAATTGCTTCTTTTTTTCTTTTTTTTGAAGGATTGAATTAAAAGATAAAAAACTGAAGTGAAAAACACAACTAAAATAAGTGTTAGCTTTGCAATTTATTTGCAAAGTTCATTTTAGTCTCTCGTCTTTTTAACCTAATTGGTAATCGGTCCCTATAAATTTTAAAAATTATATTTTGTTACCAAACTTTATTTTTCTCTTTTTTAGTTTTTTTTTTATGGAGAAGAAAGATGGAGTCGTCAAATTCCGGCTTAGAGAGAGGAAGTTGTCATTGATGATGATTTTGGCTATTAAAATGGTCAATTGTTGTGTTAAATGGTTCCATATGATGAAGGGGATTAAGATTATGTGTTTTTTTTTACCTTGAAAACACCAAAAAAAGAGATCTGAGCTCTTTAAGAATTTTAGTTTCGGGTTGATTTTGGGTTTTGGAAATATCTTTTATGTTTTTAGAGACCATTGATTGGTTTGACAAAGTTTCTAGTATGTTTCCTAGGTATTTTGGATAAAAACAAATAGGTTAAAAATGTGTTTTTGGGTAAAACAAAAGCCATATTTTTTCAACCACACCAATGGCTAGAATCTGGTGAATTACAGATTATGCATCGTCTATTTTTAGTCAAAGCATTGGGGCAAACGACCCCATTAACAAAAAAAAATGAAAAGCCCGCGTGCAGGCCTTTTATGGGTGGGTTAGGCATTAAGCCTCACTTACTAGGCCCAACAACACCTGACTTCATTCAATTCTTTTTTAAAAAAACTAATTTTTTTATTAATACTTTTTTATGTTTTTTTGTAAAATAATTTCTAAATTTATGTTTTAATTAATATTCATTCTCTATGCTTTTTTTTTTCTTATTTAGCCTTTTTTAAATAGCTATTATTGTTTAATTATATTGAGTGTGTTTAATTTTTTAAAAATGTTAGTATAATTAATCTGTATGTTTTTTTTTGTTGGTATTTTATATAGATTCAATATGTATGCTTTTTATAATATGTTTAATATATGCAGTCTTGCATAGTATTTATTTTTCCTTTTATTTTATTCAATAAATTTTGTGTATGTTTATTTCTATTATAAATTTATGTTAATAAACAAATTCATTAAATATAACTAGGTAAATGACCTATGTTGCAATATTAAATATTTTTATTTACATTAGTCTCTTAAATTTTTTCAATTACATTTTCATTTATTGTTCATGACTTTTTTAAAAAATTTATTTACAAAATGATTCGTGATTTATTTCATTTGATGCATGCATAAGTTTTTCAATTTATATTTATTATTTTTTCATGTAAAAAAACACATTGAAAAATTCTACATATTCAAATTTTATCATGTATTGATGTTTTCAATTTGATTCTTGTTTTTAAGATTTCTTAGTTTGTTTCCTTAACCCTTTTATAAAAGTTTTATTGTTTGTAATTTCACTCTTCAATCCAAGTTGATAGTGTATTGTTTTTATAAAGCCAACTTATGTAGTTAGTTGAGTCTAGAACCCAAATTATTGGATTTTTTTTCTTTTTTACAAAACACGCTTACGACGTCTAAATACTTTAATGGAAAAATATTATGGACCCACAACATGGCGTGGGCACAAGCTTAGTTGATTTTTATCACCCATCAAGAGAGAGGGTGTTATTTGTTGGAGAGATGAAGTGGGCAAGTGATTTGTTAGAAAGTGAAAACATAATCAAATTATAGGACGTTTTTGTTTGTAATTATCCTTTTTTTTTGTTTTTTCACTTAGTTTTTTTTTTCTGATTTGGTCCTTTTTCATTTGATTAATTTAGAATTGGACTTAATTATTTGTTTTGTATTTCTTTTTTTGGGTACCTATAGTGCCATAAAAGAAAACCGACTCTCAATTAATGCTCGATTTAGAAAAAAAATTAGATTTTACTATAATAATTAAAACAATGTGGACTTAATTTGAACAATGGATAAATTTTGAGCCTTTTTATGTTTGCAAACATCAGAGACTTAATTGCATTGTTGAAGGAGAGATTCAACCTTCTTTTTTTATCCCTGATTGTTTTTCTTCAATTTGATCATTTCACATTAATTGTTTTTATATTCTTGATAATTTTTTTGTTGCCTATATACAGGGATCCCGCAATGTTAAGGAAACAATATGATGTGTTTAATGCTCGACTTTGTAAGATAAAACACAATTTTATTGATCTAAATTAGTAAGGCTTGGAAGATCCAATTTGAAAAAAAAATAACAAGGAATGAAAAAATCAGGCAAGGCAACTTGGTTGGTATGTGCGTTGCATGCGCTAGTGTGTGAAAAGAGGCTTCCAACACTTTGATGGCTCGTATGACCTTTTTTTATGGCAAACCACCACCATCCACAGATGTGTTTGAACCACCTTAAAGAGACCTTTATGGTGGTGGAACGTATCCATGATAGTGCAACGGTGAGGCTCCACACAACTTTTTCTTTCTCATTCTCTCTCTTTTCTTTCTCATCTCCTTGAAAATCATACTAGCCTGCAAAAGTTAAAAGGTTTTCAATTATTTTGTTTTGATATCAAACCTAGTCCTTATTCTTTTGATTACTATTTGTTTTGTTTTAAAAAAAATTAATTTGTTTTTCAATTTTGTCCCTCAACCTTTTGTTTTATTTAATTTTTATATCAAATTTGATTCTCATTTTTTTTATTGTTATTTGTTAAGATCAACCTAAAACATAAAAGCTTACTTAAGTTAATTTTTTAATCAACAAACCTAGATAAAAAAAATAAACCTTAAGATAAAAGATTTCAAGCCTCATATAATTCATTCATTCCTTAGTCAATAAATTAAGAACATGTCTATAACCCTTAATTTTCAAATTATAATCATAGATACTTAGTATAAACTA
>Ga0307517_10006622_pt1 | contig 17079 bp, 12 predicted proteins | sample 23_EM_MG_FD_194515 | JGI IMG/M metagenome (GOLD analysis project Ga0307517, IMG submission 194515) | Populus trichocarpa ectomycorrhiza microbial communities from riparian zone in the Pacific Northwest, United States - 23_EM | ecosystem: Host-associated > Plants > Roots > Unclassified | place...
AAAAATATATTTTTTAATTATTTGTTTAAAAACACTTTAAAAATAAAATAAAATCAAGTAGAATAATTTTTCTAAAGTCTCTGATTGCAGAAGATTTCAATGCAGGCCCAATGTGACAGAAAGACACACTACAAGGACGTAAAATATCACCAAACCCTCAAAAAAACACAACGAAAATTTCAAAAAAAAATTTAAAATACAGAAACCTATCGTTCTCAATCTCCCCCCTCTCTCCCAAACTCACAGGTCACAGCAGTCTATTATAGAAATCAAAATCAACTCCTCTCTCTCCCCCTCTGCTCTGCAACTCTTTGTCTTCAAGTAGAAGAAACAGTTTCTCTCTGTTGCTTCTCTACTTTCACTCCTCTCTCCTCCTTCTTCACTTACTTAAAGTATCAAATCCATTAAAAAAAAAGACCACTCACACAATGTTACTCACTTTTTTTGCAGCAGATACCATGTGACCTTACCTACTCACCCTCTCTATTTCCTCTCTCTCTCTCTACACTTCCCCCACCGAGTCAGCTTCCCCTCAAGGACTCACTGAGTCAACTCGACTCGACTCAACTCCAGTTAAACTGAACTGAACATACATTTTTATTTTATTTCCCTCCCGGAATGGCGTCATCTTCCAGAGCGAGAAGCAGCTCTCCATTCTCGTATCGAAAACCGTCAAGTCCTTACTCCTCAGCTTCTTCAACAACATCTTATAATAACAGGCTAATGCCACGTTCGTGCTCGACTTCTGCTTCTTCATTTTTCGGTTCGCGATCCGTGACGCCGAGTCGAGATCGGTCTGATTCAATGCACTACGGCCTCTCAAATGGCGTCGGTGCTTATGGTGGTAGTCTGAATCCGGTCGGGTTCGGGTCGGAGGAGTTGATTGCTGAACCGATTGATCAACCGAGGAATGGTGGTGATAGTATTTCGGTTACGATTCGGTTTAGACCGTTGAGGTAATGGTAGATCTGAGGGCACCAGATCAGATCTTGAATCGGTTTTGTAATTTGAATTTTCCAGGGTTAAGTATCTTGATTGGGATGTGTTTGGATGCAGTGAAAGGGAGTTCCAGAGAGGAGATGAAATAGCATGGTCCGCGGATGGAGATAAGATTGTTAGGAACGAGTATAATCCAGCTACTGCTTATGCATTTGGTAATCAATTATTGAATTTGAATTTCTTAATTAATTGAGTTAATGAAAATGTAAATGTAAATGCAAATGCGAATTGATTTGTATTGGCAGATAAGGTGTTTGGACCGCACACAGCCTCTCAAGAGGTGTATGAGGTTGCCGCAAAACCTGTGGTCAAGGCTGCAATGGAAGGTGTTAATGGTATGGTATTGATCGAGATTCGGATTTTTATTGACAATCAAGTAGCATTTGTTTATTCAAGTAGTTGTGGTTGATTAATTAATGTTCATTAATTTCGAGTTTTTCTCTGACAATGCAGGAACTGTTTTTGCATATGGTGTTACTAGTAGTGGAAAGACACATACTATGCATGTAAGATTAGTTCCTCCCTGTAACTTTACCTTGGTGCAGTTTTTGTTAGGAGATTTACTCCAAATCTCCCAGGATAGTAAAAGCTGATTATGATTGTAGTTATGAATCATTGAAATTGTCAAGATTACCCTTATTTAAATTCACAAGTTATTAATTAAGCTGTAGTGATTGTTTATGGTAGTACAGGCAAAGTGCTTTGCTGATATTTTGTTGCATCAGAAGAGCATTTATTGTTGGAGAAGTATATGGTGATCCATTTTATTGACGACTACTTTTTTGTATCCTGCAACTCCTCACTCTACTAGATCTTACTTTGTTATTTGCAAAAGCTATAACCATATAGAACTCTCAAAGTGCAATGATTTGATGATCTGCTGAGGAGTATTACTGAGGAAACTGAAAGGTGTTGGTCATTTTAAAGTTCCCTTTGTATGGAATACAAATACTCTCAGTTGTTGCTTCCGCAAGTTCTCCCATGGTTTCCCTCTTTCTCTTATAGCCATATCTATGACTTCATTTGATGCTCAAACATGTTTATCCATCTTGTTATATCTAGGAATTAGGATCACATTACTGAAGTATTTTCAGAGACATGGCAGTTTCATCCTGCACTGTAATTTATCACTGAAGTTGATTCTTATGTTATGTATTATTTGGCACATGTGTAAACATGTCTATCTTTATGTTTTCCTTTTCTTCTGGCTAGCTTTACTTGTTTTAGTTCGTTATTGCTAACAAGTTTTCAGCTCTGTTGTTTTTGACTTGTTTTTCATAATCATAAATGCAGGGAGACCAAAATTCTCCTGGTATTATACCACTTGCCATAAAGGATGTTTTCAGTAGCATCCAAGATGTAAGTATTTCAAAAATATTCTCTCCTCAATATATTCTCTGCAATGCTGGTTAACTGTGTATTGCTTGGCTTTTATCATCCAAGAATCTGAATGTGTGTGCATGCATGTGGGCGGTTAACACTGTCATTACACTTAAATATAGATAGGTATTATTGTAAACCTAATTTGTTTGTTGTTTTTCCCCTATATTTAATCTTTTCAATTATCTACCTCTTGATCAAGTATGGATGACACTGCTTTCTCACTTCAGACTCCAGGAAGAGAGTTCCTACTACGCGTGTCCTATCTTGAAATTTACAATGAGGTTAGTGTCGCTATACTATAAATTTGAGAAACAGCACTTGAGTGTACCCACAACAAGTTGAAACTATTATCGCATCTTAGTGAAAGTTGTCTGATTTATGCTTCTGATATCAGGTGATAAATGACTTGCTTGACCCAACAGGTCAAAATTTGCGTGTCAGGGAAGATGCACAGGTGTTGTGCTTAGCTTTTATGGATTTGCTTAAAAAGCTTTGTAGCGTGAACTTTCTTACCATGAAAAAAATTATTATTTAATGGATCTAATATATTGGTTTATAAATACTTGTACTAAGTTTTCCAGGGCACCTATGTTGAGGGTATAAAGGAAGAAGTGGTTTTATCTCCTGGGCATGCACTTTCTTTCATTGCTGCTGGAGAAGGTACCCTGTATATGTATACCTATTTGATATTTTCCTGTGTGTTTCATGCAAGCTTACTCCTAAGTTTTTGATTGGTATTTGGTATTGCAGAGCATCGCCATGTTGGTTCAAATAATTTTAATCTGTTCAGCAGCCGAAGTCACACCATATTCACTCTGGTAAATAGTCCATAAGCTGATGAAATTGAGCATTCTGATAATAGTTAGCATTTTTTATACATTTTTATGGAGTATATATATCAAACTTTTGGTCGGAAGTAGTCATATCTTAGCCTTCACCACCTCAATTGGTGCATCATCTACTTCACATTCTTGTCATTTTTATTCTTGTCATTTCGACCTTAGTTACTCTGATGCTGTGCCTTATTTCACAGAAGATTTTTTTTTATAATTCACTAATATGCCTATGCATTTGCAGATGATAGAAAGTAGTGCTCACGGAGATGAATACGACGGAGTGATTTTCTCTCAACTTGTATGTTGCATTGAATTGATACTATCAGAAAAAAAACATTGATTCTTCTTAGCTGCATGGCTCATACTCTTCTCTTTTATGTCTCTTTGTAGAATCTGATTGATCTAGCTGGATCTGAGAGTTCCAAAACTGAAACAACTGGAATAAGGAGAAAGGAAGGATCTTACATAAACAAAAGTCTTCTAACTCTTGGAACTGTATGCACCTGTAATTTTATATGCAATCATCTACCATGTTTTTCATTTTATTTGTATTTGTCTACCAGAAACTGCTTGCAGAATAAACAAGTCAAAGCCTTCAGATACACACAATAATTGCATAAAATGTGGTTGATTATCTAATGATTTATGAGACCAACTCGAGGATGGTAGAAAGTGTTTTTGGGACATTAAGTTTATCTCAAACATGAGTCAATGAATGAACTCACAATGCTCCTCTGTGTGCGTGCTGAGTCTGTTGACACTTAAAGTGCAACTACTCACTTTCTTCATTAAGAGGATGTTGAGACTTTTAAGCTTCTGAATGTTTAGATGTACATGGCCATATCATTTCAATGTCTGTAGCTGACTACATGGTTCCTTTTTAAAGGTGATTGGAAAGCTGAGCGAAGGAAGGGCATCTCATGTTCCATATCGAGATTCCAAACTTACACGCCTTTTGCAGTCTTCGTTGAGTGGGCATGGGCATGTTTCAGTGAGTTTGAGATATAAAAATCATGCTATTTGTGGTCAACATGTTTACAAAATTTTACTTTGTCGTTGAAGATCATGTAATTCACTGAACATACAAGATCATTGAATGATCCATTGCGCTGTTGCGTATTGAATTGTGTATAATCTTCTAGAAATGTTTAATTTTCATTCTCATTCCCTTTCTGTCTTTTTGATTATGGAGTAAAGGTTTTACAAGTGACTGACCATACATATTCAATTACTCCTAGCCAAATTCCAATGCCTCTTATACATTCTTTCTTGCCTAAACCAATGCACAGCTTATTTGTACCGTCACTCCTGCATCAAGTAACATGGAAGAAACTCATAATACATTGAAGTTTGCTAGCAGGGCAAAGCGAGTTGAAATATATGCTTCACGCAATAAGGTACAATATACTTAGCTTATGATATTATTCATCAACAACAATATAGTTTAATTAAATCTAAAAGGTGACTTAACCTGATTTTGAAATGATTTAACTTCCAGATTATTGATGAGAAATCTTTGATCAAGAAATATCAGAAAGAAATCTCAAGCCTCAAGCAGGAACTTGATCAATTAAGACATGGGATGCTTGCTGGTGTTAGCCATGAGGAGATTCTGAGCTTAAGGCAAAAGGTTTTGAAATTTTTTCTTGTTTTCTTCTTTTGAATATTGTTGTGCTGTTTTCATTTTATGGTTTTATTGCCACTGACAAACCATTCTTTGTTTTCCATTGAATAGTTGGAGGAAGGTCAGGTGAAGATGCAATCAAGGCTTGAGGAAGAAGAGGAAGCCAAGGCTGCTCTAATGAGTAGGATTCAGAGGCTAACTAAACTCATACTTGTCTCTACAAAGAATACGATTCCTGGATTGACTGATGTTCCAGGTCACCAGCCGAGTCATTCTGTTGGGGAGGATGATGTGAGTTCTTTTCCCATCTGTTTTGCACACAAAAGCACGGTCTGCTAACTTTTGTTATTACCTAATTCCAAACTGGCCCTGGAATTTGAATATTTAAATATGAATGACATCCTTTCTGGTTTATAAGTTAAACTGCAGTTCCTGGGGTTTGAGCTATGGTTGTATTAGTGGAATGTAATGGTTATAATGTGAATCTGGACAATCTTTGGGTAATGTTTAGTTTTAAAATTTGTTTAGTGATTCCGTGTTTTCTTAATACCTTTTATTGTCATTCTGTACTTTCTTATTTTGTAAATGTTCGAATTCTCCAAAAAGGCCCCCCCTTATTATTCTAATGCCCCACAACTGATCTGTCTTGTAGTATTTTTTGGCTTTGCAATGGTTTCTTTCCATAAGATACACCCTTTGTTTAGTTTTACTAAATTTCCTTTTGGACTGCATTCTTTTTCTTATTTTTCCATTTGGAAAATTGAAGTGTGATTTTAAGTTTCATTTTTTTGGTCAGAAATCGGATGTTTTGCGAGAAGGTGCTTTACTTGCAGAAAATGAGAATCAAAAGGACTCTCCATCTTCTGCTTCTTTGATAGCATCGGATCTAACTTACGAATTTAAACATCGAAGATCTTCCAGTATGTGGAATGAAGAACTCTCACCAGCTAGCAGTACTGTTACTGAATCGACTCAATCATACGAACTTATGGGTACTTCAAAACTGGCACCAGTAAGTTATATTTCTCTCCAGTGCTCACCCCCTAGGATATAATACCAAGTAAATTTTCCCTTCAGAAAGAATCCAAAATTCACTCCTCTCTTCCTCTCTTTCTCATATTGGACCCTCAGGTTCTTGGATTTGTCAGATTTTCTCTATTTTTTTTGCTTCCATCTCCTTTTATTATTGAATCGGAAAAACCCAAGTCTCCCTTTTGCTGATTAGCACATTCATACCACAAATGCCATGTCAATCTAACATTTTTATGCCTTATGTTCTGGTGGTAATCTTTCCTTTGGGTGACCAGACCAAAATTTTCATATTTTTATTAGTTACAGGTTTTCTGAAGAATTTTTAACTTGACAGAAATGTGTTATTTCTAGGGTGGGATGACCCAAGACCAGATGGACCTTCTTGTGGAGCAGGTTAAGATGCTTGCTGGAGAGATTGCATTCAGCACTAGTACCCTGAAGCGCCTGGTGGAGCATTCTGTAAATGATCCTGATAACTCAAAAACTCAAGTATGCTTCTCTTCTCTTGCAAAATTTTATGGTTGCTTGTGTTTAAAATGTAACTTCAAAATGAGATGCAAGGCTATGATGATACTCTATTCAACATATCAAATAGATTGCAAGTTAGCATTGTTGTAGACCCCTCATCACTCAGTGGTGCTGGAGCCAATTTGAGATTATGTGGCTGCTGTGATTTTAAATTTTATTCGACTCCAAAGGATGTGTTTGATGCTTATCACATACTAAATGATTCATGTTCTTCTTTTGCATATTATAGAAGGCAGTAGCTGGGAAAAACACCCTTCCCCCCCTGCTTCGTTTCTGTTTTTCACTGCGAATAATCGATTGTTATATCAATTAACAGATCAGAAAACAGAAGTTTTCCATTGTGGAATGCCTTAATTTTTATAATCCAACATGTCCAATGTGGCAGTAATATATACCTGAATAGAGGCTATGTGAGTGTTCATGGTTTTGCCTAAAGCTCTGTTTTTCAACCATAGATCCAGAACTTGGAGCGAGAGATCTGGGAAAAGAAGAGGCAAATGAGAGTCTTAGAACAGCGCATTATTGAGAGTGGTGAGGCTTCAATTGCTAATGCCTCATTGGTTGATATGCAGCAGGTTGTTTCACTTTCTTCCACTTTTCCCTTTTTCTTCTTCTTCTCTCTTGTATTCTTTCATTTTATCTATTTTTCAGATAATAATAGCTCAATTATTTTGATTGCAATTGTGCTGCAACAGACAGTAATGAGATTGATGACCCAATGTAATGAAAAGGCTTTTGAGCTGGAGGTGAGCACTTCATATCACAATACTGTTGGAATTTTATCAAGGCTTGTGTGTTCACCTATCATTCTAGTGTCACATTAAAACCTAATGGAGGCAGGCACTTGTGTATCCTTAGGTAAACAATAATTGGTTCCTTGGCAAGTATGCCATTCAGAAAAATTCAGATCCATAATATCATTCTGAGAATCTCTCAACTTCACAATCTGCAGTGTAATTTTTATTTTTATTTTTTGTTTTTTTGGTAGAAAGAGGAATCCTTTTATAATGAAACTCCCAAATGCCTTTGTCTTAAGACTAGTAAATATCCCGAGGAACCAATTCACAAAGTATGTCTCCAGTTGTATATTAGTTTCAATGATCTCTAGTGGTTGGAATGGTGCTCCAACTTGCATAGATTGTAATTTTCCTTCCAATGAAACGATTTTGATTTGTTTGCAGATAAAATCAGCTGACAACCGTATTCTCCAAGAACAGCTTCAGAATAAGGTTTGACTACCACTCCCCATCTCATTTTTCCTCTTATTTTTTTTTCTTTTAATTTTCTTTCATCCTGCCACTGTAATTGATGTTCAGCATCTCCTTGATGTGTTAACCTTTTCATCAGCTTGGAATGCTAGTACTTTTTGTTTGTCCCCTGGTTTACTTTGTTTTAAGCTGTTATTTCTGCATGTGGTGATTATTGGCAGTGTTCCGAGAACAAAGAATTGCAAGACAAGGTGACTCTCCTAGAGCATCGGTTGGCTTCACTCTCTGGTGATAAAGCATCAGTAAACTCTGAACACAACATGTCTGAAGAATATGTGGATGAATTGAAAAAGAAAGTTCAGTCCCAGGTGATCACCAATATACTACAACTTAATAAATCTTGGATGGGCTTATTGAAAATAACTCTATTTTGGTTGTGGTCATTGTTTTTATTTCTAGTTGAACTAGGGGTTTTAGTTCAAACATCTCATATGGAAATAGGATTATTACTGTTCTATAGTGTCAAAAACATAAGCAAAAAGTTGATACCAGCTGGTAGTTCTAACTTCTAACAAAGTAATTCCATGTTTTTACTTACAGCTAAGAAACATGCTTTTGTTTTTATCTGAGCAGGAGATTGAGAACGAAAAGCTAAAGATTGGACAGGTTCAGATTTCAGAGGAGAATAGTGGATTGCGGGTGCAAAATCAGAAATTGTCCGAAGAAGCTTCTTATGCAAAGGAACTGGCCTCTGCTGCTGCAGTTGAGCTGAAAAATTTAGCTGGTGAAGTGACAAAGCTCTCATTACAGAATGCAAAATTGGAAAAAGAATTGCTGGCTGCTCGAGAATCTGTGCATTCTAGAGGTGCTGGCATGCAATCAGTTAATGGAGTTAACCGCAAGTTTAATGATGGCATAAGACATGGGAGGAAGGGGCGGTTCTCTGGCAGAGGAAATGATTTTTCAGGAATGCATTCTGATGACTTTGAGTCGTGGAATCTTGATCCAGATGATTTGAAAAGGGAACTGCAGGCAAGAAAACAACGCGAAGCGGCACTGGAGGCAGCCTTGGCTGAAAAGGAATTCATAGAAGATGAATACAGGAAAAAGTGTGAAGAGGCAAAAAAAAGGGAGGGGGCTCTGGAAAATGACTTAGCAAACATGTGGGTGCTTGTTGCGAAGTTAAAGAGAGAGGATAGTGCTATCTTTGGGATGAATGCTGATGAAAGGCATAGTGATGGTATAGATCACACTAGTGATCCTAAAACAAATGGTGTTGAAGTTGATCGTAATAGCATCCTGAAAGAGAGAGAAGATTTGGATGCATCACAAGTTGATGAAACTCCCAAGGAAGAGCCCCTAGTTGTTCGGTTGAAGGTAAACCTGAATTGTTTGATCCTTTTCTTTTCTGTCTTTTTGTTGTTTTGCTTTGTTTTGTTGTATCCATCTGCTGTAATAATTCTTCACTCCCTTCTAAAGTTTAACTTGTGGGGTCATTTGATAAACATCTGTTTGAGGCATGTTTTTACCTTCTACTTCTGGGATATAAATGTCATGTTTGTTCCTGATTCTAGATTGCATTTTTCTGCATGCAGGCGCGGATACAAGAGATGAAGGAAAAGGAGCTCAAACAACTGGGAAATGGAGATGCTAATTCCCATGTGTGCAAAGTATGTTTTGAATCACCAACAGCAGCAATTCTTCTCCCCTGTCGACATTTTTGCTGTAAGTCAGTGAAGTTGCCTACATTTGAACTGTTTCTAACCTTTCTGCCCATCATCTCCAATCGTGACTGCTGCTGGTTTATTTTTGCAGTGTGTAAATCTTGTTCGCTTGCATGTTCTGAGTGTCCAATTTGTCGCACAAAGATTGCAGATAGGCTTTTTGCATTTACTTGACATTGCAGCTTGCACCCTCCAAACGAAGGTCATGTATACTAGTTCTGCTCATTTTTTTCTTCTAATTTGCTGATAAGTTAAGACTATAGGACAAATTTAGGTTCCTTAACACCTTGTCTTATTACGGGACAAGTAGACAAGGAACATGTACATGTACGTAGGAAAATTGAGGACCATCGAGATAAAATACAGGGTGCATTTACTGCTGCTTGTTCAGAGCATTTATGACAAGGCCAGCTATCATTAGCCTACAGACAGAGGCTATTGGTCCCCCATGGAATGGATCTGCTGATCCTATGTCCTTGGACTTACATGAGTCTCGCTCATGCAACAGAAATCTCTCTAGCTATCTGGAAAGCCAAGGCTACTGCTAGTGTCATTCATGTGAAAATAAGGAGATAAATTGACATTCTCTCTGTTTGTTTCCTTTCCCCCGATTGCAGGGCTTTGTGGATGTTTACCTGTTCACTACATCGGTGGAACGGTGGTACAATTCTTTTATTAGTTTACTGTATGTAATTGTCAAAAAGGTATATCAATATATTGTTTCTGAATCTCACCCCCTCTTTGGGGCTGTAAAATAAGACTTGATCAAAGGTAAACAAACAATCCGTACATTCAAGATGTTGCGTTATTTTTAAACATGCAGCAGAATGTTGTGGTTTATAACGCTGTATAGAAACAATGTATGCTTCCATGAGAAAGTGTCCTTCCCTGTGTATCTGAGCAACGCTGGCTCCTTGTGCATCTTTATTCTCCGTTTTCGTCTCCGAGAATCTTGATATTTTAGGTGCTAACTAATGAACCGAGCGATTTAACACTCACTGTTGAATTCATTCAGAACTTGTTCATAGTATGCTTAAGATTAGCTTTGATGAAAATTTTCCTGAGAACACTCGAGCGTTGCCAATGGCGTTAATCGTGGAAGAAAAAATAACTACAATGGTTTGCGCTTTGCAGTCCTTGTTTCAATGAGATTTTTAAGTTTCACTTTGGTTGGTTGTGTTAAAGCTTATATCATATTTTAATTCATGCCACTGCATTTTTAATTCACATTCAATTGATGGATTTAAAAACCTAATTCTATATGCTTGGATTACATGATATTTGTAGCCTTGAGTAAATCTGTATCTCACTGAATTTATGTCAGAAATTTTTGTAGGTTGGGGTTGTTAGAGTTAGATAGGTGTTCAGCCTCTCTGGCTGGCTACAGAGAACAAGAATTTGTGCGTCCTGCACGCGCTTTTAACTGATTTAGCTGCTGTTTGATATTGGTTTCAAATGGGGTAGAATAAATTTTTTTATTTTTTATTTTTATGAATACATAAAAATATTTTTAAAAATAATTATTATTGCATTCCTAAACATTATGTTAAAAACATTTTGTAAACCCATTCAAATAATATTTTATTTTTTATTTAAAACTATTTTGTGTTTTTTATGTATTAATATTAAAAATAAAAAAATATTATTTTAAAATATTTTAAAATAAAAAATAATTTAAACATATTTTACTACCGCATTCCCCCGTATAATATTAAAAAATACAAAAATTACGGAACTTCTTTATTATTCTATCACAAAAAATTAAGGAACTTCACTGAATTTATGTCTGAAGATTTTATTATTATATCACAAAATCATAGAAAAACTAAAAATCAAACACTGAAAAGAAGTGGGCAACCATTGAAAAAACACTGCATAGGACAACGAAAGAGAGATGATGTTTTACAGTTGAAAAACTGATCAAACAAACGTGAATGAAAATGCCTGGATTTCTTGACAGATCGGGGGCTGATCTGAGGAACTGTAAGACCATCCTCGCTCCATTCCCAACTAACTTTCATTTTGCTTGCTTCTTTTGACTGACTAAATCCACTGGGTAAACCAGGCTGGGGAATATAACGATGAAGTTGAGGGAAGTGGGGTGTAACTTGAGGGACCGAGAAGCCTAAATCTTCTGTAGAAAAAGAACTCCTGTTGCTTTCAAGATCTTGATCCAGCAATGGCAAAATTAAAAAAGGTCACAAGTCTGCATCAAATTAGGTTACGTTAGGGAAAAGGGTGTAGATGAGTCTTAAAAAATACAAAACCCTAGAAAAAACAGGTCTCTCTCTTTAGAAATAGGGTGCACTCCAAACCTAATTGCAACCATTATTGCTAGCAAATGAAGGATCAAGAAAATCATCGATGCGCCAGCCTGGTACTGTCTCTAAATACTCAGATATGCTACTTGTTGAAATTGAACCATTGTCACTAACATGATTTTCTTCGAAAGTATATGCCGTTGTTGCTGATGCTGTCTCAACTGAAGGAGAGCTGAGGATTTCGTTGGAATTCTTTAGGCATGGCTGATGGTTTCTATTGCTAGTAGTGTTAATGTTTGAGTCAAAGTTATTAGTGGAGGTCGATGATGCTGTGTGCAGAGAAGAAGAAGCAGAGAGCTTTACACCTGTGAGAAGAAACCTGTTGTGTTTCTGAGTATGTTCATTAGCTTTGTGAATTGGAAGGTCACATTCTCTGCATAGAATTGCCCTATCCTCTTGACAAAACAGAAGGGCTCTCCTCTCCTGAAGAAAAATAACCGCGAAGACTGTATTTTATAACCTCAACAATCATAGTAAGTGAAAAGCAAGTGAAGGATCTAGCTGGTAGTACCTGACAGATATCACAGAGAGGGGATTCTTTGAAAGAAGGATGGACTAAAGAGAACCTCGAGTGTTTGCTTGCTAACTTGTTTGCATGGTGAACTCTGTGATCACATCCATCGCAGAGAGCAGCTTCATCCGCACAACAGAAAACTGTCGCCTCTACATTGTCACACACATCACACCGGATCTTCATTACCATCCTAGTATACCCCCTCTAATATTCTTGGTTGGAGTTTAATGTAAAGATAGATTGTGGTCTTTTGAAATTGACCTTTAAGAGTGAATAAAAGGATACTGACAAAGCTGTTGTGGGAGTATGGGCGATAGGGGAGTGGAAATGGATGAACAGCTAAGCTCAGGGGTCTTGAATGTATATCTGGCTTTTTTAGACAAAGCTCTGGATAGATGCCATGTAGTTGTCCTTAGTATTTCTCTTTCTATATAGTAAAGAAGATGAGCGCAAGTTGGCTTCTGGGCTATAAAGTTATTGCACAGTTACCTAGAGCTTTCACTCTCATTATCAGTGCTGTCTGAAGTTGGAGGAATGGCTACCGATTTTCATTCACCTTCTATTTATTGATCCAAGCTCCTCTATTCATATTAAATCGGCAGTAAATATAAATTTACTCCTGTGGGTGGTGGAGCAATGCTAGCTCATGGGAGACCAGAGCTGGTTGCTTGACTTGCATTACCAATATTTTAGTTGATTCAGAATCCTGCCTTTGATTAGAATATTTAGACACCCTTTTTGGCGAATGAAAAAATAAATTTGTCTTGATTAAGCTGAACCCTTTGTAATTAGTGGTTACATGTGAAGAAATAACCACACCACCAGCAAGCTTGTAATTTTTATCTCTTCATTTCTGAGCTCCCCGATGGTGCCATCCATGGCACAAGTGTCATAGTCAAATACCCACCCTCACCACCACCATTATGATGGCAACGCCATGGGAGCATGGAAGATATCCAAATGGGTGGTGGTTGTATCAAGATAGGTTTCAAGATCTTGTAAACGCAAAAACACTATGAACCAATCTGTCTTTACATGGAAGGAACCAATTCGACAAGAATTATGATGTTTTTCTTTGTTAGATAAATTAAATCAGGTTTGACCCCGAGTTTATTTAATATGTTATTATTTTAATTTTAATTTTTTTAATTAAATTAGATGCAGGTGTGGAAGATTTATTTAAAATCATCATAAAAAAATATATTTAATAATTGAAAACCAATCTAAAAAGACATTTCCGATTAAATTAATAATCCATGTTGTTATTCTATTGTAGCCGCATATCTTTTGACTCAATTCAATATTATAAGTTAAGATTGATTTTTAAAATATATTAAAATAATATTTTTTTATATTTTAGAATTTATTTTTAACAAACATCTTAAAATAATTTGAAAATATAAAAAAATAAAAAATATTTAAAAAAAAGGCTCGCAGTACCGTATAAATTAAGAATGGTCGAAAACCTCCTCTCAATTAAGTACGAAGGAAGGCAGCATAATCCTCCTCAGGATATTTTCGAGAGTTAAGCCTACTCGATCCTTGTTGAAATTGAGCACATTTACACCGACCCATAATTAAAGGCAGGCAAAAGCGGTGGTATCGTGTACCAGAGTGATTCTTAAACAACGTTATTTGTAAGAAGAAGAACTATGTTACGAGTTCCAAAACAATTGGTGCCACTCATTGACCTACGACTTTCCCGGCAAAAGTCAACGATTACCATGCAACATAACATATTATCTATATGAGTTTGCTCTATCGATCAATATTAAGTTTTGCTTATCATGGATAAGGTTGTTCACTTGTTCTCATGCGTACGTACGTTTCACTTAATCCCTTGGTTATTTGTGCAATATTTCGTGATTTATTATTAGCATCTCTCAGGCAAGAGGCAAAAAAAAAAAAAAAAAAAAAAAAAAAACCTGAAATGAAATATTGTCACTTTAGCTCCTTTTCTCTCTTTTCGGCAACTCCAATGAAATTGCTAAATCATCAGGTAAAATAGCTTTTCTCTCACTGAAATGCCATTTATATGCATTCTATCGAAAAAAGAAGAAGAAAAAAGAAGCTAAAACATGGAGATGTTACCACCGTAATTATCAAACTCGATCCGGAAATTCACCCGAAAAAATTAAAAAAAATATTTAAAATTTAAATATTTCATATGAAAAAATAAAAAAAAAATTCATATGAATATAAACTATACATGTTGTAAATAATGAAGTTTAAAAGATTATTTTAAAAAGTTTTTTATCCCACATTAAAAAAATAACTTCTTTCTTGTGAACATAAAGTATATATATTAAAGGGTTTCAAATCCCACATTAAAAAAATATTATGTTATCATTTTAAGTTGAAATATTTAAATAAAAAATTTTCTTATCCCACATTGAAAAAACATAACTTTTTTCTTGTGAATATAAAGTATATATACGAAAAGACTTCAAATTCTATATTAAAAAAATAATTTTTTTCTTGAAAATATAGAGTATATATATTAAAGGGTTTCAAATACTACATTGAAAAAATAAAATTTTTTTCTAATATTTATATAGTGAACATAACCAACTAAAAAAAAAAAGGTATAAAAAAAACCACATTTTAAAAAAAAAGGGTCTCGTCTAGGTTCGTCCGGGTCATGGGTCGACCCATTAGGTCGACCGGGTTTTGCTGAGTTGTTGCACCGGCCGGTCTTTTAACAAACCCGGATCTGTCCAGCCGCGAGGTCGATCGGGTCCCGGGTCGACCCGCCGGTCCGATCCGGGGTTTAATAACTGTGGTTACATCAAATGATGATGTGATACCTGTGTAGTTAACAGTATCCAGACCGAACCGACGTTGATTTCCAAGATGTGTTTGTGTTTTTACTTTTTCTTTGTTGATTTCCCCTCCGACACGGTGTACAGATTTCTTCCCAGGTATCTCAGAACACCGGCTCTCACTCCGGAAAGAAAAAAAGCCAACCTCCATTCTTTTTTTCTTTTTGTGATGACCCTCCACTGATGATTGATGTGCCATGAAGCTGAGATTCATGTATTTTCTGATCTTACTAGCACCGATATTTATGACCTTACAAGTGAAGATCCGTAATGTAACATTAAGATTTTTTCCATCAATATCGTCCAAAGCTGAAATGTTGACTGGGGTTGATGCCAAGGGAGAAGCAAACGACTGATCAAAAGCCAGATATTAACCATTTAGCATCTGCCATTGAAGATGCTCTTTAACGTAACGGTGTGTAGGGTCATTGCCTGCATCGGATATTTACGCATTGACTATTTTTTATTTTATTTTGAAGGTGACCCTTTTACATCAAAGATTAAAGCCAATCCCTTCATCCCCCCCCCCCCTCTAACAGGATCATTCATTGACCAGATCATGCACGTTCTAATGAAGTGGGAAACCAGAAAATTATACAGATAATACTTAACAATTGATGGAGGCGACCAACACTGAGGACAAATAACACTTTTTCAGGGCCCAGATATGGATGATCTTTTGAGCATCTTTGAACAATGACATTGCAAATGGAGATCTTGAAAGGGGCATGGAGATAAGGAAGGAACATTGCTCTTTCAATTATTGTATGCCTAGGAGTCCCACTACAAACAGTTACGGGTCTTTTCGAAATGTTCTAAGCGAATCATGTGGAGCACCTACTCCTTTGAATACAAAATTGGCGTTGAAATGTAGGTAGACCATGTGTTAAAAACCCTTCCTTGGACCTTGAGTGGGTGATCGTAGAAATCAAATGATCAATCTTGACGCCATCTATATATTTGCAACTCACAACGAGTCCCATCATCTTATATATTAGTTTCAATTATAGTTTTATTTACACGAGATATTATTCTTCTTTGATAATTTTCATGGATGTAGGTTATTTATATTTAAATTAATATAATTTTAAGAAATCTTTTTAACTAAGATATAGTATATATAAATATATGTTTATGCTTAGTTTTTTTTTTCTTTCAAGATTATATTACATGCTATTGTGTGCTAAAAAAATAGTTGACAAGAAAAATTCATATTCCTAGGAAATTGGTATGCTTGAGATTCAATTTTAATGTTTCACTTTCCACTGTTCCGGCCGGACCGAGTCCGGTCCGAAGTTAAATGCATTGAATCGGGTCTGACCCAGTTAAAAAAAATTCAATTTTTATTTTTATTTTTAATTGTGTTTTATTCAAAAAATTAAAAGGAGATCGCTTGATGACGTAGCATTTGCAGAATTTGATCGCAATACCAATTTTGTTCTTGATGATATTTTACCTGATATTGTTGTGCGCTTAAGAAACCAAGGAAACTGTAGTTCTTGTCGGATGAATTCGTACGTGATGAAATTACAGATCGTTTAATGGAACAATAAAAAATATTTGATATAAGTATTATTTATTTCATGATATAATAGTAGTAGTTAAATCAACAATATTTAAATTAAAAACCATCAATATATATATATATTTTAATTATTTTATAACCTCAATTTGAAAAGTATTTTTTTAACCAAACACATTAAACTATTATTTTGTTTAACCTCAATTTTAATCACAGTTTTAACCAAATATATATAAATACCAAACCAACCTCAATTAAAAATATTTTTTTATAAAATATTTTTTTTTAAACCACAACCACAAAAACTACCACAATATCAAACACATTAGCGCATTCGCTGATATATATATTTTGCAGGTGCTCCCACTCATTTTAAGAGAAAATTAAAGGAGGTTTATTAGCTCGGGTCTAAAAATTTGCCAATCCATAGGCGTGTGGGAAACATTTAATTGAGAATTAAAATTTTTTTGTGGTCCATCAAGTTACATTATTTTGTCAAGTCAATTCATATACTTTATTTTCACAAATTAAACTTTCTACTTTCAGTTTGTAAAGAGGCCGTCGTT
>Ga0307517_10006623_pt1 | contig 17078 bp, 12 predicted proteins | sample 23_EM_MG_FD_194515 | JGI IMG/M metagenome (GOLD analysis project Ga0307517, IMG submission 194515) | Populus trichocarpa ectomycorrhiza microbial communities from riparian zone in the Pacific Northwest, United States - 23_EM | ecosystem: Host-associated > Plants > Roots > Unclassified | place...
ACATACTAAACTCATTTACACCAGTCAGCTCTATGGTGCCCTGGGAGAGGATTTTTCAGAGGAATCCTATGAATCTATTAACCAAAACCTTGCAGAATTAGTCAGTGATGAAAAAAAACCGTAAGAAGTACCAATTCAAGGCGTTTTTCTGACCTTCCAGAAGGTAAAATATTCAACTGTTGTACAGTTGAATTAGGTGCTGATAAATTGACTAATGAAGTTTTTAAAATAGTGCGCGATGTGACAACTCCGGATTCTTATCTTAATTTCGCTGTTATGTACAGTTGTAACTTGTAAGCATAATTCATCTTTGTAATCTGTTCATACTTCCCGTCAATTAATTGCTGGAGCAGCTTGGCTATAACGTCTAAATTTTTAGTAATTTGCAATATGAGATTCATCAAAATCGTCACGATGCAGTTAGGGAGACAAAGGAGGGAGGGAGGGACTTACAGCTTCAATGTCAATTTTGTAGACCCAAAGCTTTCTTCTTTCTCTGCAGCTTGTTCTATACGCCACAACAACATGACCAATTGCTAGAAGTAGAGAGCAAATAAACAAGGCAATTTCCATGGCTCTAACATATTCTCCTCGGCCCGTACTTGAAACTCTAAACACGCGTGGTGCCTTGAAGGAAACATAAATTAGTGATGACACAGAACAGATCGTTGTAATCCCCAGGTATGGTCCTGTTGAGAGCCTTGGTCCATCACACAAACTATAAACACCTATAACAACGACAAAAAAAAATTTACTAATCTTCCCATAAAAACATTAATAACAGGGGAGACATATAGAACAAAGAATGAAATTGACTGGTTTATGATACTTACAGATGATGACAACTGATCTTATAATGGATATGAGGGGTATGTCAATGAGGGAGTAACGAAAATCATAGTTATTGAAATGAGAAGAGAGTGTCTCTGATGATAAAGAAGAAGGAGAGAGAGAGGCAGAGAGGAGAGAAAAAGGAAGGAGAGTATCGGCTATAACAAGAAGAATAGGAGCAGAGAAAAGAAGGAAAGAAATTAACATGGTGATCAAGAAGAATACAGTCTTTACTCCTCTCAAAACCTTTTTTGATTTCTCTTCTTTTGCGAAACCCATCTCTTCTTTTTTGAGTTTTTGTTGCTTCTGCTTCAAATTTGTGAAGGATCTACCAGGTTGTGCTTGTAGACAGAAGAACTGAAAAGAGAGATACTTGAGGACTTCGCTAAAGTCATGGGAGGGAAGGGGCTTAAAAGGGGATGGTTGAGTTATATGAATTTAAAGAATATTTTAAGGGAGAACTTGAAATGAAAAAATAATTGCCATGGAAGGAAGGTGCTGCAGCAGGCCAAAAGGTTATTATTTTGACTGGACTTGTCCACTGGGACAAGGATGACAAAGACTTTGGAACTTTGGACGCGGAATTTAATAGTCAAATATAGCATTCTGAAGGAAAAACACACACAAAAAGAAGTTGTTAACGACAATAACTACAAATATATTAAGAGACAATTAACGACAGTTTATAGGTTTTCTTATTTTTTGCATACAGTAGAGGTAGAAGTCTCTGTTGTATTTTATCCTTGCTTTGTTTGTGGCCTTTTGGTTTGGCGAGGAAAATACAGAGCTTGACATCTAATTCAATTTCACGTGCAAGATATTAATGAAAATAGAGCGGAAAATTCTAGCAGTCACAAAATGTTGTTTCGTATGTAGTTTTGTTTTTGTATTTGAAAAGTATTTTTTTAAAAAATTATTTTTTTATTTTAAATAAATTATTTTTTATTGTTGTGATGCACTCTCATTAAACCATTTGTATTTATATGAATTAGGATTCTAATTCATGAATCTCTCGGTTCGAGAAAGAAAAATAAGAGGATCAAACCATTTATTCTGACTTTTTTTCAAATTCGTTACAATAATACTAAACAGATAGGACCAGGAATCAATATGTTCGAGGCTCCCCCGATGAATTGAGAAACAATCTCCTTTCCTTTTTTTTTTTAGCCACCATCGTTGCTTATAGACAGATATCCTGTGTTGATTATTCTTTCTTTTTTATTTAAAACTAGAAATGAATCATGCTCAACGACCACAATAACAGTCCATGACTGCTTGGTGTGATCGATAAATATAATAACCCATACCAATCAAGCGGGCATGGTGGAACCGACTGGCTGGGATCATGTGGGCACATGCATGCAACAGTTCATCTTTGCGAATCTTTAGGGTTTTTCTTTATAGGAGTCTTGGCTTTTCTCTTATTTCAATTGATTTTCCTTTCTTTAAACTCACGAGTAGTTGAGTGCAGACGAAAAGTAAAAAATAAACAATTCTTGTGATTTAATTAATTCCTTGGTAGTTAACAACAAATACCAGATTCAATCTGTCGTATGCTGTGACATTATCCAAAACCAGAGATTATATGCCTTTAATGCAGTTGTAAGCTAGCCTGTGCAGGAGAGATGGTGATGGCCTTTTATCCATCTCCGTTCAATGCATTCTCTTAAGATCCTCAGCACAGTTGAAAACGTTCTACGGCATCGCGTTGTCTCTTTAGTACTGTATCAGAAATTACATTTCAATAGCCTGGAAGCCATGCAAGTAGACCAACTTCACCCCCACCGAATCCCTTGACTGGAAAAGGTCAAGGGGCAGATGTCGATGCTTTAATTAGGTCCATGCTGAAAAATCTATCAAGTCAAACGAGAGAAGTCGAGATAAATGACTGGTGAAAATACATTAGCAGTATACCATCAGAATCCCAATGGAAAAGTTTGATCGAATATTGTTTAAATCTCATTAAGTTAGGGATTTGAACGAACTAGCCAGTGTTTTTCAATTGAATGGATTAATCTGACCAGACAAAATGTTAAGTGCAGGAGTATGTTTCTCTCGAAAGCACATGAATATACATCATCTCATGGGTGGGCAGCTGGGGGTTGGTGAATGGCTGATGTCTGCCCGGAATTTTTTAACTATTTGTTCCAGAAAACTTACCTCGTTTTCTTCTTCTTGTGTTTTTTTAGTAATGAAAAGCTTCATTTTATTCTAAATACTGCATCGAGATAAGCTTGACAAATAGCTCGATTGCAGCTAGTTTATCACAAAATATTATAAAATCCAGTAAAAATGTGAGATTAAGTTAATTCTACAAAAAAAAAAAAGGTGCGTTAAAATCAGGGGATTCCAATACATCTAATTATGGTGATGTTTCTTTGCACGGTTTTGTGATCATGCTGCAATGCTTATTGTTTTTATATTTTTTATCGATTAATTTAACAAAAACCTGTATATATAATTCTTTTTATAAAAAATAAAAATATCTAACCCCGTGAAGAAACGTAACTAATTAATATATATAACACGTCAGTATATAGTTCTCTTTATTGTATCAATTTTTTATTTTTTTTTTACAAATCCCTTTATTATATCATTGCTTACGGACCAAGGCAATAAAACAGGACACCTATCTAGAGAGAGACAGAGCAATAGGTGGGGATAAACAGTACAGCTCAGGAAAATTCAGTTGTGAATTATAGAATAAAACCACCTCTGTCTTGCGTAATCGCTTACTTAAAAAACTGGAAAACATTTTCTTGATGGAGTTGCCAAGCATCCTTTATTATACTCGATTCATTTGTCAAAGCCCGCAGAGGTCCGATTCACATTATTTTCGACTGTCTTATTAAGATAAAATTTTTTTTTGATTAATACGATGTCCGGGTTAACTTGTATGTACCTTGATTAATCTTATAAATTTTAAAATTAATGATTATATAAATCTCTAGTAATTCTAATATTTATAAAAATTAAATTAATGACCTCTAAATTAAAAATAAAAATTTTTTAAAATAAAAATTCAAAACCTAACTAATTTAATTATACTTGATTTTCTCGTGAAGATATCATGCCAGGCAGTCGAGTAAGAACCATGTGGCTACATGCATCTGGAGCCGCCTTAGCGGGGTTACGAGTCAAATCTTGCATATACCGTGACCAATTCTAGATTTCTAGAGCAGACATTTTACAAGCATGGTTCACGAGGCTTACGTGTAAGTCGTCATGTTTCTTTGTCAGAAGCGACCATTGCCAATGGAGAGTGAGAGAGTTACAAAATTGCAAGGAAAATTTGCAGTATTTTCAATCCTAACAGTTGGGTGGCGTTATAGGCTCATTCATGACCTCTGTTTTTATAATTAATTTGTTAAATTCACCAATCCGAGTCAATGATTTATTTACCTACACCAAATTCCTCGAGGATAGCAATCTTTTTTTCTCACCAAAGCACCAACTCTTGCAAACTGTGAACAAATTATTATATGCGACGCTGGCTGCATACTCGGGTTTTTAAAAGTGTAGTAGTAATTATTTTTTAAAATATTTTTTATTTAAAAATATATTAAAATATAATTTTTTTTAATTTATAACATTAAAATAATATGAAAACACTATAAAAATTATTTTGAAGTAAAAAAAATTAAAAAAAACATTTTTAAAACACAAAAATAAATAAAATATTAAATTCAAATACCAACACACGGAGAAAGCATATACTCGATCGATACTTACTTTTCAAGTTGCGAATCTGGCTTCGGTGGCAGCTTAGTGATGTACAAGTTTCCTTCTTACCCTTCTTAATTAAGCAGTCTTTTGGAATAAACTATTCATTACAACAAAAATAAGGAACCATTTACAAGAAACAAATAGAATACGCCAACGATATTTCACATTTGTCACAAGATAAGAAATTACAAGGAAGCTTCCAAGGAGGGTGGGAAGGGAATGATCGTTTTTAGGGCAATAGACTAGCCATTTGGATTGTTCTTTAAGCTATTCAAGTTCTTATGCGCCACGTAACAGGAAAAAAGAAGGGATTATGTTCAGAACCAAAACAGAAGTATGCCTCTGCAGGGAAAAAAAAAAAAAATGACCCCTGCCGCGTGCACTACGCTCGGAGAAATCGGGACAGATGAATACGATGGTCTTGCTATTATATGCTGTTTGGCTTTCTAGAAAGCATGCAAGAACATTAAAATTAGCACATCACGTATATATATTACATTTCACACCCATTATCCACTATTTATTTATTTCATTAAATGTTTTTAAAACATATTTATCATGTTTGATTGAGGGGCGTATCTCACTGCACTTGCGAGCAGAACTGTTTAACAAATAATTAGGCTACCGACTCACTTCCGAGTCATGCCGATGATGAGACCTATTTGAAATTTTGAAAAGGAGGAATTATAACTCTCTCGTGTGCCGGGACGATCCGTGATGCTCATTTTTGCTTTGTTGATTTTTCCCTCGATTTTCTGATTTACATTTACACAATCCGTGATTTAGTGATTCTTATTTTACTATTAAACGAAATACACTGAGGATGGCATGCCGTGCAGAGAACCATATTTTTAATCTGGGTCCTGAATAGGATTCCATATGGTTTTTCGCCAGCACAAAATCCTGCGTAATGTTTGAAGAGAATCTAAATTCTTCACCAGAACTTTCACATCCCAGGACATGGGCTTCAAATCTGGTTCAAAATACACAAAAGTCAAAACCCTATAAAAAAAATCTCATATTGTATGATATCGTTCCCATGGCCCATCATAAAAAGCCCATTTTACTTGAAAAATAATTTTTACACGGGCCTAGCTTCAATAGTATTTTTGCGCAATGCGTTCATCATTGTATATGAAACCCGCGAGTTTACTCAAGACCCGGGTGACTAGGGGTCTTAGCCATTTTTTAAATAGGTAAAATCTGATCTTATAATTGACCGGGTTAAATTTAAATAATTTGTCAAGTTAAATTAAAATTTAAATGACTCGATATAAGTTGGATGATGAGAACTAATTTTATATATATATAAAATTTATATCTATAAGTATTGTTTTTTAACTTTTATATATGAGATAATTATATATAATTTACATGTATATAAATTAGTTTTTAATTTTTTAATATAAAATATTAAAATTCTAAATATATATTTTTTAATTTATTGGATTGACCCGGGTGAACCCCGGGTCAGGTTTAATAAATAATCAGAGTTCAGACGCCAATAGAAAAACGGCTCGCCGAAGGCCGAAAGAATTTGAAGAAGGAAAAGACTGCTTGTATACAGCGAACTCGGCACGTCGAGATAGCCAAGTCGAGGTGAAGCGTTGAACGCACGCAATAGGAAGCCTCTGTTTGGTTGCTCAGAAAGACAGGGAAAGAAGTAAGAAAGTTGCACTGTGATCTGGTTTCATCACTGTTGTCTTGCGCTGTTTAGTACACTTCTCTGTTTCGCTTTAGTTTTCGCTGTTTCTTTTTAGTCTTTTTTTTTAATGCATAGATTTTACCAGCTATAAAACTACACCGGCTGTTCAAAAAACCATAATTCTCGGACTTTGAGCTATCCTTTCTTGGGCAGTTTAATTGGAATCTGCTGACTTATGAAACTCTTTGTGATGCACTCCAGTTGTTCGATGAAAAGCGCATGTCAATTATTATTATTGTTCTTGGTTCTGTTACCAACTGTTCATGGCTTGTAAAAGAAATGCCAGCATTGTAATCCTAATAGAGCTGCATTGTGCTATTCTGTTTAGAGAAGTTTAACTCGGTGACGCTTGCAATGGCGGCGACTAAGACCCGAATAAGCAGCTTCTCTCGCAATATATCAGCTGTGTCTGCTCCTCAGTTGCCTGGAATAAAGTGCGGTCCTAATGGCACATTCTTTGTTTCATCTGGGATACCTGACCTTGACAGTAACCTCTCTACATTACTTTTCTCTAGTTTCTTGCACTTACTGGAGGCAGGGTTCGGTTAACAACAATCAAATGAATTGTTATTGTTTTGAGTTTTTCTTTCTTTTATCTGATGTAGAGATACTGGGTGGTGGGTTTCCTTTGGGAAGCTTAGTTATGATAATGGAAGATGCGGAAGCTCCTCATCACATGCTGTTATTGAGGAATTTCATGTCTCAAGGACTTGTTCAAAACCAACCTCTTCTTTATGCCAGTCCAGCTAAAGACCCTAGAGGGTTTTTGGGTACTTTGCCTTGCCCCTCATCATCTAAAGATGATAAATCCCGTAATCATGATACAGAACAGGTGCTCTCGTTTTCATACTGATTTCTACCATGCAGTTTTTATTTCGTTTTTCTGTACTTGTTTGATTTTTTCTTTTTTTTTTGGGTGACATGAGTTTGTACCGCATATCTAACTGATTGCAGGAAAAGGGACTGAGAATTGCTTGGCAGTATAAAAAGTATTTCAGTGAAAATCAGAAAAATATTGATGATCATAAAGGTGAGCTTTTTGGGCTAGCCATTTCTTTTGTAGATTTAATACACTAATCATGATTTGCATCTTTGCATAGAATTGATGTTATGAGATAAATTGTCAGAAGTTGATCACTTGGAATAATTTTCAAGCAAGCCTGTCCAGAATAAACATGTTTTCTGAGCGTGCAAATTCACTAGCCTGCACTTCATAGCTTTGATAAAAAGGGTACCGTTATTTTTTGTTATCAGCAGTTTCAGGTATTTATGCAATAATGCTTAAAGGGTAAACAAGAGGTGCAATACACGTATATTTAAAGCTTCTCTTACACTTTCATGGATTCAAAAGAATTGATTATGAACACAATAATGGAGAAATTGAACATTTAGGTCAAGTATAAAGACAAAATATGACATCGTAAAAAAAGGGTGCAACTTTGTTGTCCTTGCCATGCTGATCCAATAAGGAATCTAGATATGAAGCTGTTATTGAATGATTGACCTCAGATGACGAGTTATTTAATTTGATCTTGCATTCAGCTTCTGTTTGAGATTCTTTTAGTAAATATCATGTCTGTTCAGTGGTGGGAATGAATGGAGATAAGTCTGGCATCCTTACATTATATTGCAGATAGTAATCAAGAGTTTTGCAATGATTTTGACTTGCGGAAACCATTGGAGAAGCATTTTTACAGTGGGCAGCGTGTAGACTGTGTCAGCATCAAAGATTCTCCTAACCTGGCCACTCTTCATGACCGTTGTGCCACATTTTTAGCTCAATTTCCAAGGTAATGCTGTATGCTTCCTTAATCAGATATCTTAGGCAAATACATTTTGGGTTTTAACAAAATGTCAAACATCTGAACAAGGTCTGCAAGATATCTTGTTAGCTGAACCATCTTGAGTGGTGACATTATAAATGTTTGCATGATCACATAAGCTTGTCTATCCAGATGTGTGGGTGAGTTTTAAGAAATAGTTTAGCATGCTGCTAATTTTGTTTCATGTTTCTTCATTTTTTGTTAAACTTCATCATACACATTTCTCTGCAAATAGAATCGGAAAAGACCATACATGCTTGTGCTTAAGTGTGTGTGTGTTAAAACAGCTTTGGCATGATAATTAATTTCATATTTCTTCATTTATTTGTTATATTTCCTTTGCTTATTTCTCCACAAAGAGGTTGGAAAGCTTCTCAAGCTATTTCCTGTTTTTAGGCTTGCTTGGATGATAGTGTCTGGACTGCTATAGAATTGATCTTTGACTATCTGTTTTGGGTTTCTTGTTGATTTAGCTACTTTTCTAGTTTTTCACACATTATTCTTACCATCTGCTGGTTATTTTCTCCAGAAATGATGGAAGCTTTTCTTGCATGGGTCGTATTGCTATTCAGTCATTATGTGCTCCACAATGTGAACTTTCCAAAATGGTCAGTGGCAAATACATTTGCACTTGAACCCTATCTCCTCACAACTTTGGTTTATGATTTGCATTAATTTAGACTGTTCCAGTGCCTTTCCTCTTTGGTAAGGTTTTCTAAATTGTAAAAATCTTTTCCTTGGCCTCTTTTAACATGTCAAAGAATCTTGATTGCCATTTATCTTCTTTTTATATTGAAACCCATTACGATTCATTTTTGTGATTCGTACAGGACTTTTGTTAACAAATGTTACATTGCAGGACTGGGATATGCTTTCCTTCATTAGATCTCTCAAAAGCATGCTACGGTCTGCAAATGCAGTTGCTATTATTACATTTCCATCTTCCCTTCTTTCACCATCCTTCTGTAAAAGATGGCAGCACATGGCAGATGTGTTACTGTCTGTCAAAGCAATCCCAGGTTTATTGATATTCACATGTGCTTTTGTGGTGTTTATTTTAGCTTTCAAAACTTCTGAACAAGTGCTTTTTCCCAGATGAGGACAAGGAATTGGGAAAACTCCTAACTGGTTACCAAGACATGGTTGGCTTCCTTAATGTGCACAAAATAGCACGTATCAATACTCAGGTACAAAATCAGGGTACTTTGCTGTAATCATATGCCACGTGTATTCTCTACTTTGCCATGCATGGGCTTCCAAAATAAGCAAGTAGACATGCATGCACGATTGCATGCACAGATACACATTAAGAGAGGCATCCTATTCACCTAACCCTATGACATGTCGAGCTTAAGGCATGTTGGATTCAATCGTTGGCCTTGAAATAGTTTAATTCCTATTAAAACATCGCCATATATACTATTTTTCACCTAAATATGCAGGTTCAATTGAATGTGCTATGTTTACCTGCCATGCATATTATTTCAGAACAATCTTTTCTTCCCTTGAAAGTTCCTTATAGAATAGCAGCTCAAATTTGCAGTTTTTTGTTCTGACTGGGAACTCAGGTCTTTCCAAAGACCTTGTACCATTTTGTTTATCATCATGACTTCAGGGTTACACAGTTCTGCTGTTTCAAATTTTCCACAGGTTCCCATGATTCTTGAGGCAACGACTTTCTCAATAAAATTGCATAAGCGACGGTTTTTAGTTTTAGAATGTCTAAATCAAGCCCCCATTGATGGTTCAAGTGGGACTTCATATGGCACATCTGGTGGCTGTTCTGGGTCCTCCAGAAGCGGTGCCCTTGATTTTTAGCGGCATTGCATGTAGACCAACTGGCAAGTGCTTGTCAAAGCAACACTGAGAGTTGACCAGGAATGAAACAGAAAAATTGTTGGTCGTTGGAGGCAGAACACTCGAGGGTTCTCTTGTCTGCTTAGCAGTACAATCATCGAATCCACTGTCTTGAACAGTAAACCAGCCTTGAATGCAAGAAAGTGGGTCAGTCTCTTCTGATTATCCCCTTCGGATTTCAATGATCTGTTTTGCTGATTGAATTATCCAAAATGTTGGCAATGACAGAACAACTGTAAATTGATCTTGTAGCTTTGTTTGTGTTATTAGTACTGGTTTGGTTTGTATTTCAAAACAGAGCGATTCATAGGTCGTTGGAGAATACGAGAAATTGCTTGACAGTTGACATCATAGCTTGTCGATTAGCTAACCTCTTTTTTTTTGGTGGAACTATCTAACCGCGAGCACTTATATTGCAGTAAAACTTGGTTTTTTTTTAAGATGATTAATGACGGTCGAACAGTCCGAATTCAAATAGATATTTCTACGGTATTTAACGATACTTGGTTATAGAATAAGCTAATTCTAGTTACGCAGTTGCATGCTTTCACACCTTCACGAGTTTGGAGAGGTTACTCTGTTTTTGTTCATCTATAAAATGAAAACTGAACGTGAACATATCAATCTAACTGTGTGTGATTTTAAAGAATAAATTTTAAAAAAATATTTTTAATCATGGTTTTAAAAATTTGTTTAATTAAAACCCTTTGTTAAAAAAATAAAATCAAGATTTGATGCAATTATATATATAGGTTCAATGTAAAAAATAAAAAAATATTTTGTTAAAAAGGGATTTTTATTTTTATTTTTATTTTTTATTTTTATTTTTATAGTTAGATAAAAAACAGAAGCGGGAACAATATTATAGGTTAGCTCCTTGCTGTTTGTGCCGGTCATAATTGCTTATGGCAAAGTTTACATCGTCGTCTTTTCTTTTTTTCTGAACACGTACCCTCCTTGTATTATCATGTAACTTCGATGAAAAACTCTTCTGCCACCAAAGCAAAATATACCTTTTTATATGATACTAGTTAACGGGTTCTCTGGAACATGCATCGGTGATCTTGTGTTTTGGGCTGCGAAGTGCTCAGTCGATCTCTTTACTGAATTCTATCCAGAATTTAGCATTTTTTCACATATTAGAAACATATTTTATTGATAAAATATGATAATCAAGTTAATTAAAAATATAAAATAAAACATAATTAGTGGTTTTATTACAAGTTCAGGTGACCTGTCTAATTTTGTTAGTTTGAAGGAAACAAAAAAAATGGAGGAGGATATTTCCGAAGTTGCTAGTCAATGGTTAAGATTCTGTTCAGGTGACCGTAAGAGGGGGCTTGTTTAGCTTCTTCTTTTTTTTACATTTTTATCTAGCTGTACCATGAGAGTCGTTGGTTGCCGGGACCTTGTGTTCTATTAGTAATTCCATTTTCTCTCGAACCTACAAAAACTCAGGGAGTATGGCCACGAGATCCTTGTGGCGCACCCGAGGGAAGCTCGCGGTGGCAGCCACCGTGGCCTCTTCCGAGGACCCAGAGACTGCTCTGAAGCTCTGCACCGCCGTTCCTGTCCGCCTCTATCTCGACACCGTCACTGCCCAAACCCCCTCTATTGCCTTTGGTATGTATGTCTTCAAACTAAAATTCTCTTTCCTTCATCGCCGATCCACAGAAACACGATTCACTCTTTAAATTCTCAATTTTTGGCTTAGATTTTGCACTTAGCGCTAGACTTTTTATATTTGTGATCGGTGAAGCTTTTGTTTGGATAATTTATAATTGTAAATATTATAAGCAGTGATATACATGAGCATTTTTTAGATATCTTAGGAAATTTTAAATTTGTGAAACATTTATGTGTTGAATATTGAGAATTGTTGAGGTGAATTTATAATGGTGTCTGTATTTTGTTTTGTTGATAGGTTTTGAATACTCGCTGGTTGTCCGGAGGAAGTGTTGAGGGGAGAAAGTTAAACATGTAGTTCACTCAAGGTCCACTGGAAAACTTCAAAAACTGTGGAGTATATATTAAGCTTGGGTAACAACACCCTGGGCAGCCGGTGTGCTTTCAGTCTGCTTCCTTAAGCATGCATGAAATCAAATTCTATATCTGTTCTGTCAAGTCAATGTGTGAGATGGGTTATTTGGCCGTTGAGTAATTAATCAGTTGAGTGGTATTAGATGATAAGTTTATTGTCCATACAGGAATATTTAGTACCTGGTGAGTCCGTTCAGACAATGAGGGAGTCAATGCTGAGAACAAATTTCTTCGTATGATCAAGCGTGTGAGGTTTTCAAGAAAGAGCTTGAAGAGACACCTTGTGGCCACCATTGATAAGTTTATTGTTCATGTAGCTCGAACACATGATGGCCAAAAGTTGTCTGTGAGGGTATTCATTGCTGTCCCTTTAACTGAAAACAAGTTTTGTACGTGTTTGGTGGAATTAAGTTTTCATATACGTACATGCAGGAAATAACTTGTGGGGTTTGTCTTTTAACCTCTATTTAATTTTATCAGCACATTGTTCATGACAGATACTGCCACTGCAGATCGTCCCACTGTGGAATTGATTTGTGAATACCCTACATAGGGTTTTCCCTTCTTTTTTGCTTACAGGTAGCATCGTGGATAGATGGTTAACCATGTACTTGTTCAGATATTTGTTCATGTATTTGATACTAAGATCACTTTTCGGAGATCCAGCTTATTAATTATGCATGATAAATGACCATGTGCACTCGAAATTTGGTTTTATATGAGATGTGCATTTTTTTTCCTTTTCAAGTGTGCAGGCATCCCTTTCTTCTATCTGTTGTAAGTGGCTGTTCATGGTCTTGAAGAGCTATTGTTAATTGAAATTTCCATGGATTGCATGTGCAGATGGGTTGGTTGATGAAATTAGTGAAAGTTTGCCCAAGGCAAGTAGAGTCAACATCCGGATGGGCATCGTGGTGGGGATGGTGGGCTGTCCAAGTTGCAGTAGCAACTATTGCATTTCATTAATGGGGAAGACATAAATGGTTGGTGTTGTTTGGTGCTGGGCTATTCACACCCGTTACTTCTTCGGCGCACATAAATGTTTCTCGTCTAATTTCTCGCGAGTAGGTGGGAATATACTCGCCTTTTGCCATTTTATAGTAAACAGCAACTATATATTATGTAGTTGTAAGTTTTCGTGGGTAGTTAATTAATACAAGAATATAGTCTGGGATTCATCGATGAAAATCCTATCATCATGAACTCATCATCAATGATTTTATTTTGACAGTAAAGGTATGAAGTTTTTAATATTCTTTTTATTTCACAATAAATATATTATTATTTTTTTATTTCTTGTTTATTACTGTTGTTTTCTTTACAAAGACAGGTAATTATTTCAGTGGAAATATCGTATAGGGTTATTTTATATTTCGAGTTTTAATTTGTGGGGGGAAGGGAATGAACAGAACTCGCAAAATTGGAGGGAAGAAATCAATGAAGAGAGAGACACTTGCCACTGTTACGGAACAAGTACGTGATGGACCTGTACACCTATTTTAATGAGGAGGAGGCAGAGGAGGGTTCATGCAATTGGGCAATAAAAGCCGTAAGTCCTCGATTCTCACGCTTTTCTCTATCCTCCCTCCTTCGATGATAATGTAGTGTCGAGCTGCTACCATTTCAGTACTCACAGCCAAGCAGAGAGAGAGAGAAAAAAGAGTTTTGTGTTCAAAGAAAAAAGAAAACGAAAAACAGATTTTTCACGCCAGAGAAAATGGTGGGACCGAGTAGACCGCAATTCGTTTTCTTTGGATCGTCCATTGTACAACTCTGCTTCAGCCATGGCGGTTGGGGTTCCGTCCTCTCCGATATCTACTCTCGCAAAGTATTTATTACTCTCTTGATTTAACATGCTCTTTTAAATGTTGCTTGACTTGTTTCTAAATTACATAGAGATTGAAGTGAAAAGATTTGCCCTAGTTGATATTTATGTCACTGTTTTGGCCGTCAAGTGAATCAAATTGCCATTCTCGGCGTCTGATTAGGTTAATCTTATTGTGTTGCAGGCAGACATATTGTTGCGAGGGTACTATGGATGGAACTCGCGGCGTGCTATCCAGGTTCTCGATCAAGTTTTTCCAAAGGTATTATATCAATGTGCTAATTTTTTAGGAGCAGATCACACATGAAAACTGATCATTACAGAGGAAGCTAGTGAAAGTTTCATCATTTTAAATGGGCTCACTGTAAGATCTATTTGAGGAAACGCGTCTCTGTGCTAGTGACATTGATTATTTTTCATGTATTGTAGGAAGCTCCTGTGCAACCATCTCTGGTGATAGTTTATTTTGGTGGTAATGATTCGATGGGGCCTCACTCGTCTGGCCTGGGCCCTCATGTACCACTTAATGAATACATCGAGAACATGAGAAAGATTGCAATTCATCTCAAGGTCTTCTCCTGATTCTTAAATATACAATCTCACTACACAAATAGATCATGGTTGATGCACATCCGTTATATGAATGAAACAACCCTAATTAGATGTAAGGAAATTAAAACATTCTTTCTCCTTGAGTCGTTAGATAAGAATTATGGTAAACTTTAGTTTTTGAGGGGAACAAAAAACTGGGAGGTTTTTATGGTTGCGATGAGGATTCAGATGGAAAATGTTGTTCTTATGCTGCTCCTGAATGCCTTCAAAAGCTCGAGTACTTTTTTTTATTCAATTCCTGATTGCTGGACTATGTTCAATTTTCTTTCATCTTGTATATCTTGTATTCTGACCCTGAGCTCTTCAGAGAATGAGGTTTGATGTCTATTCTAACGCAATATATTTGAAAATCAGAGCCTTTCAGATACAACACGCATCATTTTTCTGAGTTGTCCTCCTGTTGATGAGACCAGAGTTGGTTCAGGCTTAAGGTGCTCTGATACATCACTTCTATCTTCTTCTTTTCTTCTCTCTTTCTGATCATAGAAATTCTGAACCACATGTTTTTCTAAATTCAGTGGAATTTTCAGTGAATTGATACGAACAAATGAGCTGTGCCAAAATTATTCCAATGCTTGCATAAAACTATGCCAGGAAATGGGCGTGGAGGTTGTTGATCTTTTCTCTGCCTTTCAAAAAAGAGATGATTGGACAAAAGCTTGCTTTACGTAAGTTTTCTGTATCTTGCTTTTGCAAACATGATCGAGGTTCACAAGTGTATGTTGTCTTATGTATTTTTTCGTGGTCTCCCTCGTGTATCATCATGTCTGTATTTTCTGCATGATACTTAGATGTGAACGTATTTTTCTCACACGCAATTATTGATAAGCCTTAGTTTCCTTTTCTCTTAATTTTGTACGTGCAGGTAGAAAAGCTTCCAAACCATTGGTAGTTTGCTTTTTTTGTTTTATTTGGATAAAACTCTTTTGATTGTTGATTTTTGTGGTTATAAGGATAATTGCTCTTATCTTAGGATAAGAGTAAAGACATCAAGCTGAAATTTCAATTACTTGTCTGCACAGAATTGCAGTAGGGTACGGTATCATTTGACTACACGAACTCATGGGTTGCAGATATGCATTTTTACTTTTCATACTTGTGCAATTTAGAGACTCCTTTCTTATTTAATCTGCAAAAACCAGATGGATGATCCCCACTTTCAGTTTTTGCATTGCCAGGATAAGTTAGGCCATCAATGTGTTTTCTTTCCCATGATAGAAAGATATCCTTAGCCAGCTTTGGTGGGTTAGTTTATGCTGCTATATCAGATGGTCTTTTTTGGGCTAAAACATGTCAAGACCCCTTGAACTGCTTATTGAGAACCCCTATAGTTTTTTCCTTTGATTATAAGCACCCCCTCCTGTTAGGTTCCGACTGCTACTGGCAGCGAGACCAGACCACCATCAAATGAAAGTTTCAGTTGATGCAAGTTCATACATGCAAATATTAAACCCAACCATCACCAAATTCTAGTTTTATAAGGGTTCAAAGTTTTTTTTATTTGGTTTTAAAAATGGTTTTTGATATTGAAATTTTGTTTGGGAGTTTGAAATAGTCATTCTGGTGGTTGATTTGGTGGTCAGAACAGTGGAGTTTTGGCGGTGAACGGTGATCCTAATCCAAACACTTCCTAGTTCATAAATTAAAATCAAAAGAAAAAAAGAATGATAGGGGTGTCAATCAAAACGATCAATAATTCAGGGGTATTTTTACAGTTTAGTTGTATTTTTAGCATTTGTCTTTCTTTGTGCACAACCCAGAATCTGCTCTGTGGACTCAGGTCTACGTGGATTAATTAATCTACGATGCATATATGCTCTCTCCCCTTCAATCTCCACGGCAGGCAGGCTGTGTTGGTTAATTCAGCTCGTAAATCACTAGATGTTTCCTCTGTCACAATTTTTACTGGCTAATGTTAGGTTCCATTGGGGAAGTATGTATCCGAATGATTTAAGATTGCCGTGTTGTCTTCTCCTTTTACTACGACAGCAATCATAAAAAATGTGAATTGAATGTCAGTGGTTGACTTAAACTGAAAGTAACATACATTTCGACCTTCAATTTTAAAGTTCTTCCCTTCACTTTTTTCCAGAGATGGCGTTCATTTATCTGCAGAGGGAAGCAAAATAGTTGTGGAGGAGATCTTGAAGGTGCTGAGGGAAGCTGAGTGGGTTCCATCTCTTCATTGGAAGTCCATGCCCACTGAATTTTCAGAGGATTCACCTTACTATCTTGTTACTGCTGATGGGAAACGAACTCTAAACCCCTCTGAGTGGACTTTTCACAGGGAGGTTCAGTGGGACTAGGTTGCAAAGCTATCTTCACTCTTTTAAATGCCAGAGCCGCAACTACAAATCGAAGAAAACAAGCTTCTCCTACCAGAGCCCGTGCAAAAAATAATTAGCCTAGAGTGAGATAATTATAGTACAGCTCACTCTTGTCAACTGATGTTGTTGAACTCCATTTATTTTTAATCGAATTGTTCCTTGTATAGCCATAGGTTCTGGTAGCAACATATAATCCTATCCAAAATCCTAATTAATCTGAAGGATAGAATTAATGATGCTTATAGTTTTTAAACCCGGTCCGGTTCAAGGCCCGGGTTCCGGGTTTTGACCAGGTTATCGGGTCAACCTCTATTTTAAAAAAAATTCAAAAC
>Ga0307517_10006624_pt1 | contig 17072 bp, 21 predicted proteins | sample 23_EM_MG_FD_194515 | JGI IMG/M metagenome (GOLD analysis project Ga0307517, IMG submission 194515) | Populus trichocarpa ectomycorrhiza microbial communities from riparian zone in the Pacific Northwest, United States - 23_EM | ecosystem: Host-associated > Plants > Roots > Unclassified | place...
GGAAACAAACCCCTTGATGGACGATCCCCAGCATAGAATCGACAGTACCTAGGATAAATTTACCGCGCGGGTCCGCTGGTAGATCCGTCCCCTGCTTTAGTCTCTGCTCTCGCCACCGTCCCGCACCCCTTCGAGAGGCGGCGACTGGCGCATAACCACATCCGAACAGTGCCCAGAAGTTGGCCTGATCGTGAGTTCTGGACCGGTGTTTCCGATCGCCCAAATAGAGGGCCAAGGTGGCTCACCACCAATATTTGTTTTTCGACCCCTACGGCGACCCACGTTCACCTCGTTAGCCTCGTTCGGGGCTAGGATCGAGCTCTTCCGGACCGCACGATGCGCCCATCGGTTACCCGCGGGTCGAAAACACAGGAGCATCACCACTTTATCCCACTCGCGTGCCACTCCGCCTTACCTTCAATCCATGATACCGAGGGGATTGCCCACTAAACCTGATACCAATCAGACCCATCACGTTCAACAGACATCGGACGGATCGCGTTTATGTTTTTGCACATGAAAGGCTACCCGGAGGGAGTTAAGTGATCATTTGGGCCAGAATTTCATCGGACGATTCCAAGGATTCACAACCCAACAGGAGTACCAGAGCGGTGATTTCGAACCGTTGTCACGAAACCCGGGACTAAGAGCATTTGCTCAACAGGCTTGCGGTTCGCAGGGAAACCCAGCACCGGTGCTAAGACCGGACTTGCGCAATCCCAGAACTCCAATCGAGGTCCTTGAAGGAGTGAGCAGGCGCATACGATGCAACCGGCTCGCACCTTATCGTGGTGGCAGTAGAGTTCATTGAACTCATCTGATTCAGCCCATAGCGCAGCCTTCTGATCCTAGTCGGAAAAGCAAGGTCAGGACCATATCCTAGAGGAGTAAACGACACTTACGATCTTCACCACCGCCATACCGCCTCCGCCCCAACCATTTTGTCGATGGAGTGGATCAGGGAGTTTCTAATTTCACCTCAAGAAGTTCAGCCTCGCGCATGATAAGATTCTTACGGAGATTGCAGAACACTCAGTGATAAACGCGGCATGTATACCCTATCGGTCACTCCGGACTACACCGCTGCGACGTGGTTACAGGGGAAGGACCGCGAAGGAGGTTTCCGGTTTACCGGGCGTCACTTCGTACAGTAGCGGTTTCGGCAAACGCCAGTTCCTACCTTATCAGACTGCGAAACCGACACCCCAGAGGCTGATAAGCCAGAAGAAATGGACTAGATAAATTGTACGCCCGCTACACCTTCCGCAGCCTACAGCATCGATGGCTCTTCCGCAATACCCCTCTTGATCTTCAGCAAGATTGAGGTCTTCCAGTTATCCAGCTTCATGATCTGGTCGTATTCTACAACGGCACTGGTGAATGCCTCCTGATCGTTTGCCTCCAAGGCATCGATGAGGAAGCCCAGGAACTTGCACTCGCGTGTCGACGAAAAGGTAATGTCCTGGGAAGAGTAACGGGTAATGTTCCTGCGGCATCCAACCGCATCCTATACAGGAGTTAGAGGTCGTGGAGAAGTGCTAAGTGTTGGGAACCGCACCCCCATCGCCAATGCACAGAGACCAGCGCGTAACCAGTAGTCCTTCACACTGTACTTGGTTAGGTTGGATCCCAGCGATCCGTTTGCCACTTGATCGTAGCGAGCGATGGCAGCAGGGTAGTTCTCAAGTTCGGCGTGGAGATCAGCAGCATCCTTGAAACAAGCGTTTGCCGTCCTACGAGGGAAATCAAATGAACAACAACGCAGCATTACTCGGACAAAAACGTACGCAGTGGCATCTTCTTGAGCATACCACTCCCCAGCTCGCTCGTAGCTTTCGCATCCCTTGGCCAGGTCCTGCTTCTCTTGGATATAGATTTGGGCAATTTCCTTCTCGCGATCGGCAGCCTGCCTGAAACGACCACCTTTGGTGAGGAAAGTGACGGTTTGAGAAAGCGCAGCGATAGCCACTGTACACGAGTTCAACAGAGGCAAGCACCACAAGACTCGAAGAGCACTCACAATCGGGATATCCGCGCTTGTATGCCTTGGCAGCGTTCCACCAAGCGTTAGCGGCATCATTTATCTCCTTGCAGTTCTCTCTGCACTCTGCCTCTCGTGCGTGAGCATCGCCGGCCTCCTTGAAGAGCTTGTCGATCTTGAAAGCGTTCGCAGCTTGTTGAAAGAGGTCCCCAGCTTCTTCCCACTTGGAGTTGTTGGATGAAAACCAGCCCCCTGACGAGGCGGCCTTCTTGTCTGCTTTTTCCAGGAGTGATTGAGCGGCCGATTTCTGAGGAGCCATGATGGTTAAGCGTGAGGGAGCTGTGCCGGCTCCTTCGGCATTCCCCTTGCAGATCGGTCACGAAACCGCAGCGTTCATGTACACGTTGGCCACTGTTTCCCGGAGCTGTTCATCCGCTCCATGCGCCGATTCCTCACAGGTATAACCTGAACTCATTATCGGCCGCCTAAGATACGGTACTTAGCTGTGGATCGTGAACGTTGAACCACTGACGCTGTTGTAGCCAAGTGCGAAATACGGAATCACGGCTGACAGTGGGAGGCCTGCTGACATCTGTTCTACCGACCGGGAAAACGGCGCGACTCCTCTGCTCATTTCAACTTTTCCACCTGTGACCGGTGACCATTGGATATGCAGAGTATAGCGTAGTCTCTAGGGTTGTAGTGTCGGTAGACCCATCAATCGAACCCGCTTAGATGATCGTCCGGAGCGATTACAAAATTGGACACTTGGTTCGTACTTGCCCAGTCGTCGACCGAGTCCCCGCTTGTCGCTCTACAACCACCTGCTCCCACACCATAGCCTCCAGTCGACTTTTCGCGTCTGGCCCTCCCAAAAATTCTTCCAAGACCTTCATCTCCCGCGACCTCAACAATGCCTCTGAACGTCAACGAGCTCCGTCGATTATCCGATCTCCATCCAAAGCCTAGGGCCATTCATTTCCAGTACGGAACTGCCGGGTTCAGGACAGTGTGAGCATTCATCTCATCTCTAAGCTTATTGATCAATCAATGCCGTTACAGCGCAAGCATTCTTGATTCGACACTTTTTCGAGTCGGTGTCCTCGCCGCGTTGAGGAGCAAGAGACTCGATGGAAAGACCATCGGTGTTATGGTCACCGCTTCACACAATCCCGAGGCAGTAGGTCTCTCACTTGTGACAGCCAATGACCACGAGTTGCAGCTGACGGAACCAACCGTAGGATAACGGTGTCAAGCTTGTTGATCCGCGCGGAGAGATGTTGGAAAACGCATGGGAGAGTCACGCAACCGCCCTGGCCAACGCTTCCAATACTTCTGCATTCATCGAGGCGGTCGAAAACTTTGTCAGAGTCGCCAAAATTGATCTCAACAAGCCTTCTAGGGTCATATATGCCCGTGATACCAGACCATCTGGCGCTTCGCTCGTTCGTGCTTTGGAGGATGGCTTCAAATCCATCGGTGCCGAAACCAGAGACGCCGGGATCACCACCACCCCTGTTCTCCACTATCTTGTGAGAGCGATCAATACCAAGGGAACCAAGGACGAGTACGGCCCGGACTCTGAGGAAGGTTACGTGACCAAGCTCACAACCGCGTTCAAGAAACTTGTCGTAGGTCGATCTATGTATTCGGGGATGACACGCCGTTCACCACCTTACAGGCTGGAAAGGCCACTTTGCCGCCCCTGGTTGTGGATTGCGCCAACGGTGTTGGTGCATTGGCATTGCAGAAATTTATACCCGCCCTTGGGACTAGCCTCACCCTCCTCCCCGTAAACGATGCCATTTCCACACCTGGTGCCTTGAACAATGCCTGTGGTGCGGATCATGTCAAGACCCAACAGAAGTTGCCGTCTTCCCTCGAATCACACCTTCGTCCCGGACAGAGGGCATGCAGTTTCGACGGCGATGCGGATCGATTGATGTATTTCTATCTCGACGAAAGAGGGCGATTCCGGATGCTCGATGGAGATAAGATTGCCTCCCTGGTTGCGGCTTTTATCGTGGAACTTGTCAAGTCCGCCGGTCTCGAGGACAAGATCAAGGTTGGTGTGGTCCAAACTGCCTACGCCAACGGTGCTTCGACGAAGTATCTGTCCGAGGTGAGTGCGTTATCCCCAATTGGAGACTCTTTCTGACTCCATGCTAGCGTTTGCCGGTGAAATGCGTTCCAACCGGAGTCAAACACCTTCATCACGCCGCAGAACACTACGACGTTGGTGTTTACTTTGAAGCGAATGGACACGGAACGGTGTTGTTCTCCCCAGAGACGCAACAAGTTATGCGCGATCACCAGCCAGCGATCCCTGCGCAGCTTACCGCTCTCACCCACCTGTTGAATTTGAACGACCTGATCAACCAGACCGTCGGTGACGCCACCTCGGATATGTTGCTCGTCGAGGTGGTTCTTGCCCACAAGTCGTATAGTGGCGTGGAATGGGATTCACTTTACGTCGACCTACCCAATCGACTAGTCAAAGTCAAGGTCGCGAACCGGAATGTTTTCAAGACCGAGGATGCGGAACGAAGGCTGACCAGCCCTCCTGCGATGCAAGCCAAGATCGACGATTTGGTGCGGAAATATGAAGATGGTCGGTCTTTTGTCCGACCCAGTGGCACGGAGGACGTCGTCAGGGTGTATGCAGAGGCTCGTGCCAAGTCGCAGGCTGATGGTAAGCAAGACCCATTACCCTCTCGCTGCAATGACTCTCTGACCCGGACGTTCAGAACTAGCGTTCCGAGTTGCTGGCTTGGTTTATGACGAGGTCGGTGGAGACCCGACTCTGCGTCCCCGAGAGTTTTTGTAGTCAGGTGAAACACAACGATGTATGTACGTTAGCGAAATTGGGTCGGACCAGACAATTTGGAAGTACAGTCATGACGGGCCGCAACTAAAAGGCGGGAAACCCATGGTAGATGGAATGTGTCCGTTCCGGTCCGTCAGAATACGATGGTGCGGGAAGCGGAATCGCCAACTCCGAAGCATGGTCCGAGTCCGGAAGCGAAAGGGGGTTCCCTTCCCGCAATGAGCACAAAACAAGACGTAAAACGACAGCATACGCCCGAACACCCTTGCGAGTAAACCACCAGCTATGTGTCGGTTCGTAATCTACAAAGGAACTGCCCCAGTTCAGCTCTCACATGTCAGTCTCGACCCATCCCTCATCCTCACAATTATCCACGCTTAACAACTTTTCCACTTCCGCTCATTGTAGCTACTGACTAGACCGTGCCACTCAATCGTCAATCAAGCATTCGGTCCTCGCTTGCGTCTTGACCCAAGGCGGCCCATCAACGGAGACGGTTTTGGTGTTGGGTGGTATGACTCGGTCTATGACGAGGAGTTGGGAGTTCAACCGTGCATATTCACGTCTTCAACACCTGTGAGTGATACGCTCTCGCCATCTTTCGAACCTTTGACGAGCTTTTTCGACATCTGATTGCGACTGCTGACTCGGTGACGCGCTTTAGGCCTGGAATAACGCAAACCTCGTTCGCTTAGCCGAGAAGATCAAATCCCCACTCGTTTTGTAAGTATTGCGGCATTTCTGGCTTTAACTGCTCCCGCAGCGTGCTTTGAGCTGCTATGACTGAATTTATATGTGGTCGCGTGCGTTCAGTGGGCATGTTAGGGCAACAACTTCTGGGTCGCTCTCACTGGATAACTGCCACCCCTTTGGGTTCGGGAAACTTATGGTAATTTCCCCCTTCCCACCGTCAACGATTTCTAATTCACCCGGGGCTGTCTGCAGTGGATGCACAACGGAGAGATCGCAGGGTTTCCGAGGATCAAGCGGAAGCTTCAAGCAGGTCTGTCGGACGAGATCTTCAACAGCGTTAAGGGAAACACCGGTGAGTGTCATACCAAGGAGAAAAGGTTCCTCCTCCCTCTCCTGATGCCGCTTCACCAGATTCGGAATGGGCCTTCGCCCTGTTTCTCTCAAAGGTGGGTCTGCTGTCTCGTTATTGCGGGCACACGACTGAGCACATGATTGTGACAGCTCCCAGATCCGAACGCCAAGTCATTCACATTCCATATCTTGAAGGACGCGATGCTCGCGACTATCGCCGCATTCAACGAGTTCCATGAAGACGCTGGAATAACCGAGGTGAATACGTTGGAGAACCGATCGTGGTGGATGTATGTTTACCCCCTTGTTTGCATCCCTTGCAGCCGAGCCTCATGAACTTCTGCATCACGGATGGAGAGAGCGTTGTCGCGACTCGATATATCTCAAGTCGTAAGGATGCGGCTGCGTCCCTAGTTCGTGTGACTGTAATCATAGGGAACTGCTACTGACTTTTGACGGCCTCCACAGTGGTTCTCGTCAGGCACATCGTTTAGCGAATATGCGCCGGGGGGACACTACAAGATGTTCAAAGAGGACAAACGAGAGAATATCATAATGGTGGCAAGCGAACCACTAACGTTTGAGAAAGGTGAGTCAAATAGAGCATCCTACTTCTATCTTCCTGTTTCTAACCTCCTGTCAGCTGATTGGATGGAGATCAAGACGAACAACATGATTGTCCTCACGCCGAAGATGAATGTCCTGCTGATACCGATCATCGACAAGTTCTACGTCCACCCGTCCGACCCAGAATCTCAGAATCGGGGTACAGATTTCGCCGCTGCCAAGGGTCTCTTCAGTGAACGATGGCAACTCAACACCTCAGGGACCCCTGCCCCAGACTCAACCACCCCGCAGCCCGTCTCACCGGTCTGATGCGCTGCATTCTGTGGGTGTGTGTCCCCTCGTGTCCTTCGCATTCTCCCCTCTGGACACTCATAATCATACAAAGTATTTATTCGCATACTAGCGATACCACTCACTCGCCCATTGTATATACGAATAGAACAACCACGTGTGCCCGTATCAAACACCATTCATTGTTCTCCTAACCTATCCTGTGTGATCTCCGTCTTGGCGACCACTAACCTCGGGATGATCGCCCATCATTCCGCTCAACCTCGTTTCTTCGGAACACAATCATCTATAGCCGTAGGCGCTCGCGCAGCCCCCCCGCCAGCGAACCACACAAAATCTCGCCCCGGTGATGCGATGAAGGCTACAACCAAACCAATAATGCGACTTCTCGTCGCTGGGTTGCTCTTCCACCTCATTTACATCGGAACCGTTTTCGACTGTTACTTTAAAAGCCCTGTCGTCCATGGGATGCAACCGTTTAATGCTGGATTTTCTTTGGCCAAGAGACTCGTTTTGATTGTTGGTACGAGACTCTAGACAATCCACTTTTTTGGGCTGGTCGATGAGAGAGCTAATCAATATGCATGCGCAAGGTTAGCTGACGGATTGAGAGCGGACTCTGTGTTGTCGTATAATGCCTTCCCTGCGTATCATAACTCTACGGAACCGATTGCGCCGCATTTAAGGTCTATCGTTCGAGAGCGAGGAGCGTTCGGGGTCTCACATACGCGTGTACCCACGGAGAGTAGACCTGGGCATGTTGCGCTTATTGGTGGGTCTCTTTGATGCTTCGTCTACAGTCGGGCTCGGCTTAACCATTCATTGTATCACGCATCAGGTGGAATGTACGAGGATGTATCTGCTGTCACCAAGGTGATTCATTCCTAGATCGTCGTTCGAGGGTGTAACTAATGATCGCTTCGAGGGATGGAAAACGAATCCGGTGGATTTCGATTCGGTCTTCAACCAATCAAGCACAACGTTCTCGTTTGGATCACCTGACATCCTCCCCATATTCGCCCACGGTTCTCTACCCGGTAGGATCCACACATGGTCCTACGACGAGAATGACGAAGACTTCACGAAAGGTACCCATTGCCAACGCGAGCTTGGTTGAAAGTGCTTAAGCTCTTGAGAGCCTTTGCTAATGTTCTCGAATTCGGTTGCTTTGCAGAGGCGTCGACGCTGGATACCTGGGTCTTGGAACACTTTGAGTCCCTTCTCCAGAATGCGACCTCGGATCCTTCATTAGACCTACAACTGCGCCAAGAAAAGACAGTTTTCTTCCTGCACCTTCTGGGTTTGGATGTCACCGGTCACTCACATCGACCGCATTCACGAGTGAGAACCTCCCCCCTGTTCCACCCTACTCGATTCTCGGGGCTCACATCGACTCTCGGTGGGTCAGGAATACATGGAAAACCTCAAAGTCGTAGATGACATCGTGAAACGAACGGAACACCTTGTTTCGCAGTTCTACGGGGACGATGAAACAGTTTTCGTCTTTACGGCTGATCACGGGATGTCCAAGATCGGGAACCACGGTGATGGAGGTACGCTTAAAGCCCAGCACATGCACACCTAAACGCGTACATCTGCTCGAATGTTTTGTAATCCAGTTCCTCAGATCCCGACAACACTCGAACTCCCCTCATTGCCTGGGGTAAAGGCATCAGAGGCCCACTCCCCGATTCCAACCCATCCTCACATGATGGGTACTCCCTCCCGTGGGCTTTGAACGACTTTTACCGTCGGGATGTCGAACAGGCTGATGTAACGGCTTTGATGGCCGCGTTGATTGGCATCAATTGGCCGATTAACTCTGTCGGTGTGTTGCCGGACGTTGATCCTACCAGACCCGGGTTCTTGGAGAGTGATGATGGGGGTATGTCGGAAGCGAAGTTTGCTCTCGTAAACGCCAAGGTTGGTTGTTGTTGCTCTTCTATCGGTGTTTGCGATTCTTAGTGTGCCTAATTGGCCGCCAGGTTCTGCTCGAACATTTCAAACGGAAACATTGTACGGGGTGGTTTTCGAGGACCAAAGGTGGTCTCGCTAATTCATCCGTCCTTCAGTCCTAAAGAAACAGAACGCACTATTTTACCAACCTTTCGGACCATTCTCTCACGAAGAAAGCCCAGGAGAACGCGAAGTCACGAACATTGAATCGCTCATCGCAGCTGGGGAGTGGTACGAAGTGCGCCAGGAATCCGCCCGGCTCATTCGAATGTCATTGGCCGGACTACGGTACCTGCAGACGTGGGTTTGGCTCCCTTCATCTGTTTTGCTTCGTCTCACTTACGGATTCTAGGTACGACCAGACGCTTGTCCGAGTTATGGTCGTCATCGCGTATTTAGGATGGGCTGCTTACGGTGCCACCACGATTCTATTCCCTGAACACCCGTCAACTTTCAGTGCAGCGATCTCGGGCGTGGCTTTGGTCGCGCTTGGTACTTCTTGGGCCTTGTTTGCGATTCAGAAATGCCCTTCGACGTTCTACATCTACGCCGTGTTTCCTTGTTATTTCTGGAGAGAGGCTTTGGTCACGTCGACTGGACCGTTGCTTGAGCTGTACCGCTCGGGTAAATTGCGAGGTAGTATGAAACCCTTAGTACACGCAATTTTCGTCATCGCGGCTTTACAGAGTATGGTTGTATGTATTTACGTGTTCCACACCCCGCGACCTCTGACTGACCCCAACGAACAGGTTGGGTACACTCACCGAAGCGTCTGGAGCGTCGGATTCCTCGCTATCGGGTTCGTATGGCCGGCCTGGCGCTGGCCAAAGGAAATCTTAGAAAAACACCCCGTAACGTGTTTGATGTGGATCGTGCTTTGTTTGACTACTGCCGTGTTCCCGATGTTGGACGTGAACAAGTCGGAGAGTTTGGGTCTGATGTGAGTTTTCCCTCTCTGGAGGCATCGATCTAGGATTGACTGTCAATGGTTGTTTGTTGAATGTGATTGGCACCGCCGGGTACTAGAATGTTGGGAGGGATTTTGATGTTGGTAACTGGAGGTTTGGCTTCTTTGAGGCTTGGATCTGGGGGAAAGGGGAAGGGGAGCGTCGACCGCCCATCTATTGTACAGGTAAGATCAAACTTCGCGTTCCGATCTACGCCGTTGAGACCACCCGCAGATCCTATTGTTGGCCCTTACGGTGCTCGTCACCGCGAGTTCCGTGTGCAGTTTACGGTCAAAGCGAGGGTTGCCCCTCGCGAACCAAATCCTCGGATGGGTTGCTCTCGGTGAGATTCCTACTTCCCCCTTTCGTCACCGTTAAATATTGACCATACACCCACCTCCGTGTTGCGAAACCTTTTGACCTCCGCCTTTGACAGCATCCGCCTCACTGTTCCCGTTTGTGCGCCCGGTCAAACACCGGAGCCCGTACTCAAAGATCCTCTCATACTTCCTCGCGTTCTCGGCTTGTTTCGTGATACTTTCCATCAGTGTTGAAGGGCTATTTTTCCTTTCGTATTCGGCGCTGTTGGTTGTGTGGGTTGAGGTTGAGGTTGCCATACGGCCCTCCCCCTCCCGGGCGGGCCGAACCACGGAAGTAGAAAGAGGAGGAGAAGGGGGAACGGGTGGAATAACGCCCGGGAAGATGGCGGCGAGGGTGGTTGGCTATCAGCCCAGGGCGGATGATCTGCGGATCGCGTTGTTCTTCTTGTTTTTTGTCCAGGTCGCGTTCTTCGGGACGGGGAATGTGGCTTCAATTTCGTGAGTTGTTGGCTTTTTGGATCTCCTTGGCCGCCCGTACTTGCTGAACCCTGCCGAGTTGTTTTTTAGATCGTTCTACTTGGATCCAGTCTACCGATTAATCCCGATATTCAGTCCGTTTTCCATGGCGGCGCTGCTGGTAATTCTTATTCGTGCTTTCCTCCCTTCATGCCGGTGCTGAGAGAAGGGTGCCTCACGTTTTTCTATAGATGCTCAAAATCGTCGCGCCGTTCGTTATTCTCGCCTCGGTGTTTGCGACATTGAACGCGAGGCTTCACTTACCTCCATTCTCACTGTTCCTCATCGCGCTTACCCTTACTGATGGTAAGTGGAGGATTTCTCAGCAACCCTCCCTCCTTCCGTTTTGGACGGAGCTCAACCGATTCGGCTGCAGGCATGACCGTCACTTTCTTTTTCAAAGTCACCGACACAGGATCGTGGTTAGAGATCGGTCAATCGATCAGTTTCTTCTGCATCACTTCTTTATTGCTCGTGTGGTCTGCGGGAATTTGCGCGTTGGGTGAGGGTTTGATGGCTGGAACGTTGGTGGAGTATCGTGTACCTCGAGCGACGGTTCGGAAGGAGGATTGAATGAATCATCGATGATTCCAAGGGGGTTCAAAGGGCCGTGGGCTATTTAGACGGTTCTGAACCAAGTGTTCCCGTAGCCGTAGAAATACCTCAAGACCGCTTGATTTTGGGAATGCGTTCGTTGTATATTCACGAAGGTAGCCAGGTGGACTTACATGTATATAAAACGCATGTGTACGTAGAGTGCTTACCGCGGTTCCGGAACACTTTGCCGCCCCCGATTTTTTTTCTCCCTTATGGCTAGCCCAAAATCCGTGTTCATGACTGTCCTGGAGATACAACCACGCTGTATCGGCTCCTCGATCATGACTGTGAAAGTGTATATCTTGGACGGTCGGCAGCATGGATACGTTGAGCCAGTTGTTATGGTGACAGCGACCGAAGAACGATGTAACCGGGAGGGAGCCTGAGCGAGGCTGGTGACTGTACAACTTCACATTGTCATTCTCGGGGGCAAGAGCACACGATAACCATAAAGTTCGGACCACGATCATATACCACACGCACACTGACCCCCTGTTCACTCGCTTCACTTGCCTCCCCCGTCAGTTCTCAAACTAGTGTTGCGGGATACAAATGCAGATTTAAAAATAAAAATAAAAGTTCGGACCACATCTGGCGGCGACTTAAGGGGAGGAAGCCCGGTGCAACTAAAATTGCAGTAGGCCCCAAAGCGGATGCCATCCAAACGAGGTTCATTGCAGCGCCGAGATACGGTGTGCGTCCGAATTGTGGGTTGCGTGCGGCTCCCGACAATGTGTCCATACAAAGAGCCCCGTCGACCAATAGGATGCCGAGTTTTTGTCCAGCAGCCAATATGGGAGCGTGCCCGTCTTATGCGCCGAGGGCGGTGCTTCATATTATATGGGAGGGCATATAGGAGGGCAGGAGGATACGCATTTCTTGTAGATAAGTATCTGTTCGTAACGAAAAGGTCATAGACAAGCGTGGGTAGTGTGTAGCACTAAGGTGGTCATAAAAAACATCAATATTCAGCCAATCGTGGGTAGTTGAAGGTTCGCAGCGTCAGCGGTATACACAGGGTTGACCTACAGAAAGCAAGAAACGGATATTTAGCTGGAGGGGATGGTTTAAATTGGAGGTTCCTGAACCTCCTGAATGGTATTCTCGCGTCTGTGGTTGTTGGACAGGGAACGATTGGCTTCGTCAAGTGCGCTCGTGACTAATCGTCGTCAGTGCGCACGAGAGGCGTGCAGGATAGATCGCCCACCTTTAGTCTGGTAACGCCCTTCGTGGAGCTCGAGTTGTTCAAACGTCAACCGGAGGCGTTCTTCCTGATGGCGAACGGTTTCCTCAGCTTCAATGAGTTTCTGCTGTTCCAGTTTGACCCGCTCCTCGTCAAGCCTGAGACGGTCCTTGATCTCGACGACGTTACGATGGAGGCCCTGTAAGAGGAGGATCTCTTCCTTATGAGCGATCCTTGCAGTATCGAGTTCCTCCCCTAAGGCGACGCTCAGGGCTGTCTACCTCCGCGAACGATCATGCAAAACGTACCGGCATAGACGATCTCTTCTACCGCAGTGGCATATCTTGTCTTTCCAGTGTCATTTAATGCCCAAGAAACAGTTTTTAAGCTTGAGCGACTGTTTGAACGCTTCAAGCTACTCCTCTTCCTTAGTAACGGTGGCCGGTCCATAGTAGCTTCGGCCGTGTGCGGCACGGGCATTGGAGGAGCAGCCCCAGGAACGCCAGGCTCTGGCATTGTCAAGGAAGGTTCACTTGGCGGAACGACATCGATGGGCGGAGCACCACCGTGAGGGTCAGGCATGTGGTCAATGTATTGGTCGCGTAACTCGGAGAGGGTGCTTTCTCGCGGCCGGTAGGGCATGGGTATTGGATCAGGGGAGAAGACATCGGGGCGGGAAGCGTTGACTTCAGTATCTGAGAACCACGGAAGCTTGCCTGGGATTGCGTCGCGGTGTTCGACATGCACAAATGATTCCGCAGGAACCGACGGGAGGGTTTTCTCCTGGTCGTCATCCGAAAAGTAGGACCGTTCTGTTTGCTCTGGGTAGTGACTATCATCTGCATAGCTGAGCCCGGATTGGGAGGATCGGCGGCTGGCGGTCATGGTGGCAGCGCGATGTTTTCCGCTCGTCCCCCGGGTACCATGAGAGTGTTTGTGTGAGGCGTGCGGTTTGCGAGACTTTTGAACAAACGATGGCGGGGCGTTGTTTGCATCGTGCCTGTTCCTGAACCATTTCTCAAGTTCCTAAAGCCCGATTCAATCGCTGCTCGGCTGCATTACGGAACCGAACGTACCTTGAGAGTAAAATCGGAAGGGGCGTAGAGGGTGCGGAACTGAGCCTCTTTGCCATGTGCGGGGCTGAGGCGAGCTAGGCGCCTGCATTTCCCTGTTGCTGATGGTTCAGGTTGAAATGAATACGCGAAATGCGTGAATGCTCACTTATCATACGATCCTTGAGGTGCCTTATGTGCATCAGACGTTCCCAGGAGGCCTCTGCTCCCCTAGTAAGTTCTGCCTGCTCTTGACTCAGTAGATAGGCATACACCTGGGACGCTCTCGGGGGAAGAAGCACTGGTGGTCCAGTATCAGTCGTAGACCGTGAAATTATCAGGATGTGCTTGCCTCTGAGCTCATTGGGGGTGTCTGTGCATTGAAGGTACCTCCACCCGGGTCTTGTGTTCGCGTCTGGTGGTTCCAGTTGGCCTCGAACAGGGCTTGGTTGGAAATATTGAAGCGGGGTGGTCATGATTTAGCTCAAAGGCTTCCCGAAGCCTATGCGTACGGTGTCAGAGTCGAGTTGAAGACGGAAAACGTGTTCAGGCCTTGACCTGGCCACACAGCAGACCGAAAGAGAGGTTGTGTGCACCGGCGAGCCGATGGCCGGATCGAGCCAGCTGTCGGGTCACTTACTATCACAAGCCGTATCCCCCCACACCCACCACAACACACGGCGTTCACCCGGTTTTCTGACAAACGACTGGCACAAACGTCCTCAAAACGTTTCCTGCGTCTCGCTCGCGCACATTCCGGTGATGTCGTCGGTGTTGGCAAGATATGAGGGCTTCCTCGTAAACAACGTTTTCGTCATCTCAAGTCTCGAGTCATCACTCCGTTCCGTGACGTGGGTTTTACCGGGAAGGTTCAAGGATGCTGAACTCGCGTCGGAAGCATGTGTGTACTCCAGCCCGCGTCCCCAGAATTTCGCCTGATTTTTGATTCAGTGGCCGCGTTGCTGAACACGACCAGCCTATACCATGACATGCTGCTCAACAGGATCATGCAGTCGGACCCCAAGTACAAACCCCTTATCCCATCTTCCCCCCACTCTCGGTACACCCGCGCGTGGGCCAAAAAGGACTCGAGGTACAAGTGGTTCGCAAGAACTCTCGAAGTCCTTCGTTACATCGAGCTGTTGATCGAAATGGGCTTGCGACGGAAAACTTCCAACAGGACCCGTTGGAGAGTCGTGGTTCTTATCGAATGCGTCAAGTATGTCTTCAGTTCTCATCTGTGCTATGCTCCCGTTTGCCTCGGATCCTTATCCTTAACCCCGGATCACTAGGGCAATTTTACGTTTCGCACTTTTGCGCATCACGAGGCGTCCTTTGGTCGGTCCCACAGTACCTGAAAGAGACTTCGACATCGCATCTCTTCCGCCCCCTTCCAACTCTTCGTCCCCAACTCTGGCGCCTTCCTCGCCTTCCCTATCCCCACCGCAGACCCCGGACCACCTCAAGAATAACCATATCCCACTACAACCCCACCATCTCCTCGTTCCCCCGCCTCCTCCTGCCACGGTTATCTCCCCGGTAGACGACTTTTTGCTTCCGAAGGCTCTTTCCACTTCGTCCGTGAAGGCACCGACTGCTCTCGTGAAGCGCTTGTCCAGTCCCAGGGACTGGCTTGTCGAATCTTTGTATATCTTGCGACCCCTCATCTATGGTAAGGCATTCCGCGATGACCTAAGGCCGAATCATTCTCATCACCTCCAAAGCTATCATGCTGTCTCGTGACAAAGATACGAACAATCCGCTGGTGACTTCGATTGCATTGGAAATGGTTTCGCGGAACCTTCGTCGAAGGGCATCTGCTTCTTCGTTGGAGCGATCAGAGTACGCCCGGAGAGACAGGGCCATTCTGTGGTATTTATTCCGCGGTGCTATTTGGCGCAGCTTCACACGGTATTGGTTCCGTCTTTATTACCGAGTATACAACCGATCTGATACCCGGATTTTAGGCCCAAGCTGGATGCGGTGGCGGACAGCGTTGCTAACATACCCCTACTTGGCATAGCGAGTGCGTTTTTGAAAGACTGGATGCCTTTAATCGACGAGTATTATTATTGTGCGCCTAATTTGATCCCCCCGCGACCGATATCTGACGAGAAATTTGTACAGACACCTCTTCTTAGCTCAGACTGTTGCTTCTGTTACGGTTCCCAGCTCTGTATATGGATTTATACATGTAATGCATCTTGGTCCAACACATGCTCCTTGTGGTCAACGGGTGTTCCCGTGCCATGTTATCATATCTCCATGAGTAATATTTTATTCTCGCCTGATCCCTTATTCACCGGTCGTTGTGCGTCTATTCCTGGGGTTGACTCTTAGGTTCCACCACGGAGAGTATATAAGTGAGTTGGACTTACTTCTACTCCAATCTTTCGTTTTTCAACCCAACTGCTCCACTTACTCCCTCTCAAATACCATGCCACAGCTCCAGACGACGCTACCTCCCATCCGTAGGGTTGTCACTGCCCACGATAATAGTGGCAAAGAAACAATCCGCAGTGACTCTTCCATGCCTGCACAGGTTGACCAACCCTCCGCGGAAACACTCACTCAACCGCTCACCGCATGATGCCTCAACAGGATGTGCCTCAATATAACGTCGCCCTCGGAAAAATATGGGTGACTGACTCTTTCCCCTCCAATGACAACAACATCGAGTGAGTCCCCTCTCCTGCTCAATGTGTTTGTTTGTGGGTGGGCTGACACGTAGAACGCCTTACAGGATAGATGGCGCGACGAGAGAGATAAATGGAATATCTGCTCCAGAAAATGCTAGTTGCCTCTTTACCGACCTCGGACCCGGACAAGAGACTTCAATGGTATGTCATTCGCTTCAAAAATCGTGTGTTCCCACCCGAACTCAAAGTGACCGTTCCCGTTGATAGCATCGCACTTCTACGGTTGACTTGAACGTCCTCTGTAAGCGTACACTATTTCTAGTTAACAAGTGAAGTTGTTCTAACTGATTTCCCTTGTTCTAGTATCCGGGGAAGTCGTCTTGGTCTTCCCGGATGGTACTGAGACTCACCTCAAAAATCCTGGTGACACCGTCGTCCAAAGGGGCACGAATCACGCGTGGAAGAACCCAGGAACGACCTGGACGCGTTGGATGTCGTTCGTCATTGACGCGGCTCCGGCAAGAGTGAACGGACAAGAACTCACGGACGTCCTCCCCACGCCTTAGGTTCCCAAGCTAAGACCCCCGCGTCCCGATGCCGGTCTCGAATGCCGTACAGTAGAGTTAGATTCCTACCCCATTTCGTGGTAAAGTCATGCAAAAGCGCCGGAAAGCTCGTGGAATACACAAACTTGTTTTGCCTTACGAGAGCTGTCTAGGCAGCGGGTCGAGGCCGTCCCATGGGGTGATCATAAGAGAGGTATTGATCAGACTAAGCACTCAGAGAGGGCAATTATTGAATAGAAGAGTTCTGGAATTCTGATGCTCCACTTGGCATATAAATCTCTCCATTCCAATCCCATTTCGACGCCCACGTACACTTCTACCCTTCAAGGGAGTCCCCACACGTAACGACTCTCGCTCGTAAAACTTAGGTACACTTCCTGTCGTTCTCGACTTTGAAAGCCGGCCGGAACACCAACTCCGATCGCAGGCGCCCGCCTTGTAACGGTGGTGGGGAATTCAATCGCATCTCCTAAGAAGCCTCGTCCTGCAAATAGGAAACGGGCAGCAAGCGCCCAATTTTGGATACCATGTCGGGTGATTCCCGAGGGGGGGGAAGGGGGGTGCCATGGTGCTCCTCCGAGCTCAA
>Ga0307517_10006625_pt1 | contig 17070 bp, 20 predicted proteins | sample 23_EM_MG_FD_194515 | JGI IMG/M metagenome (GOLD analysis project Ga0307517, IMG submission 194515) | Populus trichocarpa ectomycorrhiza microbial communities from riparian zone in the Pacific Northwest, United States - 23_EM | ecosystem: Host-associated > Plants > Roots > Unclassified | place...
GTTGGTTAGTATCACGTCTTGTTTCTTCCCCGAAACCATCTAACCATCTTCTTAGGGCGCTTGATGCAGTTCTTCGGTGAAGACGTCGTGCTACTCCTTCGCCGTCCAGAGTTCGCTGACAATCGTTTATAGCCAAGGGAAGATATATCAACTTCTTCGGCCAACGCGAGGCACGTCTGAGTACCGATCAGTCAATCTTCAAGGATGAGAAAAAGAAAAAGCGAACGTGGCTGATAAAGAGCATGTCCTTGTGGCTGTTTTTCGCACCAGAGGTACACCTCAAAGGTACTGTCCCGATTTCGTTGGACCAATGTCAGGATACTGAGAATCACCCTTCACACAGCACTGGACTCTGTGTACACGGATTTCGTTGTTTGTAAGCACAAGTAAGGCCGATTGCTTCTCGCACGTCAGTGATTACACACCGAACCGCTTATCCGTTGTAGGTGGGGCAAGTTCATTTGTAAAGTGCAGAACGAGTGGCGCGAACTCGGCCGGATCGTACGTCACCGACCACAAAGTTCGTACGACCATTGCTGACACGGGTTTTTAGGGCACTGTACTCTTGACTGCGAACGTCGCGTTCCTAGCTATCCCTAGCGTCGACAACGTGCCCGGTGACAAATCCAACCCCAACGACGTGATCAGCAACTTCGTCCGTACCCCAGCCCAGGTCACTAGCTACGTATCGATTGTCTTCAGCGTGGCATGTGTTGTGATCGGACAGCTGCTGCTTCGGCACCACATGATTCGGCCACAAGATTCCGCGGAGGAAGTCGTAAGTCCCCCTTCCCTTCATCTCAGGGTGGATCTGGATTCTGGGATCTGGCTAACCCTTTTCCAAGGATAAATACCTGCGCAGCTATCACGATACTCACCGCGGCCTGGAAACCTTGGCTATACTGTACAGTCTTCCGTATTCCTTACTTCTCTGGGCGTAAGTCCACCATCCATACCCACGCTTCGCTCACCCAGACACCTAACTTCGTTATTCGGCAGGCTCGCCTCGTTTTTCGTGGCTTTCATCTTCGTGGCGTTAGTCGATTCCGAGGGTCAATGGCAGAGATATCCTACTTCCGTTGTGATGTTCGTCTTCATCGCTCTCCTGATATGGTGCATTTGGACGACCTGGGAAGGGAGAGCCGACTTTGTGGAACGTTTTTGTTTCTTCATGAAGGACCCTCGAACATCCGGTCAAGGGGAACATGCACCCCTTCAGCTTGGTAAAGAGCAACACGACGACCAGGAGACCTCGGTTTCGATCAGCCCGCGTCAACCCGAACACCAGGTCTGACGAGAGCGACCTAGGGTTTTGCCAACGCTTATGTAGTCACACAATTTCTGAACATTTCGTGTAGTTTTCGTGCCGCCCCATGTATCATGGATCATGTATGACAGAGTAAAATATCCACGACTCGCAGGGGTCCTAGTGTTATCAAACTCAATCCTCCCTAATCAACGACATCACCCGGGCCGATCGGGGTTTGAGGTCGGCTTTGAAGGGATAAGGGGCCCTACGGTACCAACAAACCATCAACTGTCAACCCTCGATGTGGATCCGACGGGACGGGACCACTTACATGATGATCCCAGGGTTGAATTCTGGGTCAGGAGTGACCTCATTCCCGTGCTCATCCACCGCCTTCTTAATGTCAAGCGTGGCGATCATACTAGCGATTGTTGTGAAAAGCATCCGGATCGCAAAATGTTTCCCAGGGCAAGCACTACGAAAGGCGCGGAGAACGCCCACATCAGCAACGGCGGCCGGCGGTAAAGGGGGAAACAGCGATCGACGGCAAAGCCACATTTCGTAACGCACCGCCTTCCGTGACCAGACATGAACTTCTCAGGGTCCTGTACCTCAGGGTTGATGCCTCCGCCTTTGAGGAACCTCCCTGGATTGAAGGTCTCAGGGTCGGGGTATATGCTCTCGTCCCGCGACATAGCCCTAGACAAAGGGGGTGAGAATCGTTCATCGTGAGCAACGGTTCCAACAATGTCGTTTGTGAATTCACACTTACCAAACATTCTCGATAACCGTAGTTCCCGCAGGAATGAAGTGCCCTTGGTACACGTCATCCTGCATAGATCTGTGTGGGACACCTAGATGAAACAGTAAGGTGATAGTTCATGCGGGAGTGGACAATTATCAAAAACCTAGGGGTGTGGGTGGACGCCACCGGATAATTTCCTTGAACACGGCTGAGACGTAGGGGAGGTTCGGGCGATCAGAGTATTGGGGAAGCCTTTCTCCTCCAAGGAGTTGATCGATTTCCTCCTGTGCCTTTTTTAAGACTCGTGGATGGAGGACCATCGCGAGGATGAAGTCTTGAAGCACAACAGGAGGCTATCCGACAGCGAATGACGATCGTACGATTTAAGAGATAAAAAGAACTCACTGTGTCAGCACCGCCAACATACACTCCAGCACTAAGGTCGCGGATCGTGTCTTCGTCGACTCCTTGTGCTTTCGACTCCTCCAGCTCCTCCAAGCATGTAGAAACGATGGAAGGTGAGAAAGAACCTCCTGACTACACCCGCATGTTCAGTTATCTCCACAATCTAACCTTATTGCTCCAAATAACTCACTTCCATATTCTCCTTGACATGGTTGAACGGTAAATCCCTCATGGCGTCTAATTTTCTCCTTGCACTCTTTGCGATTCCGTGGAATCCGGTGCCAGGTAGCCAGTCGGGAAAGTACTTGACTGCAATACAAAGTCAGCCTCGGAGTGAGGTGGATATACTCAAGCGAACGCGTACGTGACGGTATCCAATCCACGAGAAAGGCTCCTGGAAGTAGAGCGGGGCCAAGGGAGTAAGTCGCCTGCTGAGCATCCGCAAAGAACCGATTTTCTTGGGAGTCGACCTCGATACCGTATGTGATGGAGAGGATAAGTGAACCTATAAGCCTTCAACGCAATATCAGTACTTGAGCCTCGGGTTGAAATTGAGGTCGAAACGTTACGTACAGACGAGTGTGATCCGCGAAATCTTCCGGAAACTCGGCGAGTCGCCTCAGAAAGTCACGTATACCCTTAAAGAGCCGAGGGTCGAAACGCTCAACCGCGGAGACGTTGAAGAACTTGTGGAAGAGGCGACGGTGGATTCGCCACCTATTTCCGTATGGCAAAAACCCAAGGGACCAGTCGGCACCCATGCTGGAGGAACTTCATTAGCTTCGTGAAAGACAGAGAAACGGAAAGCGCACAGCTCAATCGCCATAGTTCCTTGCGTCTTGGGGAAATGGCCATCAGCAACCAAAGAGGGGTGTGTTTTGCAACACTCACTCTGTCGGAATACAACGCGGAACGTCTGTCGAGAAGCTCTATAATTGGTTCGGCTTTACTCAACACAAGTACGTGTGACCCAAAAACCTCGAGGTGGAGTAGGTCTGTTTCTACAAAACACGCATTAGCAGGTTCTCGAACAACATCAACGTTATACTCACTGTGATCCTTGGCCATTTGTGTAAATCCCTCCCATATCTTCCCCTTCGGCCAACCAAAGTAATTTCCGACAACGGGGTATCCCCTTGGCCCAGGCGGGTACGAGCGTCGGGTCTTCTGCTTGTCATACAAGACTAGTGCGATTGCCGTACTGGCAGCCACAGCCCCAACAGCATAGGTGTCGTAGTTAAGTAAGTCATGGAACCCTGCCATCCTATCCAAATACTGGCAGTGAACGCCGTTCGTCGGTTGGGCTGTGCGGGACGCTATGGGTGTAACCGGAAGACGCTGTTGAGCTTGAGGTGATGCCGGAGGCTGATAAACCAAACGGAGCGCGCCTAGGATCCATTGAAAACCCTCTTCCGAATGAATACTAGCACGGGCGGTCTATGTGAGATTGGTGGACGCACCGCGCCGCGGCGGTGGGGTTTAATGAGAGCTCGCTGCGGCGCTAGCGGGGATAAACAGATGGATTCCCACGGTCACTCATCATTACCGCCAGGAGCTTGAACTTGAACAGCGTCATGAGACTGACACCAGCAATCGTACATTCGAATAACATACAATATATACTATAATTTAAAATTCTGCCCTGACTCTGGTAAGGTTTAGTCAGAAAATATCCCGCGCAACATCTCCCTGAACCCGGGGGTCGGTGCTTGTTCTTCGTCTACTCCGACTGCGTATCAATCAACTCCCATGGCGAGCAGAGGCAAGCTTTGTGGGTGCACACACCAGCGTTAGCGATCCTCTCGAGATTCTGGAGAACGTCGTTGACCTCCGGTCGTTCCCTGGCCTTCTCGTGCCAACACGTTTTGGCGACCTTCCAGACCTTTGAGGTCATTCCTGGAGCTTCAAACCGGCGAGGTTTTGATGGTCGTCTGCCTTTTGAGATCGTGATGGTGACATTGGGATCCGTCATGTCGGGGAAGGGCATCTTCCCGGTCGCGAGCTGAACACGACAGGAATCAGGAACTGGACGAATCGTAAATTCGAAAAGCGGGGGTACCTCCACGACAACCATTGAGAAGGAGTACACATCAGACTTAGTTGTCGGTTTCTTCTTCTCTGGCCGCACGACTCCATCGACGTCAAGAAGCTCGGGGGCGCAGTAGCGGACCGTGCAGCCGTGGTTGGGGGTAGAAGCGTTGACTGAGTTGATGTTCTTCGTGATTGAGCAGAGACCAAAGTCGGAGAGGCGGGGGTTGCCTGTCCCGTCGACGAGAATATTTGGCTGGGAAAGACGGTATGTCAGTCGGGGGGAATTGCGGGATAAACCCCACGTACACCTTTCAAATCTCCGTGGATTACTTCGTTATTATGCAGGTAACCGAGACCGCGGGCGACGCCTATCAACTATAACCCGGTGAGCAGAGAATCCTTTTCCCAATCCGTCGGGCGTACCAAATCCAAGCGATTGGCTCCTGGGTACTTTGTAACATACCCCTGCAGGTTTCCATTCGGCATCCACTGAGAGACCATGGAGCATTCGAACAGTTCTGGCGCCACCCCTTCAATAGACAAAATGTTTGGGTGCTTCACTCGTTTACAAACTATGACTTCCTTGCAGTATTTCTGTGCAAAGAATCGTCAGTTGACCCCTAAATCCAGCCGCGGATGGAGAGACCTCGTACCTTATTAATTTTCTCGACGGGATCTTGCTCGTACACGCGAAGCGATTTCACCGCGAACACCACACCTTGATTCGTTTTATCGGCGAGCTTCCAGACATCGGCAAATCCTCCTGATGCAAAGGGCCGTTGGCGTTTGCCAGGCCCGCCGACGGAGCTGACCGTGTATGAAGCGGGGAGGATCCCATATAAGCCACACGTCTTTCTTAACGCTCGTATGCATCGTTTCCGTAGGTCTGAATCAGGTGGAAGGCTGTCGATGATCTATCGCCAAGTCGCCGTGAACCAGGCGCGATGCTCTTAGATCGAGTGTGAACTGACCTTGTCCAGATTGTTGATATACGGGACTGGGTCGATACCTCGTTCCCGGAGATTCCTGATACAATCCAGATAGTCTTCGGCATCAAATGCAGTTGTCACCACCCAGTAAATATCTTGAGATTCTCCATCCCAGTTCACGACCTTTATCAGGGAGGAGACGGACGTCGCGACTGGAAGAGGGGGTAATGGGCCTTGCATGTTATCTGGGGGAGGTGATTAGCCAGAGAAGATTGGTCTCGAGGCTTATATGAGCCTCATCATCGCACCCCTGATTCGTATTCGCCGCGCCAGTAACCCGTGACCTAACGGCGCACACGCTGCGGCCTTGCGTTCACCATGAGGTTACCGCACGCGTAACAGCTAGCTTCCGACAACAACGGGTTGCGCTGACCCTTCGTTCTTAGATAGCGTGAAACAAGTACCTGAGCGGATTGGAACTCAGATCCCCGCGACGAAAGTGTGGGGCATTGTCCTGGCACCCGCTGGTAATGTATGACACGTGGGGAACGCGCGGGCAAGCAACCTTGCTAGCTCCCCATCGCGCCACAGCCTAATTGAAATGTCGTCTGGCACTATAAGGCGGATCATTACAATAGCGTGGAGTGGTGGTTTGTTCAAGCCATCGTTGCACTCAAGATGATCAAGACACGGAAGCAACACAAGCCGGCGCTGGCGCCAATCAGGGGCAGGGTCGATAACTCTTCGTTCATGCACGGGGTTCTTATTGGCATAGAATAAGTCAACAGATGAGATTCATCCAGAATCGTGGGTTAAGTTAAAGTTGAATACAGCAGTTTTCAGATGGAACCTCAGACAGGAAACAGAAGATACAACGTGAAAGGCGGGCCACTGGAATCAACCCTAGTGGACCGTATCCGACTGTCGAAGACTTATTCGGGAACTGAAGAATGCACCTAAGGAGGGCGGAAGTAATCGAAGCCGATTCCTCCCTGTATGCTTCTTGAGCAAGGGATTACAGCCCCCAGAAATAGACGAGAACGCACCGTTCCCCGACTCGAGTTTGTTGAGGATCTCAGAGATGTCGGGTCGTTTCGTGGGGTCCTTCTTCCAGCACTTTTTCGTAAGGGACCACATCTCGGAAGTAAATTGTTCGTGTTCTGGTCTATCTGGTCGCAGGTCTTTCGCGAGCAGGAGGATCACCTGCTCATCGCTATGCGAGTCAAACGGGTGCCTCCCCGTAAATATCTAAAAGTTTGGAAGGTTGAGAGACCGAATCCTGTGCCAGGCAGGAAACCGTCACCTCCACCACTACCATCGCGAATGAGTATGTATCGGACTTGGTTGTAGGCCGAGCGGACTTGACTTTTTTCTGATTCTTCGCTTTCGTCGATAGTGCGAGGAGCTCTGGCGCACGCCAGCGGGTTGAGCCTCTATCGCTTGGCGTAGAACAGTTGACCGAGGAGTTGTTTCTTGTTATCGATGAAAATCCGAAGTCCATCAGACGAGGGTTGCCCTCGGGGTCGATCAGAACGTTCGACTGTGTTTCAGGTTCAGCTAGGCAGAAGGTAGAGCGCGGATCGAACGCTTACGCTCTTCAGATCCCCATGAACCACTTCAATGGAGTGTAAGTAATTGAGACCCTTCGTCACACCAAGTAACTGCACCAGAACGAGTCAGAAAGGGGGGTCGTGGACGGGGCCGAGAACTGACGAGCTCAACACGGTCGACGACCTCGTTATTCCTGAGGTAGGTGTGCATATTTCCGCGTTCCATCCATTCGGATACGATGCAAAGCTTAAACTCAGGCTCGTCGGACATCTGAACTCCCACGATCGCCAGGACATTGTCATGCTTGACCCGTTTGGCAACCAGCACTTCCTTACAGAACCGCTGAAGATCACATGAGATACTGTTGGGCCGGACGCATGTGAGGACGATCATACCTTTTTTATCTCCAAGAAGTCATCTTGTTGGGTTACACGAAGGATCTTAAGCGCAAAGGTTGCACCTGCCTGATCGTCTGCTTTCCAAACATCCGAGAATCCACCGGCTGCGTTCGGCAATACGTCTTGTCTCTTGAGTGGAAATGTGACGTGGTAACTGGTTGGAAGCAATCCTGTTTCTGCTCCTGTTTTCCTGAGAGCCCGAAAGCAGCGTTGGTGCGTCTGAAAGTCAAGGGACGCGCGGCAAGAGATCTGTTGGGCCTAGGTCAAAGCGGTACTCATAAAGATAATAGTTGAATACCTCATATAGGCCATCGATGAATTGCTGTGGGCCAGAGTAGCCGAGAAGCGTTGGCAGATAATCGGGAGAGTCGAACATTTCGTTCATAAACTGCGAAGCGTCCTCAGAACCCAGGTTTCCTTTGGCGACGAGGGCGATTCTCTCCTCCGTGGTGACCGGTATTTTCGACATTCCTTTCTTTGGGTTGGGTTGGGGTATGCTGGAACCAGACTGAGCCAACCTACTATTTTAAGGTGTACTTGAATCCCCGCACGGGATCTACACGCGGAAGCCTCGTTAAACCCATAGGATCTTCGGGATGCCAAAGACAGAAAATGCGCTAACGAGCGGAGGGCGGCTGAGCTACGAGAATGAGTGGTGGAATCGCATTGAAGCGGCTGCCTGCATCGCATTCACAATAGGGCCAAAAATCAGCCTATACGGCTTATTCGTTTACTGGTAGCTGGGTACTGAGTAGTACTGAGTACTTGGAAACTTGGCGGCGGATGAGTGGAGCGCCACATCACGCGTCACACGTCACGCCCTAGGATCCCTCCGAGGATGGGCCAAACCGGCTGAACTATACATAAGTCTGAGAACCCACTCCACATCCTTTACCTCCATTCGCATCGAACAAATGATTGGCAACTCGCAAGAAACGGCGGCTCGGGCGGATTGCGACACGACCCGGCTGTTGAACATCGTGAGCCGTCCTGTGGAACCAGAGCGGACACTAGACGCATTCAAGAGTTTCATCTCGAACAAGAGATTTATGGAGGTCGCGCAGAGTCTGGACGAAGCGGATGCGGCGAAGCTGGTGAATGCGTTCGATGAGGTCTGTCGTGGTGGTCTTTGGGATAGCTCTACGCGGTTGACGACCGTGATCAGGTTATTGGAACTATCAATTTGAGGAAGGCTCGGGATGCGACGTTACTGCGAGCACTGGGCTCTTTCTGTAGTGCCACGATCCAGCTCCCGCGCACGGCAATTATATCCGATGGATTAGAGAGATGCGGAGACATTGCCGTGGCCTCGGGAGGTTTCACCGATACTTGGCGAGGATGCTACCAGACGAAAAACGTAGCTCTCAAAGCTTTCCGAACCTACCCCATCCAAGATCTAAGGGAAGCAGAGAAGGTGCGTGGCGAGATTCTGATAACCGCCACTCTCATTTTTCGACGACCCTCATAGATACTATGGAAGGAGGTGGTTGTCTGGAAGAGACTGTCCCATGACCATGTTCTAACTTTCTATGGCGTCGACACGAAAAATTTTCAACTTGCGCTTGTCTATGACTGGGCAGACTCCGGCAATATTATGCAGTACTTGGCCTCGAATCCGAACATTTCTCGTACTACCCTGGTATTGTCATCACCGTTTAGTTCCACCACCTGATCACTGACCCCAGATCAATCCAAGCTCCGTGAAGTCGCCCAGGGACTTCACTATCTTCACTCCAACGGTATTGTTCACGGGGACCTCAAAGGAGTAAGTCCGCAGCAACTCCTCCCCGAACCCACTTCCATTTTATCCGATACTCGCAAACCTCCAAAGTTCTGATGGGACGCTGATTCCCCAAGCTAGACGAATGTGTTAATCTCCCAAAGCGGACACGCGCGTCTATCTGACTATGGGCTAATGCCAGTGCAGTCCAACCACGCTTTTATGGTTGCAGCTACGCCTGGGGTTGTGGGCATTTCGAGATGGCTAGCTCCCGAACTCATCGATCCACCACGGAGGAAGGGGGCCCGACAACCGGCAGGTACGGAACAGGCTGATATCTTCGCGTTCGCAATGTTGGCCATCGAGGTGTTCACCGGAGAGCTGCCGTTTGGCGACGTAAGGCACGAAACGGCTATTCTTATGATTGCTCGAGGGCAGAGACCCGATAAACCTCATGATGCCGAAACCCGCGGTCTTACCACTGGAGTGTGGCGATTCATCCAGAAGTGCTGGAATCAGAATCCTAGTAAGCGCCCGAACACTAGCGCTGTAGTCACCGCATGGCAGGGCTTCGATTCTCAGGAAAAGTGGGTTGTACGCCCAACAACGCAGGATCGCATCCTCACCCCATGAAACGCTATATAGGTTACGTGGATTTGCGTGGACCACGGACCCGGTCTACCGAGAGAAGCATCGGTTCAACTTGGACAAACCCTCCGCTAGATCTACTGGTGAGCGCATCTTACTCTAGATTCATGCGACTTCGCACCTGAACCCATCTAGGCAGACCAAAGAAAAACCGGTTTTGCGGGCTGTTTTGACTTCGCCACGATAGTTTTGGCTTGGATGTATGCCGATTTTCTTATGCTAGCCTCTATTTAGAGATTCAGGTCTCGTTTCTATGTTGCCCCCTCTACCTATGGCCTACCTTTTCACTTACTGCATGTGTAACCGTCTTCCCGCAGCGCAGTGCGCAACATGAGATGCATACCACGGGGCTATTTATGGTGATCCTCACAGATTCTCACGGGTCCCGAACAAAGGTCTCATCCAGGGGTCCATACTCACCAGGATTCTCGTCCATTCATTCTAAGCGGAGTTAGCTTCGCTGTCGCTGCCTGATAGCATCATTCATTCCCTCCTGACTCACCATAACGAAGCGCCACCGATCGAGGTTTTACCATGGAATGGAACCCGCGGTCATCAAATGTCTGGATGTAGGCGTCTTTTACCGACCTCCTCGTCCTCATTATAGCAACCACGAGGTTAGCCCAGCAGTTCCTCGATCGAGACACTCGCCTGCGCTGGAGAATGATCCCGCGCCCCCCCTGCCGCCGCCGCCCGCGGTACCAACATGACATCCCACTTCCCTGGCAACAAGAGGTTCCCCGGGCTCGGTTCAGGTATCCCGACTCGCACTCGCGTGCTTGAATGAGTTTCGTCACCTGCAGGCCGCCGGTCTACCACGACATCGAGGAGCTGGCGTGGTCCCCCTTCGTGATTTCCTGAGCTAAGAGCAGGATTTAATTAACCATAATCCCAAACACCACTCGAAAAGCGAGTTCCCTGGAGTATATCACTATCGATGGGAATCTGCTTCCTTCCCCGCTGATATTGTCAACACGCAATTGACTCGGGGGAAAATCGTCTTCCCCATCTGGCCGAGTTGACCTGAATGAGGCTGCATCATTTGAGGGCATGGTTAAGTTTTTGCTTGATGTATCGATCGGCTTTACATATAGAAGTACTTTTTTTGTGTGCCTCGCTGAAACCTGAACGTGAACGTGTGAACACCGGGTGATTCCGCAAGACTAGTATATTTCTAAGTTATCCTTGATGGGCGCTAGCATCCGAGGTTTGTGTTGTTAACAATCCGACAGAGTGGTCGAGGTCTCCTTCTTTAAAAGTCTTCGTGTATTTGGTTATGCAATCGTAACCTCACACTACGTACTCTCACTCGCCACCTGCCGGAGGAGGTAACGTTTGCACTGCGATCTTTCATGAAAAGTGCCGGAGCATGCATGTTCCACGTTTTTTATTTATTTTAAGTTCTGAATTACCCATATGTTCTTCACGTGGCAACTGCACGGCATAGCGGGTCGAGCATCCCTGCAGCATGACATTCATGCTCCTTCTCCCAAACCTTCATCCCCGACAAGCCTCTCACAATGTCCAGGAAGAGTAATGCCGTCGCTGCGCCTCACAACCCAACCCGTGGAGAAACCTCAACCCGGGAATTTGCGAACAGTAACTTGACACCCGAGCAGTCGAGACAACGAGCTGGCACTTTGCTCAATAGCAAGGAACTACTGCGAAACATCCGGGGATTGACACCAGAGGACCAGACAAAATTTGTGGACAAGGTAGATCAGGTAGGTCGGGATCGTTCGTTCTTCTCTGCTCAAATCTGAGTTCCATCATTCCTACAAAGGCATATCCGACCGTTGACCCACAAAGTGCGAAATTCATAACGGCCTTGGGGAACATGTGCAGCACAATCGAGCGACTTCCGGCTTCTGCTGTACTCTCCGCTGGACTAGAGAAACGTGGCAGTATTGCCGTAGCGTCTGGAGGATTTACGGACATCTGGCGAGGAGAATACCTCGGTGCACATGTGGCTATCAAAGCCTTTCGCATATACCCCGCCCAAAACCTGAAAGAGGCAAAAGAAGTGAGCATACAGTCTTCAGCATGGAAGGTCTACTCTCGAGCAAAATTTACAGATCCTGTGGAAACGGGTGCCGATGTGGAGAAGACTATCTCATGAAAATATCCAATCGTTCCGCGGTGTGAACATGACACACTTTCAGCTTGCTCTCGTTTACGACTGGGGGCAAAACGGCAACATTAGCCAATATACGGCGTCACGCCCGCGCGCGTCTCGCACCTCTTTGGTGGGTTTGTCACCGTAGCAACTACGGAACTACGGACTCAATTTTCCCTGTGTACGGCAGCTGTTCGATGTTGCGAAGGGGTTGGAGTACCTTCATTCGCTCGATATCCCACACGGGGATTTGAAGGGGGTGAGTTTTTCTCCCCGACTCTCGGGTTGAATTTCAACCGCCGCACTCGCCGCGTTGAGATTTCTCTCTCTTTAACCCTCGGCTATATGATCATGCTGATTCCGTGGTAACAGGCGAACGTTATCATTGACCAGGGGGGGCGTGCTCGTTTGACGGATTACGGGTTGGCGCCCATCAATTCGGATCCCAGTTTCACTGTTGCGGCAACTCCGGGAGCCGTTGGAACTTCCAGATGGTTAGCCCCAGAAATCATAAGCCCTGTCCGCAAGGGAAATACCCTGCCGATAATGGAGTCAAAAGCCGCTGACGTGTTCGCCTTTGGCATGTTCGCGGTAGAGGTTTTCACCGGTAAGATACCATTCGAGGAACAGAAGAACGAAGCAGTAGTGCTCCGTATCTCGCGAGGAGGTAGACCGGAAATGCCAGGGAACGCTCAGGCTGTTGGCCTTACCACTGAGATCTGGAAGCTCCTCGAGAGTTGCTGGCACCAAAATCCCAAGAAACGTCCGACGATGGAAGAGGTTGTGAGGAGATGGCGGAAGTTTGTTGACAATAACAATGATAACAACGTTGTTCCCGAGTGCGTGCAGATCATTTTGGGCTCCTTTTTCGGTTCCGTGCTTAACTTGTGATCGACTTAGAAATTTACTACCTGGTGTCGGACCCGAACCGGGCACTAGTCGACCTCGGGCAAGGACCGAGGCCGTTCGACCTCAAGTGAAGCCTCCGCCCCCCCGAAACCGAACAGTGTCTGAGGCCGTTAACGCTCGAAACAAACCCGAGGCCGTTCCACTCAGGCCGCTTTCTGCCCTCCAACCAGAAACAAGATCCCAGGCCATCCAACAAGGAACAAGATCTGAGGCCGTCCAACAAGGTCCCAAGTCTGAGGTTGTTCCACCACAAACTCAATCCCCAACTCCACGAATGAGTGAGTCTGTCTCCCCAGGAAGTTGTTGGTCCTAACGGTTGGTGTACAGATGCCGGAGCACGTAAACCCAAGAAGAGGTGGTGGCTATGCGGATTGTTCTAATCTATGCGCAGGGATAGGGTAACCGTCGCGCCAACTTCGCAATATTCCATGCATATGAATGTATCGTTATGTAACCTGGAGTACCACCAGAGCAGGACAAGGGACAGCGGATGAAAAGTAGAACATCAGCCCGACACGCGACTCATGTCTCGTTAATATTACCGTAACTCTAATTTAACTATTCTATCCAGATGCAAAGCACACATTTATTGCCCACGAGTTGCAGAGTCTTTGTAGGCACCAATTCTAATTACAGTATAGGACGGATCCAGGAAGAGATCGATCATGGTGCGTGTTTCCGTAACTGATTGGTGCAAAACGCGGTTATGTCGAGGCAGCTTCCGTTTTCAGCCACCACATGCTGTTTCCGTACGCCCCGACGTCCGCACCTGCAGGACTCTTGCCGAGCTCAGCCATCCTTCTCCATGGCTATCTCTCAAGTGTTACAACACCTTTATACTCTGGAAAACTCCTCACCGGAATTCTTACGGGCGCTTTACACGTTCATCCGGCTCGACGAGAAAGGGGAATACTCTCTTAACCTCCAACAATCCGAATCGGCTCGGCTAGTGAACTTTTTGGATGGGGTATAACCGAGTCGCTGTACGACCGCATTCCGCTTATGTTGAACCCTTGCCCAACCCCAGGCACTAGATCTCATTCCAGTAACGGACGCATTGTTTCGACGTTGTCTTCGCAGGCTGCGCCACATCTGCGGTCACCATAACGTTTTACCGTCATCTCACATCATATCTGATGGGCTGAGGAAATCAGGCGACAGCCCTGTCGCTTTTGGAGGGTTCGCCGATGTATGGGAAGGAACGTTCGCAGGCGAAAAAGTGTGCGTCAAAGTTTTGAGGGTCTACAATGCAAATACGAATAATCAGAAAGGGCCCTTGGCGGTATGTGGTATTCGTGAATTTATTGTGTGTCTCACCAACACTGATACTGCACAAGCCTTTTTACGGGGAAGCAGTTGTCTGGAAGAGGCTGAGACATGTAAATGTTGTGCCTTTTTTGGGTGTTACGACGGTGCCGTTACAGCTCGTGTCGAAGTGGATGCCCAACGGCACATTGACGGAATACGTGAACGCCAGACCCCACGCTGACCGAACAAGCCTCGTACGTATACTATCGTTTCCTATATTCTAAGCAAGCTAAGCCCTTCCAAGTTATTGGACGTGGCTGAGGGTGTGAACTACCTCCATACCTGTCATATGTTCCACGGGGACCTAAAAGGTGTAAGTCTTGCACTTACGAGAAATGCAGTAACCGAGGAAGTCACTGACGTTTTCCAAGCCAAATATTCTCATCGATGGTCAAGGGCACGCGCGTGTTTCCGACTTCGGGCTCGCGTCGGTTGCTCATGGGAAATACTCTACGGGCATCAAGTCTGACAAAGGTCATACTGTGCGATGGTCCGCACCGGAAGTCCTATTCGGAGCCATCCCCGCGAGTAAACAAGCAGACATGTTTGCATTCGGAATGGTCGTGATCGAGGTATGCGTTCGTGGGCACCGCAATGCGAGATATCAGGTTCCAAGCCACCAATTCCGTTTTTTGTAGGCATTCACAGGAAACGTTCCCTTCCACAACGTGATTTCCACGGCCGTTACCTACAAACTCATGAATGGAGAACGGCCCCCTCGGCCACACGGAGCGGAAACGCTAGGTCTGTCGGATGCGCTGTGGAAGATGACAGAATGCTGTTGGCAGCACCCTCCAAAGGAACGTTTGAAAGCGTCAGAAGTGGTTGACCTCTTGCGAGAGATGTGAGAATCCCCCTTGCCGCCATACCTCCGAGGAGTCCGGTGTTCACCTCGTAATGTCATGTTTATAGGTATGTGGGGTCCCCCAGTAACTCTTTCATCGGCGCTATCAATGGCGCCCAAGGACTAGTGGGGTCGGGCTCTGCAATCCCGCAGACGGATGCGGCCCTCTCTCCCAGACTCCTTGATATCCTACAATATCGCGACCCGACCCACAAACGTACACAAAGCGATACGACGCCTCCAAACGATGATAGGACCATAATTGGCAGCGTTCCGGAGAGACCAGTAAGCGCCATCGACTATCAAACCCTGGGACACCATCCAGCCGACGGGATAGTGCAGCGCTTCGGCGTAGCGGATCGAGGCCAAAATGGCCAACCTTTCCCATCACCCGCGAGGTCTGAAACCCCTGACACCGTCGAAATTGATGACTGGCAGACGGCACAAAGTGAGGTTTGGCAAACCGCACCAACAACCCCGCACCAGGGAAACTTGAACCAAGTCCCCAAGCCAGCAGACATCACACAGGACCCGCCCGAATCGACGGTTGCCACACCCAAGCGATCAATTCAGACGGACAATCCGATCACTTCGGACACCTCGAGCTTTACAGTTATAGACGGTTTTGAGCACCAACGTAATACCTCAGGTGGTGTACGGACTAACCGTAAGGTACGCGATGTTGGGAATAGTCAAAGGGCTGATGGCGCGAGAAACGATCGCGGGACTATGGGTTCGAGGAGTAACCGCGGGGATAGCGGCGTGGGGAAGATCGATGATGCGAGGAAACCCGGACCACCCGAACAACAAGCACACACGCACAATCGTGATCCAGCCGTCCTCAGTCCCAAACCAGTAGAGCGAGTCCCGAGTCGAAGTAATAGCATAAAGAAAAAGGGTAAGCACACAATCATCCTAACATACGACCATATATTATGGCTGGATTGACCTCGAAACGGTTCCGTAGGCTTAGGGGGACTACTAGGCGTACTGGGACTGAATGGTGGAGGCCTCAAACCTCCAACACGACCGGCCACACCTGCCTCGGACCGGGGAAATAATACGAAGGCTCAAGAACCAGGTGGAGAGTCCAGACCGTCGGATGCACCTCCACGACAAACCGGCGGTACTAAGAAAGGACCCGGTGGGTGGGGGCGTGTTCGTGTCATGACCAGGGTCATAGGACTTCATAAACGTCATCAGTCCCAGTCCAATGACGCTGAGGAATAGTGGACCGATTCCTGAAAACACACTGATGTATGACTTGGATGCTCGCACGATGTGAGAGGTTTCGTGTGTCCGACCGCGAACAAAATCGCAAGGGAAACAAGGATGGGGCCCGGACGACTTTCTGAACGGATAGGTCTCAAAGTTTGCAAGAGCTTGAGCGCTTGAGTACTCATCGACATCCTAGAGGAATATCACAATCTGAATGTCTTCTGTGATTCGGTCCGCGGCGGACCGAGGCTGATCAAACGGTGAGACGCCGGGAGCAGATTGAGAGTATTGTATGACTTCTCGCGAAAACCGACAATACATCTCGACCGGTAAACGGCGGCTTCGCACACCACAAATCGAACGAATGAGCCAGTCGCAGATCTGCCTGCAGTCAACGTGTAAGTCATTTGGTGCCACGATGCGGCTTCGGTGTCAACCTCGATCAAAGGTAAACATTCAAATATTCAACACTGAACAGTGACCAATAGGAGTTCTATTCTCCGGGAAACATCGGAATGGAACCAGCTGTCAAACTCAGACGCGTGCGTGCCACCCTTGAGGCCTGGGCAACCCTAATTCCGTCATTTGCACCGCCTTGACAGATTCAACAATCATGCTGTCCTCGGTCACCTATCCTAGACTGGAACACTCCAGGAATGAGTGCACACTAAAGGCTCAAACTGCGAACCACATGCTAGAGAATGGTAGCCCTAAGCGCGGAGCACAACAAACGAACCCTGTTGCGAGCTCTCGGTTAGTTTGGTGACCGAAACGGAAGGGATGCCGCATACTTTTGATCCGGCACCATAACCCATGTTTCTTCATCACATCCGGAGCTTGAGGTCGAATCGGAATTGACACAGCTTCTAAGGGCACTGGGGTAAGAACAGGGACCGATTGGTCAAATGGGGTACGAGAAAAAACGTACTGTGGTTCTCGCCATCATACCATTGGAGCAACACCTTCCCAGAGGAGGTTTTCGACCATTTGTCAAGGTGC
>Ga0307517_10006626_pt1 | contig 17065 bp, 11 predicted proteins | sample 23_EM_MG_FD_194515 | JGI IMG/M metagenome (GOLD analysis project Ga0307517, IMG submission 194515) | Populus trichocarpa ectomycorrhiza microbial communities from riparian zone in the Pacific Northwest, United States - 23_EM | ecosystem: Host-associated > Plants > Roots > Unclassified | place...
ACCCATAAAAACATTATTTCACTAAAAAAAATTTAAAATGATATTTTTTTAATATTAAGATAACATTTTTTATTGACCTGGGAAAACCCGGTTTAATATATCAAATTTACGACCCGGTTATGAGACTATAATAATCTCATAAAAGACAAATCAAAACAAATTATGAAACTTAATTCTCAATCAACTCAATGTTGAATGATGAAATTGAAAAAATAAATAAAAAAGATCTAAAAAAACAGCTCGGGTTAACCTGTTAAACCTACAACCCGAGTCTTAAGATCCAGATAACTCTATAGAAAACAAATCAAAACAAATCATGAATTTCAATTCTCAATTCTCAATCAACTCAATGACGAATGATGAAATTGAAAAAAAATAAATCAATTAAAAAAAATAAAAAACAACTCGAGTCAATTTGTCAATTTCATGACCTGGGTCATGAGACCAACACAATCTCATAAAAAGAAAATAAAAAAATAACTTTATTTAACTCGGGTTAACCTGCCAAATGCATGACTCTAGTCATGAGACTAATGTAACCCTATAGAGAGTAAATCAAAATAAATTATGAAGCTCAATCCTCAATCAACCTTGTCGGACCCAATGTTGAACGATGAAATTTGTAAAAATATTAATTAAAAAATGACACAAAAAATGGGCCAAGTCAACTCGTTAAGTACTATTCTCAGGTTATGAGGCTGCGATAACCTAATAAAAAATAAATAAGAACAAATGATGAAACCTAATTCCCAATCAAACACATTATTAAATGATAAGGAAAAAAGTCAATTAAAAAAAAACTAAGTCAACCGGGTTAACCTGTCAAACTCGTGATCTAGGTCAAGAGACAAGACATCCCAATAAAAAGCAAATTCAATGTTAAAGTACTCGTTATTCGAGTCATGAGACCAAGATAACCTCTTAGAAAAAAATGACCCAATTTAACCTGGGTAAAAATACCAAAACATGCGATCTTAATAATGAAACCAAGATATCCTTATAAAAAGCAAGTTAAAATAAATTATGAAACTCAATTCCCAATTGATCCAATGTTGAATGATGAAATTTGAAAAACTTCAATTAAAAAAAAGAACAAAAAAATAACCCGAGTCAACTCGGGTTAACTTGTTAAGCACTATTCTTGGGTCATGAGGTCGAAATAACTTAATATAAAGCAACAAAACAAATTATGAAGCCTAATTCTCAATCAACCCAATATTAAAGAAAGCGATTGTGAAAAAAAATTAATTAAGGAAAAAATATCTAAGTCAACCGGGTTAATCAACTAAATCCTAATTCATATAATAAGAGTGAGATAACCTAATAAAAAACAAATTCAATATTAAAAAATAAAATTAAAAAAGAAACATTAATTAATTTTTGTTTTCTTAGGTGAGAAGAGGTAACCCCTCCTTTTTCAGCTTTTTGTGAATATATGGTAGGAGTCGAGACAGCCCACACCTAAGAAATAGACGGCCCACCATAAAAATAATATGCAGTTATACCCTATAACTCGAAGACAAGTTCAACAGATACAAACACACAGAGCTTTAATAACAATCATCCAAATGATGGATACTGTTGAATGCCTCATTTTTTCTTTTTAAATGTGTTTTGTAAAGGTTAATTCCTTGTTTTTCTCTGTGGGCTGGTTTCAGATTGATGCATTCAAGTCCAACTACTATGCCTCTGAGATTTTTCAAAGACACAGACGGGTTCATATGGGATTTAATTTGCTGTTTATACAACCTAACTGTTGTCTAGAATCACTCGTGTTAAATGTTTCGACTACTCTATTAAAATAGTTTTAAAAAGAGAGGAAATTGTTTTCGAAATCAGTGTTTCTGGTTAATTCCAGATGCATGTAGAAAATGCCTCGGACACCCTCTCTTGTTTTATCCACGTCAAGTTAGCTCTCTTCGTGATCTCGGGACTTCTTGGATAAATAGAAAATTATTATTTTTTTTTCTTTCTCTTTTGATGATAAGAATTGGACTTGATCCAAAGCCCTCACTGTCTCTTCTGTGATCGAGTATTGCCTCAAAACCATCACAGCTCTCGGATTCCCCAACACGAACACATGAGGATAATAGATTGGACCAAAGGGTGGCAAGAGGGGTGGCGTCCCAGAAGGGAATGTTTTGTGTGATTGGCTACTATGGTTTAATTTCTGATCTGTAGCTGCATAAACAATGCCCAGATCCTCTTGGCTTTGCTGCTCCCAATGCTCGAGCTTGCATGTGCTACTGTCGCCTGAGAGGGAGAACACCCATGAAACACATGCCGGAGAATTCGATGGTTTTGGTCACATTTCAGCCTCCTCATGTGAAGGCCAGGCAATCCAAGAACATGCTTATCAAATGAGGTCTGCCTCTCAGTCAAACAGCATAAAGACGGATCTCTCTGGCCCCATATATCACACCCCTTCGTTGCTCATATCCATGTTGCAAATTATGCCATGGTTTTAAACATATGTTTATAAGCTTGTCAATTCTTGAATTTTTGAACTTGTGGAGGGCCATTCTCGGGGCTTAAATGCGGATAGGCAATTGTTGGAGGTCCGCTCTCATTCCAAATTACAGCGTGGAGTAAAATAAATGTTACTTCTATGCAAATCAAAGCAGTGTGACTGATTTGAAGATAAATTGAACGGTAAAAGTAACCGAGCAGCGTTATTGATGAGTTAACGAGTATTATTTCATGCCGACCGTTGGCTATTAATGGATACAGTGGATTTATAATTGTATTCAATTTAATTTTTTTATATATTTTATAAAATATAAATTCAATTTATTTAATTTTTTTTTACATGAACGGATTGGATATATCGGCATGGATTAAAATTTTTAAATATTATAGATATCCACGAGTTGTATATATTAATTCTCTTATTCTTCGACGATCTTAAGAAAATATGGAATTGCAACTGTTACAACTAGATAAAATGTCTAAAATACATATATTATAAACAACATAAAAAATATCATAATTTTCATATAAAAACAAAACAAAATAAAAATAATAGTCAAATATTTTATCAAACAGTTAGGATATAATATGATACAAAGACAAACTAACAAGAACAGACTATAAAGTGCTTTTAGGTTCATAATTTGACTAAAAAAAATAGAAGTTTAGTCTAAAATCTTAAATTTTTATTTATTTTCTCATATTCTTTTGGTTGCCAAATAAAAAAGATATGAATTGTAAAATACACTAACACTTTATCATATCAAATTTTAAAAATAACTACTATAATTTATGTGAAAGTAGGGAAAAGAAAGAAGAGAAGAGATTAAAAGAACAAGAGATGGTTGTGAGTGTAAAAGAAGAGAGAGAAAAAAAATAAAAACAGGAACGAGAAAATATTATTTATATCAAGAATTTAAATTATTTATATTATATTATACGAGTTGGACTGAGTTTAGTTAAATTTAAAAATTCCAACTAGTATCCTACTCATAATATTTATTTTTTAGATTTTTTAATTTATTATTATTTATAATATTTAATTTTAACGGTTGAGTTAAATAATATAAATATTTTAAATAATACAAATATTATAAATGCGGACACCCCTGCTATTCATACTGCCATACAACAGTATCGAGTCAATCAAACGAAGCCGTTTGGCACTTATGAAAAAAGAATGGTTATTTATCTCTTTGCCAACCCTGTTTTGTCAAAACAATATGAATAAGTTGTAAAGTTTACTAATCACGCAATAAATAAATAAAATAAATTTTTATGCTTAGAAGAATATGATTTTATTTTTAAAAATAAAATAAACTAAAGTAGTACTTAAATTAATTTTTTTACAAAACGAGGGTTATAATTTAGGGTCTTTAAGGTTTTTTTTTACAAGTGAAGTTTAGATTATCTTGACATCGAATTTGAATGCTATTATCTTCACTTAGAATGAAGTGAGGGAAAAAATAAATAAAGAGTTTAATTGTTATTATTTTTATTATAAAGTAGATCATGTTCATTTAAATCAAATCTAATAATTTAGATTTAATGAATATAATGATTATATTTTTAAAAATATATATAAAATAAATTCAATCCACATCTTGATAAAAAAATAAAAATAAATACCATTTCTCTAATAATTAATGACAAAATTGAAACTTGTAACCAAAAGAGGTAACAAGTTTTCTATCATAAGTGTTTGATATTGTGGTGTAATGTATTTTTTAAAAGTGTTTTTTAATTAAAAATACATTAAAATAATGTTTTCTTGTAATTTTTTTTATATCTTAACATATTAATACTAAAAAAATATATTGAAAAATAGAAATTATCACATTTGTGGTCATTAACATAAACTAAGGTTTGTTTGGGACGCGTTCCTTTAAATTTTGAATGTTTTTGTTTAAAATTAATTTTTTTTTATGTTTTTAGGTCGTTTTGATGTGCTGTTGTCAAAAATATTTTTTTTAAAATGAAAAAACTTTATTTTGATGCATTTATAAGCTTCTTGATTTGGATTCTTTTTTAGATTTAGTTTTTTTTTAGCTTTTATTATTTGGTTCATAATGATTTACCTTCTTGATTTGTTTTGGTATGAATTTTACGAGATTATTATATTCTCTACTTCCAATAACAAGCAAGCAAGCATTTATTAAAAAAAATGAATCAATGAGTCTGTAAATTTTCAAGCAAGCTATAAATTCCTGTAATTTTCAACATCTTCTCGGCAACCAAGCAAGCATAAGGCTGAGTCTACGAATCAACGAGTCTGTCTCAATTATGCTGGGGGGTCACTAGAGAGTATAATTGCCGTGCAGCCTATTCAGGTGATAAATGAATTCAAGCTAGCTACCTAGTTGGTAGATAGGAAAAATCTCTCCATATTTGCTTTATTGTTTCACTCACCAGCCCTACCTTGTCTTTCCTTGATGTGATTGCAATATTTCTTGAGAAGATAGCGAAATTAATTGTGAAGTTTATTGATTTTCAGTTTGGTTTTTATTAAAAAAAAATTAAATTAATTTTTTTTTAAAAAAACTAAAACCGGTTTAAACCGTCCGGTTTCGGTTTGGTTTGGTTTTTTAGAACAAAAACCGTTTTGACTTGGTTTTTTTGGTTTGGCTCGATTTTGGCTCGGTTTTTTCCGGTTTGGCTCGGTTTTTTATGTTTGGGTTCAGTTCGATTTTTTTGGTTTCAGGCTTATAAAACTGAAACCAAACCGATCTAGTCGGTTTTTTTAAAATTTTAATCGGTTTTTTTTATAATTTGATTTTTTTAATTATTTTTTTTTAATTTTTTCAATTTAATCAATTTTTCAATTTTTTTTTTTAAACCAGATGATGATGCTAAAAGGCTCTAGTAATTTTACCTTAGCAAGCAAATGAGATTTGCTCTTCTTCCACAATCTAACACTTCCCCGTGTCCAATAATGTTCCTGCTTTGACTTGAAACTCTTTTTGTTTCAGTTCATTGAATATCCATCCTCAGATGTCACGTGATACACTGCTAAGATCACTTGCCCAATATTTCCTCCCATGTCTCTGTCATATGCTCCACATTCATCTTTTCTTTTTTCGTCCCACATTAATCTTTTCTTTTTTTCGTTAGCAACTGATAAATTCAAATAAAATATATCTATTTGTTTTTTCAAAATAAACCTAACCCCCTAAATAATTTCAAACAACACTTTTAAGCTTATGTTACCAAACCAGAGCCCAGTATATAGCTAAGGCTCAAGAAAAATGGGCTAGTGCATGGCAGCTTGAGTTCTTGGTAGGCGTCCACCCTAACACTCCTATGAGCTTAGACTTTTGCGCCCAAACCTAATATATTTGGATCTAGACAGCGTGTCTGGATTTATTTTTCACCTCTAATATGATTGGACATCTAGTTTGAGCCAACATTTACCAGAGAATTTTTCCGGGACTCCACGCAGATCCCTTAATATTTTATACTGATCCAATATGTATTATTTTGAGTAAAATACAACTGAAAATCTCCCCCATACTTGGCAATTGGGTCACCTCAGGATGTACAATCCTCAAAAGAAATGTAATTTTGTTTTTGAAATAAAAATATTGTATCTTTGACATACATTTCTTGTTTACAGATCTTCATTGTAGTCTCAGACTAATACATTTTGCAGGTGATGTCTAAACGCCTCTTACCAATTTGCTAGGGGTTGATCTGAGATCCTCCATTCTCTAGGTGATGTCTAAAGGCCTCTCACTAATTTATCATGGATTTATTTGGGATCCCCCATTCTCTAGGTGATGTATAAGAACCTTTCATCAATACGTCAGGGGATGATCTCAGACCTCTCATTCTCTAGTGTAGTTTTGAATGGGCACATTCTCTAGGTGATGCCAAAGAGCCTTTCACCAATTCACTAGAAATTGATCTTGGATCTCTCGCCTCTTTAATACAGTCTTAGACTGACATCACTCTCTAGTGGAGGGCTCTCAGGTCCCATGCCATCCCAGAGAGGTCACATACTTCTCTCACACCATTAACCACTCTTCAGTAGGGGGCTTTTAAACCCCCACATCATCACAATAGAGGCTATAGACCTCTAATAAGCTCTCAAGCCCCTCCATACTATCATTAGATAGTCTATAAACCTTCTATTTTCTGGTGAGATCTTTCTTCAATTGAGGGCTTTCATGTCTCATGTCATTTTAGAGAGGTCACATACCCCCACAATCAAAGAGATGGACTTGGTTTTCCTAGTGCAATAAAACTACTCTTCATAGATCCTTCCCCTCCACCCCTTAAAAACTTTTTTAAGTATAGGTGTTGACATGAGTTTGCTCCCTTCAACCTTTTAGAAGTTTTTCTAAGTATGGTCGTTGCTATGGGTCACCCTCCTTGAGTTACCCTAAGTTTTTAAAATATTTTCTAAGTATAGGCTCACCCTCCATTGTTTTCCAGTAGCCACTTAAAATATTTTTTAAGCATGAGCTACTTTTCTATAAGTATCCCCTGACCTCTTAGAAAAATATTCCAAGTATGAAGTCTTTTATATCTCACACCATCATTATAAGAATTTTTCTAAGTATCTATATACTTACAAATTTCTTCAAACATGGTACACACCCATACACACGGACTCTTCGGTTTATTACCCAAAAGTTTTAACCCATCTTCTTATATGAATATAATTCAACAAACTCGCCATGGTAATTGAGTATTTTTACAAGTTTTTACGAGTTAATACCATAAAGACTTGAGGAGCTATTGATAGATCAAAATATAATGAACCCAAAACCCCTTAAAAATGAACATAAAAACACCCTTTGGGCTCGGGTTACCAAGCCTGAGCCCAACACCAAAGGAGTATGGGCTTAAGTGTGGTAGCTCAAACTCATGTTGGGCACACACCTAACATCCTTGGTGTTGGGTGTGCACCTCAGTATTCTTGTGGATCGGGCTTCCGCACTTGAGCCCAACATGTTTGGTTTCAAATAGCGCGTTTGGATTCATTTCTCTTATTTAATGAGCCCGGACATTTTGCCCAAGCCCAACACTCATCAGAGAACTTTTTCGGGACCCTGCACAAATCCTTCATTATTTTATACTAATCTAATAAGCATTTTGTTAAGTAGAATACAACTCAAAATATCACAAGGGTGAGATTACACTTCAGCCACTCCTCTGCATAAAAGGACAAGACTCATGCACTATAAATACACCGTGAATCCTTCAAGCCAAATGTTCATAATCTTTTTATTCTTAATGTTTTCAGTATATATATTTTCAGAATCTATCTCTCTAAAATATTATCATACTTTTTCTCTCTACAAAGTTATTGCTTTTACTATCAGAGAGTCTATGTCCATTAAAAGGGATTTTTTGCAGGCATCACCTACTACTATCACAGCTACTAGCCACCTTCACTTACCAAGCATTACCTGCTATTACCAACCATTTGGGCTTTCCATGTCATGCTGTCAAACACCTTAGTTAAGAAGAATATATCAGATTGTTTGAACTAAGAGATTAACCAATTATCCAATACATCAACTTTATTCTTAAGCATATTGAATTTTAGGACTTGTCAACAACTTATATCAAATAATCATTTCTATCTCCATTTTAGCTATATGCATACACATAATTTAATGCATAGTTTATTCTTATAGTGTAATACACATTTTATATCACACATTATAATTTTGAATAAGTTCTACTGAAAATTATTTCTTGAAACCTTAGTTAAAAGAAAAACTATAATTTATAACTATTTTTATATTTACTTTCTTAAAATACAACCACAAAAACTATTATAATGTCAAACACACACTGAGTATCTTTTGCTTTCCATTTTTCTCTTAAAATCCTAATTCCAAAATCTAAGAACTATGCATTATCCATTTTTTTCCATTTAAAATTGTTTAAATAAGTTTAGAATTTCTTACCTGACAATAAAATGAACTTCGAAAGCTAACCGGTCAAGGTTTTTCCACTCCTTTAGATTTTTTTTTCTCATTGCCATGAGTTACAGCCCTGATTTCTACTCTCCCTCACTTTGTTTCCACTTAAATCTTTTTGATGGATTGGTTGGTGTCTCACACTTCCTAACTCATAAATCTTACCCAATTTCTATTTTTCTCTTAAGGATTTTTAATGTTTATCTCTCACAATTCTTTTCTCTCTTTATCTTGTTTATTTCTAGTTCTACTGGTAATTTAAGGAAGAAGAAAAGGCTGACTTTTCTCGCTTATAAGTTCAATCGACTATTTTACCTTTAATAAGCCATTTTAAATTTATGTTCGACTATCAATATTTTTGCGTAGCCTTCCTGACCTCTGATTGTCCTAAATTTTTACCCTACCATAAATCAATATGTTATAATACTCCTTATAAAATTTGAACTTGATCTAATAGTCGAATTGAAAGTTATACTGGATAACATAAAACTGATTGAGAGGTGATTTTACACTAAAAATCTGAATTTCTAGTTTCACTATTCTATGTATCATATTAATTATTACAATAAATCCTTATGATCATCCTTTTATTCCAAAATATATTTATTTAACTTTTTTGCTCTTAGATTCATTTATGGCTTATTACCGTATCATAATACCGTTATCAATTTTTAACCAATATTTCCACAAACATTATTTTTTTATATTCATTTGTATGCTATTCGTTTTATTCTCATTTTTCAAGGTTTATAAATATTTATGGTGCCAAACTAGTATCCTCACTAATTCCCTCCACCATAAAGCTATCTTAGTTCACAAGGGCTTTATTTTTGGATCCTACATTGTTTCGCAGTATTGTTGGCTCACTTCAATATCTATCATTCACTCATCTTAACATTTCCTATACTGTTAGCATAGTCTGTCAATTCATGCATTCTCTCACAACTAATCGCTGGAGTGATGTTACACAGATCTTATGCTATCTTAAAAACATAGTGTATCATGGTTTACTTCTCACACAAAGCAACATATCTCAACTGCAAGCCTTTTCTGATGTAGATTGGGCTAGTTCTATTAATGATAGATGTATACTAATGGTTATTGCATCTTTCTTGGATCAAATCTCATTTCTTGAAACTCCTATAAGCAGACAACTATTTCTGACAATAACACTAAAATTAAATATCATATTGTTGCCAACACCACTGTATAACTTCTATAGATACAATCTATATTATGAAAACTTGGTTTTCCCCTCTTCTCATCATTTACCCTATGGTGCGACAACATCAAAACCACCTTTCTGACTACTAACCCAGTGTTTCATACATGAACAAAACATATTGAAATTGATTCACTTTTTCTATGATTTAGTAGCTTCTAATGCTCTTTATGTTAAGTTCATCCCATCACGTGATCAGCTTACAGATACTTTCACTTTTCTAATCCCAAGTTCAGTCATCTGTGAAGCACTTTCAACATTTGTGAACTCTTGTTACGACTGCGAAGGACTGTAAGACAATAATTATAAAACTTGGCTTGGCCCCACGAGTTAACCTGGGTGAGGCCTTGACCAGGTCTCAAACCATAAAACCTAAAGATGAAATTGACCTGGTCAAAATTGGGTGATCGCCGAGTCAATCCAAAACTCAGGTTACCTGGTGTAACCTAGGTAAGACCTAATTTTTTTTTAATAAACCTAGAAAATGTAAAATTAATTGTTGATTACTTAGCCTCATATTTTTTTATAGCCTACATTAACATGGATTATTTCTTAACTTTTTGATGTGGGATAACTATACTAAACTTTATGCCTCACATTTTTTTTATAGTCTATATTTACATGAATTATTTTTTAATTTCTCCATGTGGAATAACTATATATAACCTTTATCCACATAGATTGTTTCTCAATTTTTCGACATGAGATAACTATATTATACTATAATACACTTCACATTTCTTATTTATAATCTACATCCACATGAATTATTTTTTATTTTTTCAATGTGAGATAACTCTATATAGCCTACATCCACATTGATTGTTTCTTAACTTTTTGATGTGGGATAACTATACTACACTTCATGCCTCATGTTTTTTTTTGTATAGCTTACATTCATATGAATTGCTTTTTAACTTTTCAAAGTTGGATAACTATATTACAATTCATACCTTATTTTTTTTTATAATCTAAATTTACATGTATTGTTTCAAAACTTTTTTATATGGAATATTAAAACTTCAAATATAATTTTTATTTTATTTTTCTAGGTTAATTCAAAACTCAATCCTTTAGCCCCGTAAACCGTCCGTCAGGCTGGGGTGTAATAATAATGGTTAAGACATCATCTATTTCTCAGCAATCAAGTGCTAATTCAACACCTCATTCAGCAGAAAACCACAGCAGCAAATACAGCCAATGATCATGCACAATTCAAATCAAAACAACTTGCTGAATCAACAGTCAATCCATTCGAAGATAATGCTGATATATGATTGTGTTTTCGAATATTCAAATGTATTCAAATGTATTCAATATATATATATATTACAAATGTGACGAACTTATCTATAAATAGAAACACTTCATGCATTCAAATGCATTGAAGATAATGCTAATCTCGTTGGATTGAACACTATATACATAATTTTTGGAATCAAAGTAGAAGAAGTTGTTTGGATAAAAGCGGAAATAGTGAGATGGAATGATTTATCAGAGTTTAAACCTAAAATCAAATCTTGGAAAATAAAATTCTTTTTTTTTTTTAAATCTAACTCAGGTTCGACGGGTAAAAATTAATCGGGAAATAATATAAACAAGTGAAAGAAAAGACAAATACTCGTAGAGTTAAGTTGTTCGAACAAGTGAAAGAGAATTGATGAAGCGAAGCTGTTTTTGTTTGTTTATTAGATGTCTGAAACTCTGACCCTGCAGGTCTGAAGACCTCCCATCCCATGTGCTTATCCCATGTGGGCGTGGCCTAGGGCTAGACCTGAATCCTTATCATTGCTTCTCTTCTCTCTCTTTTATTAAATTACTTTCCACCAGCAGTTAAATTCTACGGCTACACAAGCTTTATTTAAATGTGTTTCAAACTTTTAAATGTGAATTTCAATCTATTTTTTATTAAAATTTAATTTTTTAATTTTTAATTATTTTTAAATTATTATAATATGTTAACATCAAAAATAAATTTTAAAAAATAAAAAACATTTTAATCTTTTTTCAAATAAAATAATATTTTAAAAAACAATCCTATAAGACTTTCAATAATAAAATTCCTAGCTTTTCTATTTTTAGAAAAATTCTCTAAACTGTTATATTTTAAAAATTTATAATATATCTTTATGATTTTTTTAATAATTAATATTAGCATATTAAAATTATAAAAAATAATTTAATATTTTTTAAATAAAAAATAATTTCAAGAACATTATAAAAAAAACAGAAGTTAACGTGACACCAAACAAATCATTTCTCTCTTAATATTTTATAATTCAACCACAGCTACATACCAACTCATATATGTTTGTCATGTAAGTCTAGAAAACAACGTGGTACCTAGAAGTCAACCCGGTTCAAAGTTTGCAGATCAGATAGGTTAATTTAATTCTTAAGAATAAAAAAATCCTAAATAATATTAATTTTTTTTTAATCTGGGTTTTTTTTACTAAACCGGCCCGGGGCTAGATCTTGACTCGGGGATTGAGACCGGGTCTTATAATTATAGAAAACATTGAGACCAATGTGCTTAAAAAGTAAAGTAAGAGGAGTGAAAAAACAAATTGCAACTAAATGTGGGAAAGTGAAACATTTTAAATATGAATATCGATTCATTCATTCATTCACAAACATTGCACCCGCACCCAAGAGCCTCACCTTTCTGAAAATTAGTATCAACTAACTTGCACAGTTGCCTGCCACCATCTCACCACCACCTGCTCACCCGCCACAGCCACAGCCACAGCCACAGCCACAGCCACAGCCACAGCCACAGCCACAGCCACAGCCAGTGCAATGCCAAAATAAACACCGAAACTAGAAAATTAATTACCAAACAAAAATGTCTCCTCTCCAAAAACCACCGGTTGCCAATGATCTCAAGCACCGTGTCATAATCTGTCTCAACAAGCTCTCCGACCGTGACACTGTCTCGGTTGCCACCACAGAGCTCGAGTCTATAGCTAAAAACTTGTCTACTCCCGACTCCTTCTCGCATTTCCTAAACTGTATTCACAACACTGATTCCTCCTCTAAATCTCCTGTCCGAAAACAATGCGTCTCTCTTTTAACTCTCCTCTCTCGCTCCCATGGCAACTCCCTCTCACCCCACCTCTCCAAAATGATATCCACCATCACTCGCCGCCTCCGCGACCCCGACTCTGCCGTCCGCTCTGCCTGCGTCGAAGCCACCTTCGCCATGTCTTCTCAGATCACGGACCCCCCCTTCTCAACTCTCTCCAAGCCGCTTATTGACTTGCTGACTATTGACCAGGATCTCAACGCTCAGATCGGGGCAGCCTTGTGTTTGGCGGCGGTCATTGAGGCAGCGCCAGAGCCAGAGGTAGAGCAGTTGAGGAAGGTGCTGCCGAGGCTTGGAAAGCTGGTTAAAGGAGAGGGGTTTAAAGCTAAGGCGGCTTTGTTGAGTGTGATTAGGAGTATTGTTGGCGTTGGTGGGGCGTCAAGTAAGGGAATTTTGGATTGGTTAGTGCCGTGTTTGGTTGAGTTTTTGTGTAGTGAAGATTGGGCCGCCAGAAAAGCCGCTGCTGAGGCCTTAGGGAAGGTGGCATCAATAGAGAAGAAGTTGGCGAAGGAACATAAAGCTACATGTTTGACTTCTCTAGAGACCAGGAGGTTTGATAAGGTATGGAGTGCAGTTAATATTCTCTCTATTTTTATTTCCTTGGGACTTGCTTGGTTGCTGAGAAAATGTGTACAGATTATAAGCTTCTTCTTCTTCTTTTTTTTTAATCAGAAGAGATTGCAGTTCGAAGGTAAAAAATTAAATTAAATTGCTGGCAATAGATCAATGAGTGTTTTGATTCTGAAAGTTGCCAATTTCATACTGATATAATTTTCGTGTATATAAAAAAAAAGGTGAAGGTGGTCAGGGAGACTATGAATCGTACATTGGAGTTGTGGAAGGAAGTACCAGGCATTTCTCAGGAAAGTTCAGTTCCATCTCAATCTACATGTTCTTCTATAGGTATCATCATCTTCTTTTCTCTCCTTATAAATCTTATTTATTATGATTGATGATTTCAGAAGGGTTCAACGATCTGGTAAGCATGACATTAAAGTTGAAGTTAGTCTACTATTACTAGTCTTTGTAGTGAAGATAATCAATATCGGAAATTTTGACACCATCAATTTATGTTCTTGTTGGATTTTGCCATGGGACCAGATAATGTTGTTGGTATATGCATCTCCTCTGCCTCCAAAAATTCTAAAGACGTTGGTTTCAGAACTCCTTTATCTAAGAAAACAGTCCCTGCAATTAGGTTCCCTCCTTCCGATGCTTCATCCGTGACAGCTGCCAAAAAACAAAGCCCCGCAAAGAGCAATGACCACAATTCAAAGACAGGAATGTTACATAAGCTGGGCCATGATAGACACTCTGCTTGGAAAATTGAAATTGCTACACCAGAAGGAAAAGTTAGCGGTGATGATACGAGGAATGATTCTGAAGTTTTGGGATCAGGGCAGAATGGGGATGGAACAAGTTCTATGCGAGAAACAAGACGTGTCCTCTTCGGTAGCATCCGAGATGATAAATGGAACAAGTTCGGTGGTTTGAAATCTGGGTCACGCGTGGTTCCATTTCAGGAGGATGAAAACTGTTACAACAAAGTTGTTGAAGTGAGCAGTTCTGCTGAAGATTTTTATGAGAACCACAAAGATTATGAGGATCTGTCTTTAATCCGTGAACAGCTTATTCAGATTGAAAACCAGCAGTCTAGTCTTTTAGACCTTCTCCAGGTACAAACAATATTTGAATTTTGATCTCTTCTTCCGTGTCTTCCCTCTCTTTTCCATAACTAACAAGTCATTCATGCCAATTGTGAAGAAAGGCTTTCATTTCCTCAGTTTGCCTACAGCATATTGTTGCTTGCTACCGCTCTATTGGGACCGTTTGCCTAGATGAGATAAAGCATGTTTTCTCTGTATAATTTGTGATGGTGTCTTCAATTAATGGTCACATTTGCAACCCCACTCAATAGAGATTAAACCCCTTGCCATGCATCAACATTCCACCATCCACCTACTTTTTTATGCAATCCTGCCTTGAACACCCAATTATTGCGTACTCTATGGTTTACTTATGCTTTCTTGGCCATCACTTCAGTGGAAAATACTGTGGTGCTCAAATGTTGAAAAGTAAATGCTGACTTCAATCGTCCCATCCTTTTCTTGAATTTAGGGATACATCGGGAGGTCCCAGGTTGGTATAAACTCTCTCGAGACACGTGTTCATGGCCTGGAGATGGCAGTTAATGAAATTTCATATGATTTGGCAGTATCAAGTGGAAGAATTCCTAAAACTAACTATGCAGAGAACACATGTTGCAATCTTCCTGGTGCAGAATTCTTGAGTTCGAAGTTTTGGAGAACAGAATGCCGGTATGTTAGTAATGTTCCTGTTAAGAATGCTCGCATTGAAACATGCAACCCAGGAAGCCAAAGATATCAGCATCAGAATAGGGGTGGATTTGCTGTGAACACATCGGCAGGTTATTCCAGCATAAATGGGCGGAATTCAGGATTCTATACTAGTCAAATGGCAAATAACACAAGTCGAGATGAACCTAAGCAGCAGGTGATTAAATATATGGTCTTGCACTAGGTTTACTACATTCGATTTTTCTCTTTACAAGTTGATGCTATTTTTTTTTATCATTTTGAACATCAATCAAATAAATCCTCCATGGTTGGTATCATGACTAAGTGTTGTGATGGCAATGAACTACAAACTGCAAAATATTTATGTTAGTGAATATCTGAAGTGCTGCAAATGATTACCAGTAGTTCTTTTGAATGGCACCATATGCTTTCCCATTTCATATCGATTTTCCACCGCTAAAATTTCTCATTCTATTTGTCAAACCAAAATTCATCATTCAATTGATGCTTGCATTGATATTTTTTCTTCATACTATCATTATAGCGTATTCTTGAAATTAGCATGGTTTCCTGTTGGCAATATCTTGAATTTTCATCATGTATTTTTTACATCCAGTGTAGAACTGCAATTTAACTCGAATGCATTGTTTATATCCAGTGAAAGAGTTGCTATTTCATTGGTGATGATGTGTTGGATTTAGTGGTCCAGTTTAGTTTATTTGAATAAAAGAACTGGTTAAGATTTTGCTTAAAGCCAAGTTTTTCTGGGAACCCATGCCAATTCCATGTCCTGTCACCACAATATGTATCATTCTAATGCACAAAATAATTAGTATCTGAACATTACGGATCCTTACTGAGGTCCTCATAGCATGTATTTGAGGAGTTGATAGCACTAAAGTTCACAATTATTAGAATTTTACCTATGGTCTAGTTCATTCATTTGCACAGTATGAGCTGACAAATATGGTTTTCTGGATACAATCTTGTTAGAGTAGGAAGTTGCTATGCTTAATACCTTATGCTTTCCAAACCAACTTTCTATTTATCTGCGTTTGTGTCATCAGGTTTCCTCCTAAATCAAAACAAGAGTAATTCTCGACAGCAATCCAGCCGAGAGACAAGTGCATAAATATGAAAATTCTGGAATTCTGCCACCTTCTCACTGATTATACTACAGACTTTGGGAGACAATATCCAAATTTCTCCATTTAGAGGTGGCATTTTCTTTTGAAACACGCCACCTGAGCTAGCTAGTCTGCAATGATTCTTATTTAACATGAGTTGCATCATTTGCTGATATAGAGAAGTAATATCTGTACAGAGATTAGTTTTTTTTCACGCTGTGGCTGCTTTGTATGTGAATAAAGAATATTTTTGTGGGATAATCCACCCTGTGCCTAGAACCATGATGTATCTATCCCATTGAACAAATCATGCAAGATAGAACAGATGCGAGGTACTGCTACCAATCCTCTGCTTGCTTATATTGCATGGAGTTCCAACTTAGCTTGTGTGAAGGCTTTTGGAGCTTAGTTAAGGCTGTAAAACAATTGGAATAACTCAACTCGTTCTACAGATCGTTGCAGCTCATTCATGGAGAATGTGAATCTAGTTGAAACAAGTATCTCTCGTTACTGTTTTTTTTATTATATATTAATATAGGTGTTTGGACCATCTTATACGCTTCTTGACTAATCCTATGAATTTTAAAGTTAACGATCATGTAAGCTTTTATAGTCTTGAGAGAACTTGAATTTGTTATAAAAAAACAAATCTAAAACTTAACTAATTGAGTTATATGAGGTTAGACTTGCATTATTGATGAAGAAGTAGTATTTTATAAAAAAATTATAATTTCTCTTAAGAAATCTTTTACAAGAAGATTCTATGGAATTTATTTGAGTGCTTCGGTCCGTGTATGTTAACTTTGGGAGAATTCAGTGTTTAGAAATTATTTTCAGTATACAAAAAACCCTAGAAATTATTTGTGTTTACCTGTAGGAGATTTTCTAGTTTTCTACTCTTTTTTTTTTTC
>Ga0307517_10006627_pt1 | contig 17064 bp, 22 predicted proteins | sample 23_EM_MG_FD_194515 | JGI IMG/M metagenome (GOLD analysis project Ga0307517, IMG submission 194515) | Populus trichocarpa ectomycorrhiza microbial communities from riparian zone in the Pacific Northwest, United States - 23_EM | ecosystem: Host-associated > Plants > Roots > Unclassified | place...
CTGGACGCCGGTGGCTCACGACTGTGCATTGTCCACATGAACCCAAGCACTTCATCCTCACTTACCAATGGAAATGGAGGTATCCACAAGGAAACTCGACCAATCGTGGTGCCTACACAGAAGGTGTGCAAGTGGACGAAAATGCTAGAAGCGCGACAAATTGGATTAATATGAGGCTGCCACCCCGATGCCATCCAAATTCAAGTTGGAAACGTGTACCGGGTAAGCAAGTTATCCCACAGTGTCAAGGTTGCCCGTGCTGAACAATCGTACCTGACGAATCCATCCCGCGCTACAACAATTAAGTGCGGCAGGGGCGAAACAGAGACATGTTTACAAGGGAAAAAAACTAACACAACAAGAGGCAGAAATGAAGGGCGGCAGCCACCTAACTATGTAAACTGTAAGTTTAAACAAGAAAATCAACGTCCGTCAGAAATTTGAAAACGGAGAGTGGCTCGACAGAATGTTCTACGACTGTTCTCGCCGCTCATCCACAGTGTCCATGTTCAGCGTACTTGTCCATTTTACCATTTACCTGCGAGCCTACCGCCAGCCCAAATAAAGCCGCCCCCACCAACGGGGATGAGGAGTATCCAGGCCCCAACGTCCCAAATCAACCTCCGGTATAGGCGACGCCTCTGCAAGAGGCGTTCTTTCCGTCGTAGGAGGGGGTCACTAAGGGTTGGACTGGGCTCTGCCGGGCTTTGGGTTGATTGTGTTTGCACAGGCAGGATGATCGACAATGGTTTTCGGATGTTGTGCAACGTGACGTGGATCGCGGCTGTGAAACTGGTGTCAAGTCCACCTGTCAAGTACAATCAGGGACAGTGCATTACCTGGAAGGAGGTACGTCCCAGCCAAGGTCAAAACCAATGTTACATTACTCAGAACATAGAAAAACTCAAGTTTCGCTGCGGCGAGGGTGAAGATAACAACAGCTGATACAAGGTGCGAAACAGATGCATTTGTTACACGACGAGAGTTGAAAGGTAGAGGGATGGTCGGGGTCTTGACGAGGATCTGTGGTAGGGTCAAGACAAGGGTAGAAGCGTGCAGGATAGCTCGCAGCGGTTGCGGGAACATCCTGGCGTTATCCTGCGCGGGGAACTTGTTCCATTGGAGAATGACAATCTGGATTACGTAAGAGGGACTTACTGCGGAGAAAGGGGCTGAGGTGAAGAACGCCAGAGGGAGGATGAGGGGAAGGGAGGTGATCACAGATACGACGAGGAGGGTCCTGAATGATTGGTATGCCTTCGTCTTGTGCCTGTGATTCAAGTGTCCTGCCTTCAACGAACTGTAAAGGGATACGGTTGACGAAACCGTGAAAGCGAATGCTGCGGAGGCTGGTTCCGGGTTGAGTAAGCCGTGATGTGTAGAGGCGGCAGACCGGCTTACAAACACCGTCCCAAAGAGATCCGAGTGTTGTCCAGCTGGCACTCGCTTCTAGGCCACCCTTTCCATGTAAATAGGCGGTACAAGCAAACCAGGCTATGTAGGTGATGATGGATAGAATCGTAGGGACAACGGCACGCTTTGAGGCAAGGGAGCGTGCAGTTGAGAATGGAAGCACCGCGAGTAAGAGGATTGCGGTCCAGAAGAACCTAGAGGAAAGCAAGTCCCCTTCTGGTGTCAACGGGAGGATAACATTGACAGAAACTAGGGCGGCTTCAGAATCAACGAACAAATGATTTGGTGGTGTACTGACCTCTTAGAAAAAGGGCTGCTAGCAGCACCTTCAAAATCCAATCTCCAACCCGTACCGTTGTACGAAGCTTGACTCTAAGACGTTCCTTGGTGCGCCCTTTTGCGAATGCGTCGGCAACTATATCTTCGAGATGTATTTTGCGGAGGTACCGGGAAAGAAGGTACCAGATATGTCTGGCGAATGTTGACAGTACAATAAACACGCATACCGCGGCAACCGCCCAAGGACGTGATACGTTTCCATCAGGAATAAACATGGCACCCAACCCGAGAAATGGGGAGACGAGGTAGAGATAGACAAGGATTGTCGATAGTGGGGTTGCGAACGAAGCGAGCCAGTCTAGCTGAGCAACGTCGTACTCGCCCTCTTCTTCGTCGCCGTCGGAGAGATAGAAAGGAGCGTCGATGTCGTCCTCATCATCTGGAACGAGAACGATCAAGTTGGGGTGTGAATTGGTTTCGGGGAAAACGTTGCTGGTAGTTGCGAGCGGTGTTCTCTCGTGGGCCGAAAGGAGGGAGTCCACTGAAGCGTTTCGGCCTGCGTTGTCCATTTTGAAGGGAACTGGAGGATTGAAGAAGGCTCAGTGGGGAACGATCATGGGGGGACAGGAAAGCTCTGGCTCGGCAACATCCATGACCTGATCGCGGTCTTCCGTTTCCATCAACCCACAATGGACGACATTTTCGAGCTTCCCAATGCAGATGTCTCCAAGTTACAGGAGCGCGGACAAAGCGAAGGGCCTGACGACGGTAACTCTTCTGCAGATGAAGAGGAGGGTGGTCTCGACTGGACGAAGCTGCCGTATGTTTTCCCGCTATTCTTCCATCCCATGCTGTACGAATCCCGTGCTCGGCCTGCAGGCTTGGCTCTTCCATCTCCCGGCCGGTTATTCCGAAACGTGGGGACAAAGAGTATGAGCCCGCATCAGGGTCCGGACTCCAGAAACATAACCTCGAGAGGGCTCGTGTTGCGATGTTCGATGCCTTGAGGGCCGAGAGAACAATCTCAAAGTATGAGCTATTGCTTCATGTCGACAGCGTACCACCTGACAGTGTCAGCATAGCAAGACAATAAGCTATGGCGTCTGGCACCCAAGCATCGCCAGAGTTCACGTTACCCTCGCCCGTGGTGGTCATTTCACTTCCATTGGCCATTCCGTCTCCCGGCCGACCTTTGTTCTCGGAAACAATCAGCACGATGCGCCTCCCGAGAAAGCACTCAAGCGATTAGAACTCCTTCCAGAAGAAGCTCTTTATCTAGTGGAGAGGGGGGCTGTGTTCTGCTGGAAGGAACACGACCTTTTCGCCAAAAACGCGCACCAAGGGTCTTCCCTAGAGGATATGGAGGGTTCCCCTATGTCTGTTCAGCAAGCCTACGCGGAGATGATTGGGAGAGAATATCTGACTCTCGAAAGATACCAGGTACGATTCTTTCCTCAAAACATTCCGAACTCGGTTGGTTAAGCTGCGGTGGATAGGTGTACGCATACTTGAAACGCCTGGGCTACGTCGTTACACGAGCCAAGCAACCGACTCCATCGTACCCGATGCCTCCACCATATCCATCGCCGGTCCGCGCTGTTCAATCAAGATCCTTGGCGCAAATGGCTCTTCATCCACTACGGTTGATACTTTCCAGAATCACCACTCTGTTTACTCCTGCCTTCAATTGGTGGAAACCGATCAGAATTAGTCCCTTGTTAGGGATAAACATGAACTACCGTTTGTGCAACATATCATTGGATTGGACAACTCTGACGACCGGCGTAGAATCTATTTTCCAGGCACTTCGTTTCATCCCTCGCGGCCACGGGATACCTCTGAAAACGAAACCACCGTCACGGCCAGCTGAAGAATCCCCATATGCGCACTTCTTCAACGTATATAAACCAAACACGCCATACAAGAAAACCAACCCGCCGGTTCCGGATTTCGCGATCTCTGTTGTCAGGTGACCATACCCTCTAGTAACAGCCCCTAACGGTCGCGCTTATTCAATGACAGTGCGAGAACCACCTGCTTGCCGTCCTTGGCTGAGCTCACAGCGCTGTTCGACGCATTACCTGAAGTCCCACCTCCCATGCCTCGAGTACGACAAAAACTTCCCGCAAACAGTAGTGGTGACAAGTCTCAGGGAACGGCCGCGGGGAAAGATTTTCAATCCAAAACTCCAAGTGCCGCTAGTAAGGCCACAACAACTCCAGCCCCATCGACTCCTGCCTCGTGGTTTTCAATATGGCCGTTCCACAAGCGGACCACTAAACAGCCAGTAAAATTAACCCCAGAAAGACGTCCTCATCCGATGGCAGCGATCAAACAGGGGAAGAAGGTGGCCATCATCGCCGTGGTGGATGCTGGCTCTCCGAGTTTCTTTAGGTTTGGGCAAGGAGAGTTTTCAGAGTGGCCAATGGCTGGGTAATGCATCATGTTATCTAGAAATTACCCGCGAAAATAAGGCGGCAGGTTCCACAGCAAACTACGCTCCTTGCCAACCATCACTCTGTTCTGTGAATCGCGAATGGAGATAATCCAGGAGCATCTAACCTCAGTGTCATTCGGGACTCTACCAAATGATGTGCTACATATCATCGGATTGGACAGCTGGAGAGTCGCATGGCCCCCTTCGAATGCGTTTCCTCATTCCCATCGCCAATCCCCTCCTTGCTTTCAATCCAGAGCATGATGGCAAAGGCGGCCTCCGTGACGCTGTGAAAAGGTGCTGTGGTTGCCGTGATCGTGCGGGGGGGATAGTCCGACGTAGGTATCCCCGGACCATCGAGTTGAACCCTCGACCATTCGCTCTGGTGATCCCTACGGCGGCACAGCGCTTCTCCGCTCTGAAATAGAACAATTGTGGCATGCCCCGCTCACCAGCCGCCCAGCCCGGTAGCAAACCGCGTTCCACCGTATCAGAACGACACTAGTACTGGAGCGTCAGCAGATCCGATAATGGCTCCGGGCTTCTGTGACTGCTGTGGCGACCCACGGAACTTCCGTTCCACAGACAGTGCCGCGCGACAGCCGGGGTCATCTCCAGGACGACAGGGAGATGACAAGATTCTCGAGCTTCTGTCCTCGGCTGGGGGACCGCATAATGCCCGTGGTGATCCGTTAATGAACACACCCAATAGGCTTCGCGCTCGATGTGGTTCGTCATGCATCACCACTAGCCCCACTGGAATATGATGTTTCTCCACTCCAGTCGGTTCGAAGAGATACACCCAATGCAGCTAAAATCAAACTTCGCTCTGTCGGTGACTTACCAAGACCGGCTGCGGATTACAGATGTGAGCGTAATCTACTTCATGTCAGGACCATAACCCTCGACGGGCCCCATACCTTTTGAAACGATATAAATGACGCCCAGGGTGTTCAAAGGGAGCCAACACTCACAAAGATAACTCGCTCCTCTCAGAAACTCTCCGCACAACACTCACAACCTGCTCGATATGTCTCACGGAAAGCAATTCACCTTGTACACTCACGCTATCCCACCCAACGGCTGGTACATTTGGTCTCGCCTCTCCCGAACGTTACAGCAAGCTGAATACCAATCCGATCTTAGGAAAGCAGCCATCGTTCTTGAAGAACTCGGGTTGACATACGAGCCTGTGTACCTTGACTTCAGCAAGAAAGAGCAGAAGGGTCCAGACTACTTGAAGATCAACCCCAACGGTCGCATCCCCGCCATCGTTGACCACCACAACAACGACTTCGTCGTTTGGTAGGTGTTCGCTGCGCTCATCGCCCCGGCAGACGGCTGATTGGAATTCAGGGAGACTCTCGCGATCTTGAAATATCTGGCCGACAAGTATGACAAGGATCATAAACTGTCCAGCACCGGCCAGGATAAGTACATCGAGCTCCAGTGGCTCGCATTCCAGGCCTCAGGTCAAGGGTGCGTAAACATCCTTCAACGATGCATTTACCGCATCCCTGAGCTGGTGGTCCAGTCCATACTTCGGCCAGTCGTCGTGGTTCCAGAGATTCCACTCCGAGAAGATCCCAAGCGCAATTGAGAGGTACAACAATGAGATCAAGCGGGTGTTCGAGGTACTGGACAACGTGCTCTCGAAGCAGAAGTATCTGGTTGGAGACAAGGTGACGATCGCGGACCTGTCGTTCGTCCCGTGGAATGTGGCGGTCGTGAACGTGTTGATCCCCGAAATTGATCTCGAGAAGAACTACCCTGCTCTTGCGAGGTGAGTGATTCGGCATTTGTCGAAAGTTGATGAGTAGGAACTGATGGTGGTACAGGTGGCACAAGGAATTGACTGAGAGGGAGTCCATAAAGAAGGTCTACGCTCTCAAGGCCAGTCTCGCGAAGTAGAAATTCACAGGACACGATGTTCCCTAATTGAATTGAAATTTCATACCTTTCTTGGCGAATATCTGCGCCATTGAATCTCTTTTATTTGAAACAAGGGGTGTTGTGGCACACCTCGCGCGCTTCAGGACTTAGGAGATAGTGAAAGCCTGAAGTTATCTGTATGACGTATCAAATCCCGAAAATTGCGCTGGTCGCGGGGTGTGCACCGGATACTCAACAGTAAGCCTACCGGGTAGGCTGTTGACAACGCAACGTGGTATTAAAAAAAGAGAGACTGGAACTGGTAGTATTTACGCGCGGGCTGTAAGATTTGTCACATGGCGCCGCCATGCTGTCGCACCTCTCAATCATTCTTACTGGCTCGATCAGGTCATGGACGAGGAAGCGGAGCAATCGTGAGAGAATTGATGCGAAAACTATACATCACTTTCCAAATCTGGTACCTACACCAAACTCTGTCCCATCACTCTCCCGCCCGCAAGCCACCAAACCCCCTTCGAATACTCGCCGCCCACTCACACCATCATGCCAGGTGTACGAGACATTAGGTGCGTATGTTTCGATGCTGTTCGGACCGCGCAGCTTGTATTTAACAACGTTTGGGACACAGTGCGGAAGCTTTCATCACTGCATACGCTTCACATCTCAAGCGTTCGGGGAAGCTCGAGGTCCCAACTTGGGCCGACATCGTGAAAACCGGAGCATACAAGGAGTTGGCTCCATATGACCCAGACTGGTACTACGTGAGAGCAGGTACGTCCAATCAATTCTCGGCTTTTGAATCTCGAAAGTTGACTTGGTGATTAGCTGCTGTTGCCAGGCACATCTACCTCAGAAAAGATGTTGGTGTCGGTGCTCTGATAAAACTACACGGTGGCCGCAATCGACGAGGGAATAGACCATCACATCACGCGAACGCCTCTGCATCCGTTCAGCGAAAAATCTGCCAATCGCTGGAGAAGATCGGTGTGTTGGAGCAAACGGATAATGGAGGCAGGCGGATCAGCCAGGACGGTCAACGGGATTTGGACCGTATTGCCACGGCTGTCGTTGAGGCTGCCAAGGAAGATGAAGATGAAGAGGAGGAGGGTGAGGAGGAAGAAGAAGAGGAGTAAACCCATCTCCTCCATGTGTCTCCGTGTATGCTATGACGCTTTCTCGCTGGTACTCTCACTGCAAAACTGTATCACCGCATTGCGAAGCGTGATATCATCCTGGGCGTGTTCTTGAGGGCCGGACTTGGGCGAACCTCATGGAAGAGGCAGGCCGAGTCGCAGAGGGTCATGGTAAATAAGCGCCTGTGTGAAATTGCTAGCACGTGATGTTTTGTTGGCCAGCGCGTCCGCCTGCCGGGAGTGATGGATAAACCGCCTTGATATCTGGACACGCAGTTTATGCTGTCGTATCACATACCCCATGTCTAACTTCAGCTACGGCAAAACCGACCTCTCCAATCGCAGGATCGGCAATTGGCTGTTACTCGAAAAGCTTGGATCTGGTTTCTCCGGTGAGTGATGATAATGCCCCTTCGCCACATTCTAGACTCATGGCCGACCTTGGGTGTGGTCATACGTTCGAGGGTTGAGCTGACTGTTCGCAACGGGCAGGGGCTATTTATCGAGCCGTTAATGTACACACAACGCCGCAACAGGTCGCCGCTCTGAAGCTACAGCGAACGGACGAGTCTTGTCCGACGAACCGATATGAACGGTTTTTCTACCCGATCCTCCAGGGCGGTCTTGGGATGCCAACATTATGGGCGTCAGGCGTAGAAGGGTCGTGGGACTATCTCGCGTTGGATCTGTTGGGCTCGAGTCTACATTCACTGTTTTGGAGATCTGGCAAGAGCACGATGGATCTGAGGAGCGTGTTGTGCATCGGGATGCAAGTCGTGAGTCTACCGGTGGCATACGTGTCGTGTTTTGCTTCGAGCTGAAGAAAAGATCCCGCCTCCCACTCGGCCGGGTAGATAGCGAGATTAGAGTTCATGCACGGAAAGGGGATCCTCCATCGCGATATCCAGTTGGGAAACTGCGTCATTGGTTCATCGCCAAACGAACAGACTATCTACATGATCGACTTTGGGTTCTCGAAACAGTACATCGACCCGAAGACGAATCGGCATATACCAGACAGTAAGGTGAAGAGAGACTTTATTGGGAACTACTGGTTTAGTTCTGTCGGCGTCCATTGTCGAGGAAGAGGTGAGCTCATATGTTTGTGGACCTACCCATACCGAGTACTGACGGGAAGCGACCAGTCCCATCACGCAGGGACGACCTGGAAGCACTGGCTCTGATGCTCATCCATCTTCTCACCCCTGGCGGACTGTCGTGGACGAGGGACGGCGTCCCGAAGAACGAAATCGAGCACGATCGCCTCAAACGGATAAAGATGATGGCTCGACCGGAAGATATTTGCCGGGGAATGCCGGACGACTCATTTGAAGAATTTCTGAGATACTGCAGGAAACTCAAGTTCGCGGAAACTCCAGACTATGGGCATTGGATCGACGAGTTCCGGGGAGTGGCCAAGTCGCATGGGTTCCCGGAGAGTGATGCGTTCGTGTGGCCACCGCCACCTCTACCGGTTGGTCACCTGATGTCGAGGGTACTGGACCAGTTGACTGACACCCGATACTCTTGCAGCCCAAAGCACATGCGGTAGTGCCGTCGCCAAGGAAGGAGCCTGCCAACAAGGGCGCCGAGATCGCAAAGGTCCTTGGCGATCTGGGCAAACTACGACTAGAGGAGGCACCTCAGGTTCTGGGCGACCGGACACAGATTGTCAATGCGGTGCAACAAGCACGAGAAGCGGCCAATAAAGCACCGTCGGATGACAAGGAGGTGATAGTCATCAGCAGCAGCGATGAGGACGATTCAACGAGGCCCGTCCCCAAAGCGAGGAGGATATACCTTTTACGGACCAAGGTCTCGGCCGCCACCGATAATGCCACACTGTCGGAACTGCTTTTAGAGTTCGTGGAGGTGCTGGAGAAGACATATTCTAAAAGCCTTACCGTGGAAGGATTCGCGTTTCTCGACGCGTTGTACAAGCAGCTGGCGGATCCGTCGGTGTTTGTGCAGCCGATGCGGACGTCGAAACGGGGCGGCAGTTCAACGGTCGAGACACAAGAGGCGGATGCGCTGGCGAAGGGGAGAGCGAGACGTGGAAGACTGGTGACACTGAAGGCAGACGCAGGGAAGGCTCAGACGAACAAAGAGCTAGCAGGACTAGTGAAGGCGTTCGGGACAGAGATCGATTCGAGCAAGGGCAAGACGTTGCCCAAGACGGCGTTCGAGTTTCTGCATGTACTCGGCACGAAACTGAAGGAGATCAGGTAGAGACAGAAGAATGTGCAGATGTATTCGTTAGCTGGTTGTTGTAAGCTCATGTTAGCGTCGATGTGGCGCAGAATGGAGATCGACGAGCCCGGCCACAGACACGGCAGTTGGGGCAGTTTTGACACGTCGCTTGGATGGATGTTGTGTGTTCGGGTCAGTTAGGCGTGATGCGGTATGTATGCCATGACATTGATTACCCCAACGATCTGAATTTCATACATCGATATCGTGTTTAAACGTCGGGCCGGAAAACACTCGACTGGTCTCTGCAGGGCTGAACGGGAACAAGGGTCGCACACACGGCGAGAACACAGACCGCACCGTTCTCGCGCCGTCGCACAAGGGGAATGCTGGAGGAAAAAGAAAAAAAAAACGAAATTGGGCGATGCCGACTGGTTGTTGGGGATCGGACACGTGGAAATAACACCGAGTCGGGGAAAGCCTCTAAAATGGATTCGGTTGTCAGTTCTTTCTCTCCCCTCCGTCCTACACCCTCCCCTCACCACAGCAGAGGCAGGAGTCGTCTTTCCCTCTCCTTTTCTCCTTCTCTCCCTAGATTTTAGACGGCAGCCATGGCGCACGACTCCGACCGCATCGCCGTAGACCAGGAGCAGGTCGTCATCCCGGACCTCACAATCAAAGACCTTTTGGGTGCCATTCCGTACGCCGACGTGTCGCCTCTGCCCAGCAACCCGCCCAGCTCATCCCTTTTGTTTTAGGGCCCACTGTTTCAAGCGAAACGGATGGCGATCCTCCCTTTATGTGTCCGTCTCCTCTTCTCTTGTTCGCTGGCACATGAAATTTGACGCATATATACCCTCAGCGTCGCAGATTTTGCTGCCTTGGCTGCTATCTACAAGACTACCACCTATCTCGATGCCCTTATCCATCCTGAGGTGATCCAGCTCCCATACCCGATCCTCTACGGCGCATCAAAGTTCGCGCTCTGGTCCTTGTATACCTTCTGGACTGGTCTCGTCTCTACCGGTCTTTGGGTCATCGCCCACGAATGCGGTCACCAGGCCTATTCCGAGTCCAAGTTCGTTAACAATGCCGTCGGCTGGATCCTCCACTCCGGGTATGTGTTACCTCCGGTCCCTTTCTCCGTCCGGCGTACTAAACCGTCCATCAGTCTCGGCGTTCCGTTCCACTCCTGGCGTATTACACACGGCAAGCACCATGCTTCCACCGGTCATTTGGCCCAGGATCAGGTCTTTGTCCCAAAAACTCGCTCATACCTCGGCCTCCCTCCCCTCGACCCTACCCACGAGGATCCTCATGGCGCTTCAATTAGCAAGAAGATTATGGACGAACTTTGGGACGCTCTCGGTGACTCACCTATTGGCGCTTGCATCGGATCTGCGACCTACTTGGTACATTCATTCGTTCGCTGATCCGATCAAGCAAATCTGACAGTCCCCATCAGCTGGGCGGTTGGCCTGCCTACTTGCTCTTCAACTCTTCTGGTCAAAGGCGTTACCCCTCTGGAACTAACCGTGAGCACCGTGATTCTTTTTCGTTTCTTCAGCGCTTGATCCAACATCCTAGACTTCAAGCCCAGCGCCGTGATGTTCTCTCCCGCTCAATGGGGTCAGATCATTATTTCGGATATCGGCGTCTTCTTCTGGGCTGCTGGTCTGTATTACTCGATCAACAGGTTCGGATTCTTCGAGGTCTTCCGCACCTACCTCGTCCCTTACTTGTGGTATGTGCATCGATCACCCCACTTGAGCTTTTGTACTTATCTTTCCCCCAAGGGTCAACCACTGGCTCGTGCTGATCACCTTCCTGCAACACACTGACCCCCTCCTCCCTCACTATCGTGCGGGCGAGTTCACTTTCCCCCGTGGTGCCTTGGCAACTTATGATCGTAACCTCCTTGGTGACCTCGGATCTGTCATGGCCTGGATTGCTGCCACCTGCACGCATGGTATTTCTGAGACTCACGTCGCCCATCATGTCCATAGCAAGATTCCTCATTACCACGCCTGGGAAGCCAGTGACGCTTTGAGGGCTCGACTCGCTCGCGCCGGTATCCGACTTCAGGGACGCGACTCTGGGTGGGCTGAGGTTTACCGTGTCTACAAGCAGTGCAAGGTATTTTAATCTCTTGTTTGGCTTGTTGTCCCTCGACTAATGCCATGTAAACAGTTTGTTGAGGATGAGGGTGATATCCTTTTCTACAAGAACGCACACGGTCTCGCTGCTGCTAGACCGCTGGCTACCGACGTCAATGCCAGCGACTCTGGTATCGATGTCCAGGAGAAGGGTAACTAGAGCCCCCCTTTCTCAAAAAGTGTACTTTCGACACACCGGTGTACGAGCAGATGGGTGTAGGGATAGATGGACCTACGTTTGAAACGGGGACCACGGGTCGGAGTCACATAATCACGGAAGCATAATCTCAGTAATGAAAATCCAATGACGGCCTCTTTCTTAGTTCACTCTGCTCGTGAGATGTTCCGATTCGAACTGCCCGATCCGGTGAGAGATGCGAGATCCCTCAACCTTGCAACGTTGTCCCCGACTTTCTCGACAAAGGGCTCGAGACGATGTCCTCTAGGTCGTTTGAGAGCTTAGCGAGCTCCAGGGACTCGAGTGAAGACTGTTTAAAGGTATGTTCGGGAGAGGTGCTGACTGCTGCTCTTCTGACGACCCAGCAGAACTACGACATTGTGAAACAACTTGGAGACGGAGTTCCTCCAGTGGTTTGTCTTGCTACCTGTAAAAGAGGGCGTCTGAAACGCAGAACCGTGGCCCTAAAGAAGGTACTGTACGAAGCGGAACCCCTGGTCGTGCTAGCACCAACACTGTCGGTACCAGGTCCTTGCAACTGAGAATATTCCGGGTTCCGTTGCGGTGCACCAGTCGTTATGTCACCCGACCATCTTGGCCTTGTTCTCCACCTTTCCTGCTGGCGATTTTGATTCGGACCTCGAAGGGGACCGAGAACCGCAATCACGCGTTGGAACTCCCGCCACGGCCGTGACGAGGTATATCGTCTTGGAGCATTGCGGACCACATGGGACTTTATCTGATCATCTCCCTCGTCTGACCTTGCCTCTGGAGGGGAGCAGGGTTCGAGGGGTGGTCAAGATCCTCGTGGACGCGTTGACATATCTGGAGAAGGAGGGTGTCGTTCATAGGAGGTTGATCCCAGATAGTGTTTATGTTACTGAGGATTTTAGAGTGGTGAGCTTGTGCTATCTTTCGTGAGTTGGCGGTGGAACTTAACTGGGTGGTCACAGAAACTTGGGGGATTTGACGACGCGATTAGGATCTCTCCATATGGTGACGATGGGAGTATAGGTATGCCGCCCCTCCCTAAGACTGAGGCGGAGGACCTCCAACACCACCTAGCCCCGTGCGTTCTCCATAACACCACCACCGCTTGTTGTAATTCTGACTTCCCAATGCTTCGAAAGAGAAATCAAGGCGGGGTTGCGTTACGATTGTTCCTCGGATCTATGGTCTCTCGGTATCTTGATTCTTTGGATGCTGGATCCATCAAAGGTACGTTTTCTCCGGGCGCCTCCCCCCCATCGCTCCGGCGCAATTAACAAAGAACATCCTCCAGGCGTCCGCGTCGGAGTTGGATCTGGCAATCCAGACTGACGATGAGCTGGGGGCTCTGCTCTCCCAGCTTTTGGAAAAGGTGAGCCCCGGAGAGCTGGTTGGTCGAATCCGACTTAACTGGAACCCAGGCTCCTGAGAGACGGATCACAGTGCGAAGCATCTCCCACCATCCATTCTTGGACTCTCGACTTCCCGTTCAAAATCTCGATCCGAGCCCGCGTTCCAGGGAGCGACAGAGCGAAGGCATACGACCAACCTCGCGAAGAGTTGAGACGAATCGAGGAAATCAGCAAGTAACGGTCCCACGAAAGCCGTTCGGGGAGTTGGGGAATCCCCGACATTCTCCTCATGACCTCGAGGAGGGCCGTCACCGTGCAGGTTATCGCCGCTATTTTCCTGATCTTGTCGTTGGTGCTGGACCGTCGACATCGAATCTGCCTCCCCCCCGAACCGCTCAGGCGAACAGAAGAGTGGTTTCTGACCCTGTGTCCGGCATAAAGGAACGGAGAAAGTTCTTGGACCCCATCGAAGAAGCCGAGAATGAGCCCGAAACCGAGGAGAGACGATCTTCTGGGCCGAGGGTTCGATTCAGGTCCAAGTCCGTCACCGCCGTTGTCCCGTCGTTTCTCCGAGCTCGCGGCCACACTCCGGCAACCCGGGTCAGCGACTCTCACGACCAGGCCGGAGATTCCTCGCTGGAGAGTTCTGCTGTACTGGCAGAGGGAGAGATGGTCAAGGGCATGGATGGTGAGATGAACACGGAGGAGCTGCTCAGAGACTTTGAAGAAGCTTTCCACAGCCCTCTGCCCTCGACTCTGACGCAGGTAGCCTCCAATGGACGGATCAAGAACATCTTGGATACCGTTCTTCCGGAATCGCACTCCACCCCGGCAGCAGTCAAACCCACCACGATTCCGAGGCACACTTTGCCCTCTCCCCCAATCCATCCCCCATCCCCGGACCCACCTTGCCATCCGTTCGACAATCTCCCTTCCAAGGGGATCTGCCTTCCGCGCCCCAAACCATTCAACACCTCCTTCCTTCCACCCCAAACTCATAAAGTCGCTCGCGGTCAGCTTGTCGTTCTACCCTCGAAGACGCTGCTCGTGGACTTCAGGGAGGGAGAAAGGAGACAGGGAAGACAAGGGGTCGAAGTGCTCACCATCAGCCCCGATGGGGAAGAGGTATAGGTTCTTCCATATGTTCATGCCACACTCTTGGCTCATCACACATCTAGATCAGCGTGTTCAGCGCTCCGTACATGAGTAACCCCTGTTGTCTCGCTGAGCCATCCGCCACATACAAGCTTGGTAACCTCCCCAAGTCATATTGGAAACTGTACACGGCCGCTGGAAAGCTCGTAGAACAGATCAAACAGCATATTCCGAGGGTCAGTGAGCCAAGTTCGTTCAAAGTGTCGGCAGGCAGGCTGAATACCAACCTACTCCCTCAGCTGGTACTGTATGACTCGGATTCCAAGTTCACTTTGATGGCAAACTTCCCGGATGCAGATGTAGAAGCTGTGTTCTATTCCCCAGAGGGTCGTCCCGGAATTCAACCAAGCGAAGGAGGGGAGCCATCTGATAAAACAAATGGTACCCCCCCTCCCTGCGAAGTTGCTATGAGGATCAAGATCATGCGGAGTCAACAGCTGGTCGAGATATCTCGTCAAGTCCTTGCCCCCGGCAAGGGTCGCGGTCGGATCGTGAAAACAAGATCAAAGAATCCACCCCTGCACGAGAAAGAAGGAGAATGGAAGAAGGTTGTTCTCGTTGCCTCCGGTGGAAACATCGACACCATCGACCGGACTTTACTCGACGAGTACGAAAGGAATGGGTTGGACAAGATGGGTGCCTTCCTCGCAGTCTGCAGGGCCGTCGAAAGTGGCCTTGTGGCGGTCGGGGAGCACCCCCACGGCGAGATCTCTTGCAGTTCAAGTTCATCGTTGTCCGTCTTGGTCGGCAAGACTCTACCGGTAGACCAATGCGACAACGACACGCCAGGAGAACCAGTCGGGAGCATTGGTCTGACGCGGAAACTCGGACGTCTGCAACACTCAATGACACCTACGACCTCCGTCCCTTCAATGGGGTGGAATAGGGGTTGTCACGGATTCCCCTTCGAACCCCCTTCCCTGATCCAGCAACCCGGAGGGTTCGAAACAAGGTTCATCCCTTCCGTCGGATGGTGCGTCCGGTACGCCGGTCCGTCCGGCGGTGCAGGGCGATACAGGATGATGTTCTTCGATGGGAAAACTTTGGAAGTGGACGTTGACGAGGAGTGCGTGGAGTTTATGGATAGCATCCGGGAGGAGATTGTGAGGTTGGTCTATAAGCCCTGGTGTTTCCGAGCCTGCAATTGATTTGACCGTCTCCGTCTCCCCAGGTACAAAATCAGGGAATGCAGTTCGAAGAGGGAGATAATGGAGAAGATGCGGGCTTTCAAGGAGTTCGTGTCGATGTTCGATGATGGTAGTGACACGGAATAATCGCATTGGGAACGCTTATACAAGACCTTATATTCGATGTTCGTGAAAGAGGCTCCGAGACGATCCACTGGACGGGGTTACAGATACTTTTGGACGATCTAATCGTGGGATAAGACGTGTAGAGATCAGGGTAGTAAAGATAAAGTACAGCGAAACGGGTGATTTGGAATTAAGATTAGCTTGGAGAACCGAGACGTCGATAACCGAGTTTAGTCGTCGCCAATCTTGGGAGCGAGGTAGTAGTGAATCTTCCCTTGGGTAAACTGGTATGCGACCTGCAGACGTGCGAGAATGAGTACAGGGACGGGAAAATGGGGAGCGAGGGTGTCGACTTACAAGTAATGGGACGTCAGCGCTCATCATCAGCTGAACTTGTCGGGAGAGACTCGTGCTCTTGGAGAAATTGACGAGATACTTCAAGCTGAAGGTCAAGGAGACTGCTTGGTTCATATCGATTGACACCCCCCCTGCGCTATCCTCGTCACCGTCCTCAGACCTCTTGGCGCGTTTAGAGGGATTGGAAGACTAGAAACGAACTAGGTCAGAGACAAGCCCAATCATTAAGGACGAATACGAACCTTGGAGGGACCCTTCTTCCTCTTCTTGCTGGTCGTCTCTGAATCTTCCTCGTCCTCATCCTCGTCCGGCTTCGCCTCACCATCCTCATCCTCATCCTCGTCCTCAACCATCTCAACGTCAGAACCACCTTCCTCCCTCTTGACCTTGGTTTTCTTTTTCTTCTTGGAAGAAGACTCCTCCTCCGACTCCGGCTCATCCTCCTCTTCATCCTCATCACCATCTTCTTTCTTCACTTTGGTCTTCTTTTCCTTCTCTTTTCTGGCTAGCTTGGAACTCCTCCGGGCACTTTCAGTCTGTTTCAGGAGGATGTTGCCGTTGGCGGCCTCTCCCTCGGCGCTGAATCTCACGCCGTCTTTGGAGACGTCGATCTTGACGGATTCGCCGAGCGCTGAGAGATCACGGACGATTCGCGCGAATTCGCTTGAAGGCATCGACACGCAGACGTCGTATTCGGTATCTGGGATCCCGAGGGTGTCCGAGTCGATGTCCATGAGCTTCAGTTCATAATCCGAGATTCGGTCAGCATCTGTATGTGAGGTTGAGTTAGATACGAGTGGTGATGAGAGGGGAGGTGGTCAGGGATGAACGAACTCTTCGCCTCGTATGTCAAGTTCAGAGTGTCAGCATCGTCAGCAGCCTTCAAGGTGCAAACATCGTCGTCTTTGGCACACTTCAGGATCTTGGTGAGGGAACCTAGGTTAACGCCCAGCGGGATCGGCCTGTCACAACGATATTTGGCGAACCCTGCTCGCTCGAGTTCGACGGAGACGAGCGCGACGTGGGAGTTGTCCATCGCCTGTAAAGTCTAAAACCGCAGCGCACAATAAACATAAGAGTACCAGAGACAGGGCGAGGAGATACACGTACGATACCCTCTTCGCCACATTGGAAGTTGGCGTCCGATACGAGCTCCTTGATAGCTAGGGTTGTGAATGAGATGGATCGCGTTTGAACGCGGGCAGAACGCGTACCTTCGAGGAGTTTCTTGAGGGTTTGAGCCTCAGCGAGCTTGGCTTCTAACATGTCGACACGCGATG
>Ga0307517_10006628_pt1 | contig 17063 bp, 24 predicted proteins | sample 23_EM_MG_FD_194515 | JGI IMG/M metagenome (GOLD analysis project Ga0307517, IMG submission 194515) | Populus trichocarpa ectomycorrhiza microbial communities from riparian zone in the Pacific Northwest, United States - 23_EM | ecosystem: Host-associated > Plants > Roots > Unclassified | place...
CTAGACTTCATGGACCTCTTCCTCCCTCACCCCTTATCGTCCGCTTCTAGAGCGAGAGCCTTCTTATGGTTAATCTTTCACTATTACCAAGGCCCACAGGCCCCTAATCCCTTCGCGGACGAGTACGCTCTCAAAAACCCTGGGAAAATGCCCCGAATCCAACGGCTCACCGAGGAGGAGATGAAAACGGAAAACGTCGACATGCCAGAGGAAATAGAATGGGCAAAGCGCAAGTCTAATCAGCGGAGCATCATCCTTAAAGACCTCATTGAGACTGAGGAACTCGAGAAGCGGGCCAAGGGTAAACTTCCCCCAGTTCCTTCAGGCCCAAAAGGTAAGTAAGCCTCACCTGTACCACGGGGTCACACGTTTCGGCACCTCTTCCATTGTCCCCTTTATTTGGTTGATCAAGAGAGGTAACAGCGTGCTGATTGTTACACGTGTTTCACAGTTGGTTATGCTCCACCTAGGAGCACCCAGCGCTCTTCACCGCCATCAACACCCCTCCGCGAGGAAACCACGAGGATCCGAGAAAACTTCAGGTATTATACTCCCGGCGATCAAACGCCTTTAACTCCATCAGATTCGTCCAATGGGAGGAGTTATCCTGCTCAACCATCATCACATACGCCTTCCACCAGCCACCATCAGCTTCACGCTCCTTATCCTCCAGTCCGTCCCTCGCCTCCTGTGCCTTCACGCAGATGTGAATTCCACTTCCTTTTCACATCTTGGTCGTTCTAACTCCTTGTTGTGCGTTGTAGCATCTGAGAGGAGCACTCGCGGTATCTCTCTCGTTGATCGTAAGTCCCTTACCCACGAAGAAGCCCGGTGATCTACGGTTTCAAACCAGTTTGTCTTTAATCAGATGCCTTCCAACGTGCGCTCACTACGGACCCTCTCGCGGACTCTGATGAGGATATGGACCGTCCGGACGATGCGGACAGCCGCAGAATGGACCACATCGATCGCAGTAAGCGTCCGACCTGTACTTTTCTCTCCTTACGATTTACGAAACAGTACACCGCGCAGCCCGCAGACTGTACGTCATAACGAGATTGCGTGGTCGGTCGGTGACCCCGGAAACCGAATCCTCGACACCGACCACCTTGCCCTCCATCCGCCCTCGAGCGAACCACACCCCCACCCCCTTCGGACCATCTTCTTACACGTATAGGTCGCAGACGAGCTCACCCACCGTTCTTCCACCACTCCGATTCTCTAATGCCACTCCGATGGACCAAGAAATGCAGACGATCCGGCATGGCGTTTCGTCACTACGGACCTCCTCTAAGGACCGTACTCATCGCCGGGGACATAGTTACGATGGCGGAGGACTGGCTCCCATGGACGTCGATCTGTCGGCTTCAACACAGTCGTTAAACTTGAAAGGCCATCGATATGGGGATCGCGAGGGTGAGGTGGAACGTGAGCAAGACAGGGACAGTGAAAGGGACCGAGGTGAAAGGGACCGACAACCCTCCCCTACGAGATCTGCCCATTCCCGCTCGAGCTCTACTTCTGTGACTCCCATTCAACCGAAGCAGAGTCCTCCGGTCCAAACCGCGGGCAGGCTGTCACAGGTGCAGTCGTGGAGGTGATCGTGCCACCGTGGGCCTTGAACTATACAGGCTTGGAACGGACAGGCGATGGGTTGATACCTCTTATTTTTTTTCTCACCTCTTGACACGTGCGTCAACCGGACGCCGATCGTCGCCCCTTGAAAAAAAAAAAATAGTTTGACGTCCCGCCCGCTCCGATGGTTGCGATGCTTTGGTAATCGTCCGGTAGAAGAACTGGAAGGGGGCTGATTGCTCTCCCCCGCGGGGCAAATCTCTGCATCAGTGATTGTAAACTCGTACGTTCGACCTTGTGACTTTCTCTTTGTCACCTTGCCTTTTTTTCTTCTTGTTTGTGGCCCCGGACTTGATGTTCGAGGCACCTTTGCGACTTGCTGTCATCCCATCCCCCTCACGACCCTCTATAATTCATCCAAGCGTAATCTAGATTAATCCTTGACCCCTTCGTTCCCCTCGTCTTCGCCCCTTCTTCTTGTCTTACCTCTCCTGTTCTGATTTTTGTTTCTTGGCCTTTGACTCCCCCTCCAACGTTGTAACAACACATACACTTTCCCTCACACCCACCCACAGAAGTCGTACTACTGCTTAGCACTCAACTGTCAGTTTGCTTATCCTCTACTACTATCTTTCTTTTTTTTTCCCGCTGTTCTCTCTGTCCTTCCGCTCATCCTTGTTTGTGACGGGTTTTTGTGTGTTTTGTGTGTGTGCAAACCATTTGACTCCCAATGTGTAAATATAATAGCGTCGTTTCATCGTGCACGTTGCCATCCTCATTTCTTCCATCTTCCACACTTCCGCTGTTGCTTCAGTCTTGTCCACAACCCATGTATCCAAAACACAATTTCTCACTCTTGCCTTCCTGCCTTCTATCAAAGAACTACAAAACACACTTAATCGACATGGATCTATCCAGTAGGTTCCGCCTCCATTCGATCTTTCGTGTCAAGTTCATTCCAGGAATTTCTGTCATTTCCGGCAACCCCCCCCCCGATCCATTCTCCGGCGACGTGCGCAACTCTTAATGTCAGTAAGGACCGCGGGTGTGTATGTGCAGATCGCCATAGGTGATGTGTATATGGGGGGGGGGGGTGTTGTGCGGGAGGGTGCGGGGAAATTAAATGGGTTCTGTCGCGGCTGATCGATCTCATTTCGATGTTTTGGAAGTCCCCCCACACACGACCGATACGCTCACCTCCACATCGCCATGCACTTTTCACGATGGCATAGGAAGCGTACAAGTCAAAGAGTGGGCCGGTCGGGACTTTCAAAAGGATGGAGCCAAAAAGAAAAAAAAGGGGAATTTCCGTGGGATTACGGCTTCCACAGATCCTCCCCCCCCCTTCCTCCCCGGCGAGAAGTTTTGCTGAAAAATGGAGATCCCCCTGCATCTTCCGGTTATGATGTGAATGTGAATATACTGATCGCCCTCCTTCCCTCCTCCCCCCCCCCCTCTCTCTCCGCTCGGGGGATCGACGCTGACCCACTCGGGGGGAATCAAAGAAAAAAAATAATACCAAGTAGAGCCTCCCCCCCCCCACCCGTGTGCCGAGTATAATTGAACAATAAAAAATTGATTGTTGATTGGTCTATAAAGTCGGAACGAGCATCCACCCGAAGAAGGCGCGCTGTGCCGTACAATCACCACTGGGCTTGATCGCTTTGGGGGGGGGGGGGATGAAAGGAATGGATGCTAGTGATTACCCGACTGCCCGAGATCTACGAACACCGACGCTACTTCGTGGACAGGAATCTCAAAGTGGGTTGATGGAATGAAAAGTTTGGAAATGTAGATCGATCATCGCACGGCATCCGTCGCCGCCTCCAACTCGTCATGTGCAATTCATCGATCACCGGCTTGGAGCACGAATGCGTTCAGACATACGAGCGACTCGGGCGTTATTTTTTTATTTATCCGCAAGGAAGTTGACGTATATTCTTTGGGGGTTAGACAGCAAGTCAGTGTGGTAAAAAGGAGCGAAGTGATCTACACTCTACCGGGAACGGCTACTCTACGCGAAAGGCATGGAATTAAGTTTACTACCTACAAACACCACAAGACCAAGCAAGTGTGATCGCACAGAAAACACGGTAGGGGGGGGGGGGGAAAGCAGGAATTTGTGTGCAGGACAGAAAGGATAAAGGTGTTGCAAAACTCGAAGTGAGGAATGAACTGAAACCGCGAAACATTCAACAAAGGACTAAAGAACCTCTCCACGAGAAAATACAACAAAGGGTCCACGAGGTAACGGAACCCTGTAAGGCGGAGGGGAAAGTGTTGAAAAAGGAGCTCAAAGTGTTAGCCAAGAAATGTTTTGCAACCGCTTTCAAGTCCGAGTGCACAAGTGATTCAAGCGAGAAGGATTCACAGAACCCAAACCTCGACAAGGACCTAACGAACGCGGAAATTCCCGCTTGCTTCCCGTAACAAGCAAAGGACTGTGGTGGTAAGGAGAGACGAGGAAAAGTGTTCAAGGGGGATAAAAAAAGAGGATAAAAAACAAAGGGGAGGGGTTATTGTCAAAACCGATTTGAGGAGATGGAAACCAATGCCGAGTGAAGCAAAAAAAACAAACCAAAATGACATAAAAGTTACACCAAGTGAACGAGACGAGGGCCAGCGAGTTGACCATAACGAGTGGGGTTCCGAGATTCCCGCCCAACAACGGCCGGGAGTGTTTTGGAAATGTGCAAGGTATCCCATTTTAGAACCCTCCAGGGAGGTCGAGAACTGGATGCCTGAACTGGCTTCGCGCGCGAATGGGCAATTCCGCAGGAGCACTTCGCCTCCTAATCGCCCTATCATCAACAGGCGTGGTCTGCATGGGTATGGACGTTGGCAACGCCAAAGAGGATCCGCGAACGGGCTTGAGGAGCCAAGGGCGAGAGAAGACCTCAAGGTTGGATTCGGTGAGATTTGTCAGGGTCAATCTTGGCATCCTGGGAATCACCGTAGTGGTCACCTGAAGCTTAGGCGTGACCGGCGAGGGCGGGACCCCGTAAACTTGCTGTTCTGGGGGAGCCGAAGCTCCTCTGGGTCGGGGCACTGGCATTCGCAGGCGACCGATCGCGATCGGGGGAGGTGGTGCTGGAGCCTCTGGTTTGGCAGCAGCACCTCGTTTCTTCTGCAGGAACGACGGAAGGCGTGGAGTGGTCGGGTGCGCTCTAGATATGTTCTTAAAATTCAACCGAGCGGAAATTTCGTCCAGGGAAGGGAGTCCCTTGCCGCTCTTGAAGGTTAGAACAGGACGGTTCGGTTTTGATTGGACGGCGGGGTTAGGGAGCCGGAAATCGACCTGTTCGGTCCATGGTTTCGAGGTAACGCATTCATCCTCCAAATGTTCGTACATCTCCAGGGGAGAAACGAGGCCTGGCGAAGGGAGGCAGTAGTTGTAAATCGCCGGCGAATCTGGGGGCGTCTTGGGTTCATAAGCGGCGGATGGAGAAGGGGGTTCCGCCACCTTGAGTAAGAAGCGCGCACGGCGTTCCACTGCACAGAGGAACAAAGGGTCAACGTGGTGCACGGATTGGGGGTGATGAGAAGGGAGGACACACTTTGCTTGCTCTTGTAAGTCTTCACCGCCAACTCTTTCCTGAGATCTGGAGATTTCTTATTACCCAAAGTGGCAGATCGCTCACGGGAGGATTTGAGCAACTGTTCGAATCTCTCGCGCTCTAACCCTTGACCCTTGACAGGCGCATCTGGGGGCGATAACGGGGAGAGGTGCTTTGGGATGGGCATGAACATGCTCGGTGGAGGAGAAAGCAAAGCGGGCCTGAAATTATCTTCATCCTCTTCTATCGCGAAATGCACGTTGTCGAATGGCGAGAATGGCTCGGCGAGGTTTTCCGACGGGGGAGGAGGACAGATACAGATTTCTGGGAGGATTTGGATGGCCATTGGGGGAGGGTATTGGAGTTGGTGTAAACCGGTTTGACGTGAGGGGGAGGTTGGGGTAAATCGAAGTTGGTGGAATGAACAAAAAATCGGGGGTGGCCTGCACCTAGTGTATTACCTGTGGGGTGAGAGTATCAACACCAGGGGAGACTAAGGAGAGAGGGGGAGAGGGAGAGAAGGAGAGGGAGAACAAAGAGAGAGCGAGAGCGAGCGACGAGGAAATAAACAAGAAATTGGAGGGAGAACAAAAGGGGAAGAGAGAGGGCCAGCGTGTGTTGTATAAGCTAACCGTAATTGTCTTGGAAACAGAGACACCAAGCGAAAGATAAAGATAATGAAAAAAACGAGTTCTTACCTTTGCGAACGGTAAACTCTGCTGTCCTAGCCTTACAAAAAAAAAGAAAATCGACGACACGTCCTGCGTACAGGGAGGAGGGGGGGGAGGGAGATGGAACACCCATGGCTTTTAAGTTTCCACTGGGTCGGGAGCCGTGCCTTTCACAGCCCGTACCCGGGATTACGACCACCGCACAACCGGATTGTCCGAGGCGCTCGCTCGGCCAATTGATCCGGTCCGGCAATCTCCCTCTCATCCCAATTCCGAGCCAAAGCTTGTCCCATAACTCGCACTTTGTCTTCCAGAAGTCTCCTCAACGAGGGAGAGACTCATTGGGTTTTCTATACAGGCTCTTGTACAAACGCTCGCCGCCATCTTCGTGACCGCCCACTCTGGTTTTTAAAACGCGAAACATCCGCCCAGCCTGATCCGCTTCACAAAGTTCAAGTACTGCGCCCACCCGCCTCTTTCCTAGAGACCTTCGGCTTGCACTGCCTCCTTCAGCTTGCTATTGAACAATTTCTCTGCCTCGACCCACACTCTGGCCTTCTCCCTTTGCGGTAGCTGCAGCAGCGATGGCAACAGGTCGCTGCTGAACTGTTCGGACGCCTCTCTCGGCAGCAACGTCGGCAAGTGGTCAATCGAAATAATGGAAAGTGATGGATTCCCAGCGCTGCAAAACTCGGCGAATCAGTCTCTCCCTCACCAATGATCTCCGTGTGGCCGCATGTTCACGTACCTAACCGTCACGGGCACAGTGGGTTCCTTGAAAGTCGTATTGATGTTGTAAATTGGAATAGGGTTGAACGGGTTCGTCGTGTCGCAGCTCACGTCTACGACCACCCTTAACCGGCGTCCTGGACCAGCAGCATTGATCTGCTCATGCGTCACGAATGAAGGTATCTCCGAGCTCAGGTAAATGCAATTGACGAAAACGTCAACGTCCAGGATCTCTTGGAATGGTCCACCCTTGGCCGTTTCATCCATGTCCCACTTGAGAATGTTATCCCTAGATAATTCTCAGACATTCACGCTCATACGTCAAGCAAACCATAAGTGTGCTTACTCTTCCAGACCGATCTTCCTGAAAAGGTCGACTGCGCCCCGGCCGCACCTGCCCAAAGCGCCGATAACGAGGGCCCTGGTCTTCTTAGCAGAGTCTCCCAGTTTCTCCTTGACGGCATTCATCATCTCCGTTTCGTTGGGATACGGGTGCAAGTGACCGAGGGTCTCCCCTGCCTGGGTAGATGCCAGGGCCAGCGCACCGGCGGCGGCACCAGCGAACCCGGCGTGGAAACCAAACGCGGCCACGCGCCGACCGGTGTCGTCGGTCAAGAACTCGAGATCGTACAACGTCCCACCCCCCCTATGGAAGCGAGCCAACACCGCGGACCAGCCGGCTTGATTTTTATAACAATGCGCGAACTGTATGTGCGTGTGGGGCAAGGGATCATCGGATAGAGGAAGCTCCTTAAGTCCGATAATCAGAATATCCTTTGGAGCGCTCGGCCAGGAATTATTCTTCTCCATAATGCATCCGACACTTGAAACGCTCGTCATCGTCTCGTTTCATGGGGGATTAACAAGGATACGCGTACGATTCGTATTCCGAATCATCAAAGATCCTTTGTTCGTCGCGCTCGGCGTGGATCGTAAATCCTGCGTCGATCAGCGCTTTGGCGATTTTTGGGGAGAGAGCGGCGCGACGCTCAAACTCTTTCTTTTCGCAGCGGAGCCAGAGGTGTTGGGACATGGGGTATGGTGGTCGTTCGAGTGGAAAGAAAATACTGCAAGTCTGACTCGAAAACTTTGGGAAAGACCGGTCCTGATGAGATATCCACGTGGGAGAGACCACGTGATGTGGTGGAGAATGAGGGGCCGAGGGCCATCTTTCCGTCCCGAACCTTTTTCTTTTTTTCCATACCGACATTGGACATCCCACTCAACGAAAATGACTTTACATCCTGAGGTCCTCTGGGCTCAACGCAGCAGCGAAAGCGAGGCTGAGAAGGTTGCCGATTTTTTGCCTCTCTTCCAGATTGGCCTTTTTTTCCTGATCTCTGACTTATCTGCTGACGCTGCAGAACGTCGTGTATCTGACGGTCAACTTGCCTAATATCATCGAGTCTAGTCTCAAATACGAGTTAACCGCCTCGAATATCTCATTCAAGGCCAAGGCTGGAAAGTGAGTCGCAGATCGTCGTTTGGTTCATCAAGGAATCCCTAACGAATCGCAATCCAATCGCAACAGCGCCGAGCAGGGTTTGGAAGTGAAGGAATACGAACTCGACATCGACTTACTCGAAGAGATCGTCCCAGAAGTAAGCGTCTCTCTCTTCGTGCCTGCTCGCCACCAATCACCGAGAGTTGTGGCTGATCTCAACGCCTTGCCATCATCAGGCGAGTTCGAAGCGCCTGAACTCTCGCTCCTTCTACCTGGTCCTTCGTAAGAAGGAGCAAAAGCTCGAGTACTGGCCGCGCCTTCAAAAGACCAAGCAAAAGTCGAGCTTCATTCGGACCGACTTTTCCAAGTGGGTCGATGAGGATGAGCAGGATGGAGAGAAGCCCCTTGGAGATGACTCGGAGATGGACAACGCGATGGGCGGTATGGGAGGTATGGGAGGTATGGGCGGCATGGGAGGTATGGGAGGCATGGGAGGTATGGGGGGTATGGGGGGTATGGGAGGCATGGGTGGTATGGGTGGTATGGGAGGCATGGGAGGCATGGGAGGCGATATGGATTTCCAAAAGGTTAGCCATACTCTTCAACCCGCTCATTTCCTGACTGCTTATCATTTTACAACAGTTGATGGCTCAGATGGGTAATCAGGGAGGCGCTGGCCCATCCGGTTCTTCTGGACCTGGGGCCGACGACTCTGAGTCCGAAGACGACGGCCCCCCTCCTCTAGAAGAACCATAAATTCGCAAACCTGTAGCGGTTCCCTGAATCGTTGTATCGCATACCTTGCTGCCGCAGAACAATCCAACGAATGATTTTCTCGCTATGGGCTGGGCCTTCGTCTCGCGAACTTCTTTATCACAAGGCGGTGCTGCCATTCCATAAGGAATTGCCGCTCGGTTTCATTTTTTTCTCGTCGTGAAGACAAGAGTTTGCGTTCCCGCGAATCACGACTTGCCTCTCGCTCTCGTCGACCGTCGGCTCGAAGGTCAAGATTGTGGTTCTTTGTTATCCCAAGTCGCGATAACTGGAATTTTCTTGTCGGTCTGACGCTACCGCACCGAAGGCTCCGATCGACCTCACAAAGACCTTTGAAGCGACATCAGAATGTGCAACCCCGTGCCCTATAAATAGCTGTATTCCTGAACGCCTTGGCTTCATACGGCTGAGTCGTCACGCAAATTCAGCTCTTAGTTCGTTCGTTCGGTTTTGTCCTCCCTCATGCATCAGCTGATCCAAGGCGTATACAGTCTCCTCCAGCCCATTCGGTCCTTAGGGTGGCACTGGGGCCGGACAGCTTGGACTAGACTGAACCTCCGACAGGTTGAATGGAATGGCGGAGCCTGGAGGAGGTCTCATGATGGACATGATCGAGAGATCGGGAGAGGGATTTGCGGGCTTGCTATCATGATCATCAACCGCAGTAGATTCCGCTTGATCTTTGTTGGGATTGTAACTGGAGTCGTGGTTGCCATTACTCAACACGGTGCGCTTGACGACATGGTTGTGTGCGAGCCACTTCATGTGCGGGGCTCTTGAGAGTCGAATTCTCGAGTCTAAAATATTGCTTGCTTTTCGTGGGGCCACCCTCTTCCTTTCGAAACCCCACATCGATCCACTCGCCGGATCTCATTTGCACAGCACTCATCTCGGTTTGTGGTCTTCAACGTTGTAGATCGGTTGATGACTGACATTTCACATAGCCCTGGCAATAGCCGCAGACCATCCCGTTTCGGGCCGAGGTAAAACACAATCGAAAAGACCAAGTGACTGTCCCTCGATGGGGGTCACCCCTCCATTACAACTGCTCTGTCTCCCCTCGTGGACTAGCTATCACAGTGGACTTCCCAGTTCTTTCAGGGATTCTGAACGTGAGCCCCTAGCGGGGTGGTCGAGCTTGCGAGACCGCAGGGGAGAGGAGGTCCGAACGCTACTTCCAACTTCGCCTCTTCATGCCACAGGCGCCCCAGCGGAGCGTAATGTTCACGTCAACTCACTGTACATCTATTTGGGGCTAACATGCACCAGGGGCGGTGCGATGTAAAAGCCCTTCGGATCGGCACAGTGCAAGAAGACCTCGATTGACGTTGAGCGCATCATCGAGCAGCAACGTCCAATTCTACGAGCGCCCCACGTTCCCCCCTAGTATGTACTTACGTCGTCGCTTCCCCATTCGAACAGATTAATACGGTTATATGTATCTGACTTGGGTCACCCCAGGTTTATCCCGAACGTCGTTCCCCGGACCCTCCTCGGGATGCAGCCTCCCGTCCGCTTGCTCCTTGTCCTCGGCCTCTCGTTCTGCCTTGATGTCAACGCTAGGCCCCATGTGAGAAGAGACGAGGTGTCGCTCCAGAATGGAATGGATGCGATCGCTCTAAAGTACGCACACCGCTCCTCGTGACATGCAGCTCGATGGTCGCTGATCAACCGGTCTTCTTACAGTGCCAAGTTCAGGACCCTCAGTCCATTGTCTCCCTGCGAAGGGAATGATGTGGCTTGTGTCAACGACAGTCCTGCTCAATGCGTCCAAGGGTACTATCAGCGTACACCATGTAGCCCCGGTCTGGTGTATGTCCTTCCCGTTTTTCCAGACCACATGCGCGCGGTGGTGCTCATGAGTGTGCAGATGTCGAGCGTCACCCTATAGGGGCTCCTCGGGGACCACGATCGGCTGTATTGCAGAGAGCGAAAACACGCTTCGAATTATCGCGACCGGGGTAGAATATACACCCCCTCCACCGGACCCGCCGCAGACTTCTCTCTCTCTGGATCCAGCTGTGATTTCCAATGGGTTTAAGGAGAATGGTTGGAGTGATACCAGGGAACCCGGGCAAGGTTTGTCCTTGTTTCTACCGTCTTTACTGAACATCTGATACGAGTTGGTCGCCCAAATACAGCACCGAGCCAAACCTCGAGCAATAATTGGATCAATTTCTGCAAGACCGTGGGTAAGCCGCTCACCGATGGTCAACAAATTACAGGTACGCGCATGGACCTATTAATAGCCTTCTGGACACTTTGTTGATCCCAAGTTTCAATTGTTTCTAAGGTGGATCATGCAATAGCAACCCTATAGGCGTCATTCCAAGTGCGGATAACATGCCCTCAGCCAAGTTCATTTTCCCCCGGAATTTCGACATCATACCGAAAGGCCAGAACTTCACCGCCCAAATCGCGATCAGTCATCTCGAGACCGGTTGGTTCACGAATCCGCAGAAGACTTACATGACTGGCCCCCAAGAAGTCAACTCGAGCGGGGACGTTATGGGGCATTCGCACATCACGATCGATGCATTGACGGGGTTCGGCCAGACGACTCCAACTGACCCGAAAAACCCTGCGTTTTTCCAGGGGTTGAATCTCCCCGCGGTGAATGGCGTTTTGTCGTATGTTGTCGGTGGAGACAAGTTGTCCCCTGGGTATTATAGGATCTCAGTGTCTCATTCGGCGTCGAACCATCAGCCAGGTGCGTCCAATCGCGGTCATCTCCCTGAATGGCAGCGTAGGGTCTTACCGATTGTCACTCTTGAATCTGTAGTCGCGCTTCCTGTTGCGCGGCGAGGGGCTACGGGTGATATGGTCTATGTGAGTATCCACCGCTCCGCGAACCCCACGATGCGCCAGTCTAACCTCATTTCATCGCAGTTCTCGGTCGTTTAGGGCGTTTAGTTGGGCTTTAGGCATCTTGTACTATACAGTGTGAGTGACTGTCCGTAGGTCTACGGACATGTACACACGAATACCCATGGCGTTTTAAGACAACTATCATGAGCCCGTCCGTTGCGTCCGGCAATTTCGCTCGAAATCCACCCAACCTTCAGAATTACGGGTTCAAAAGGAACGTAACCCTACCTGCTTCAGCGCCACTATGCGCTGGTTTTACCCTGATGCTTGATTGCCCAGCCCTATCGGTGTACGCGATGTGGAAATTCCGGATTAGATCTCGGCTACTGGCACCTTTCTAGGAAAGTTATAGATAGTTAATGCCTTACGGACGGTGAGTCAATAACACTATCCGTAAGGTCTCCGACACACGCAACGCGATGTCTATGGACTTGTAAGGGGACTTTCAAGACCCTGCCCGCTCTGCCAGGTCGCGGATGGGGCGAAACTCAGCCACTGGCACCCTTCTAGGAGGGATAGAGACATTTCTGCTCCTGCGGACGGTCACTCACGGTCGCAATTTTACCTCCCTCCCCTGCCATCACGACGTGCATAGTGGATGGTTGGGTGGCTGTCCGTAAGACAAGAGATGCATATATCCATCGTAGAAGGGACCCTCTGGCCGCAATATCCATGGACTCTTCGATAACGTACGCCAATGAAATCGAGAAACCAAACGTCGAGATGCAACATCAACACCTGGCGGGGTTAAAGTAGGTGAGGTTGCAGTCCTTCCCGACCCCCCGTAATTTGGACAGTTGGCTGATTTTCGAGCGAAATGGTCCTAGCGTTGCGATTCTAGATGTGCGGTTTGGAGACAATACGTTCCCGCGAACCGGGCGACTTGCTTCTTGATCCTCCTCGACCGTCGGCTCGAAGATCAAGATTTTGGTTCTTGACCGATTACTATTATCCCAAGCCGCGATAACACTGGACTTCACGTGCAGGGTTCTTGAGAATCGAATTCTCGAGTCTAAAATGTTGTAGGGTCACCCTCTTCCATACGAAACCCCACACCGATCCATCTGTCCGTTCGCAGGATCTTACTGCATGCAGTTTGCACTGGTCGCTACGTGAACACGTAGGTTGCTCCCCAGACCAGTTATCTATTGACAGTCGGTATGACAGTTTCCATACCGGGGTGATTTGTCGGGGTGAGACCTGAGCATGTCGCGTGGGGCGCGAGCTGGGAGGTGCTCCATACTGGACACACACACACTCGACTCAAAGGAAAGATTTGCCCATTCCTACCTCAAGGAGGAGACGATGAGACCTTCGAGGTCTCCCTCCATGTAATCGAACTCTGTCGGAGGTGTGGCCAAGTCACAGTGCCGTGGGCCGGGGGGGGGCCCTGCCGTGGACGCCACAGACGAGGACCACATCTGCTCCCTCGTAAGGGTGGGGCCCTCAGCGACAGGAGCTGGATTTCGTATATGGGGCTTCCGATTTAGTCGCGACAATTTTCCGTACTCACTCACACGCACATGCAAATTTCGAAGAAGCCGTTGCCACGCAATGGTGCAGAGTGGAATGTTCTGAGGTGTGAGCGTGGTAGGAGTCTCGAGAGGGGAAATCGCTGAGCGGGTCCGTCCTGCTGATATGCTCAGAACTCACGCTGACAAATTACCCCGATATGGAAACTGTCATACCGCTGTCATTAGATAACGCTTTCCAGCAGATTTCAATTCGATAGACCGTTTCCCACAGGATACGACCCCAACTCGCTATTTACCTTCTGATGGTATTGGGGCCTGGCACCCCCGGCATCGCGGCATTGGCTGGCCTCAGCAGGTCAGCAACCTGGTTTTCCCACTCGCTTTTTGGTCCATAGGGTCGTAGTTCGTGTCAGGGATATATCGTCAATTTTTGTGAGCGGCACGACAGTGGGAATTAGTTACGGCCAGGAGACCTGGCCCACGGCGTTTGCAAATGCCGGGATGCCGAGCCCCAATATCATCAAAAGGTGAACAACGAATTGGGGCCATATCCCGTCTATCGGATTGAAACCTGCGCGTTCACCGGAGACTAGCGATGCAAACCGCAGTGCTCACATTCACTTCACAGCACTCAACTCAGTCCCGGCTCGCAGATCTGCTGGTAACTGGCATGGACATGTTACATAAACCGCAGACCATCCCGTTTCGGGCCGAGGTAAAACATAAACAGACCGAGTGGCTTAGACTCTCCCTCGATGGAGGGTCCCGCTCCTTCACAACAACTTTACCACCGCTCTGTCTCTCCCCTCGTGGAATAGCCACCACAGCGGACTTCCAAGTTCTGTCGCTAGCGGGACTATAGGGGGAGGGGAACTCAGGGCGCCTTTTCATGCCACAGGCGCCTCGGCGGAGCACGCTGCATGATGCTCACGTCAACTTACTGTATGTCCAATCGCCAGTGACCAGGGCTGGGGTGGCCCCAGAGGCGATGCGATCGAGGGCTCCTCGACCCGGCACGCTTGGATCCGAACAGTAGACTCCCCCGTGTCAGCTTTCCCCCTTTCGAACAGTCCAATGCGGCTATAAATATTCGACCCGTGCCATCCCAGCCTTTCTCTCGAACGTCGCTCTCCAGACCCCTCTCCTCAAGATGCAACCTTCCGTCGGATTACTCTTTATCTTCGGTCTCTCGTTCTGTTGCAGTGTCAACGCTAGGCCCCATGTGAGAAGAGACGAGGTCTCGCTTCAGAATGGAAGGGATGCGATCGCCCTAAAGTACGCACACCGTTCCTTGTGCATGCAGCTCGATGGTCGCTGATCACCGGTCTTCTTACAGTGCCAAGTTCAGGACCCTCAGTCCATTGTCTCCCTGCGAAGGGAATGATGTGGCTTGTGTCGGCGACAGTCCTGCTCAGTGTGTCCAGGGGTACTATCAGCGCACACCGTGTGGCTCCGGTCTGGTGTATGTCCTTCCCATTTTTCCAGACCACATGCGCGCGGTGGTGCTCATGACTGCGCAGATGTCGAGCGTCACCCTATTGGGGTTCCTCAGGGACTACGGTCGGTTGCACTACAGAGAGCCAATATACGATGCGTATTATCGCGACCGGGTTGGATTATACACCCCCTCAACAAGACCCGGCGCAGACTTCTCTCTCTCTGGATCCAGCTCTGATCTCCAATGGGTTTAAGGACAATGGGTGGAGCGAGAACAAGGAACCCGGGCAAGGTTTGTCCTTGTTTCTACCGTCTTTACTGAACATCTGATACGAGTTGGTCGCCCAAATACAGCACCAAGCCAAACCTCGAGTAACAACTGGATCAACTTCTGCAAGACCGCGGGTAAGCCGCTCACCAATGGTCAGCAGGTTCAAGGTGCGTGCGCGGTCCTATTAATAACCTTCGGGGCACTCGGTTGATCCCACGTTTCAATTTTATCAGGCGGCTCTTGTAATAACGCCCCTATAGGCGTCATTCCCAGTGTCGATAACATGCCCTCAGCCAAGTTCATTTTCCCTCGGAATTTCGACATCATCCCGAGCGGCCAGAACTTCACCGCCCAAATCGCGATCAGACATATCGATACCGGTTGGTTCACGAATCCGCAAAAGTCTTATATGACTAGCCCCCAAGATGTCAACTCGAACGGGGACGTCATAGGCCATTCGCACATCGTGATTGATGCATTGACGGGGTTCAACCAGACGACTCCGACTGACCCAAAACATTTTGCGTTTTTCGGGGGGTTGAATCTCCCCGCGGTGGACGGCGTTTTGTCGACCGTTGTCAGTAACTTGTCTGTTGGGTATTATAGGATCGCAGTGACGAACTTGGCGGCGAACCATCAGTCAAGTGCGTCCAATCACGGTCATCTCCTTGAACAGCGCATGGTCTTACTGATTACCGCTCTCAAATCTGCAGTTGCCCTTCCTGTCGCCCGGCGAGGGGCTACGGAAGATATGGTCTATGTGAGTATCCACCGCCCCCCGAACCCCACGATACATCAGTCTAACCTCATTTAATCGTAGTTCTCTGTCGCTTAGAGCGTTTAGTCGGGCTTTTGGCATCTTGTACAACACAGAGTGACTCTCACCAAAAAGAGCACTCAGGGGAGTGGGAACTTATTATAGGCAGTGGCGAGGGGTGATGTAAATGTAGTGACCTTGATGGCGACTGAGTTGATACAGTGCAATGGTTGATACATGTAAACCAGGGCGCTGATGACAGCGGAACGGTGGGCGGGTGACATGTCAAGTTCGCGGTATGCGATTGGGAATGGCCCAGGTGGGTTGTATGAGGCGGGATCCAAGTCAAGGGTGAGGGTGAACTCCATTCCGACTTCCAACTTGGTAGAAGGTTTGGTCGGACCAATCTCCAAACCAGTCCAGTACACAGTCCGGGAGGCCAGGCCGTTCTTGGGAGTGTTCATGATGAACACCACGTGCAGGTTCTTCGTAACTTGTTGAGCGAACCAACGGTACAGCTTTTCGTGGGAATCGAGCATGAGGCCATCTCGTTGGGAACCCTCTTTGCAAGCGGTCATGAGAGTCGAGTACTCGTCGCCTTCGAACAGACCTGGAACTTCAGCGTTGGCGAGGTGGGTGTTCATTCGCTCCAGGAAACCTGAAATCCAGAACGTTCGATTCGTCCACGATGAAGCAGATCTTTTCGCCCTCGGTACCAGCACGGTGAAGGACGGTTCCAAGATCTTCATCAAAGTCTTCTCCAGTCTGGCGGAACATTCGATCGATACGCAAGACGTGATCCAACACATCGTTGGGGAGAACGAGAGGAACGTCGAGTTCTTCCTCATAAAAGACACGGAGTCTCTCGATCAACAGGGATATAGCTCCTGGAGGCCCACTGGTTAGAAAACAGGGTCGGGCGCGCGAGGGCTTGGTCTCGGTTGACTGTGAGGCAGCCACATCGATGTTGTCGTCGGTCCACAGTTTCTCCTCCCCGGCAACTAGACGATCCTGGAAGCGGAGAGCCTCCTCGACCGCCGGTTCGAAGATCAAGATTTCGGCTCTTGACCGATTGCTATTATCCCAAGCCGCGATAACCTCGAACCCGAGGCTGTCTCTTTTTGGGAATTCCCCCGTCGGTTTGACGCCATCCGCACCAAAGGTTAAGGGAGTATCAGATAATATGTCGTATCCGACGTCCGATCTTGTTTTTTTTGGCGCTATAAACGCTACATTCCCGAACCCGCCCCGAGGTCCCATCCGTTGTCCGTTTCGTAAGGTCGAGCCGTCACGCCAGTTCAGCTAGTCCGTTTCTTTTCCCCTCATCCATCAGCTGGGTTGGGTCTGATCCGAGGCGTCTACGGCCCCTTTACTTGGCTCTAGCCCGTTCGATCCGTCGTTCGAGTAGAGAGATACGCCATCGAGAATCCCGAGAGGGGTGGCGGTGTGGGAACTCGTGCGCGTTCCCAACGCACAAGTGAAGTAATAATAGAACCAACGAGTTC
>Ga0307517_10006629_pt1 | contig 17062 bp, 18 predicted proteins | sample 23_EM_MG_FD_194515 | JGI IMG/M metagenome (GOLD analysis project Ga0307517, IMG submission 194515) | Populus trichocarpa ectomycorrhiza microbial communities from riparian zone in the Pacific Northwest, United States - 23_EM | ecosystem: Host-associated > Plants > Roots > Unclassified | place...
CCAGTGCATTCCCTCGCTCCGCTCTTACAGAATCAGCATGACCTTTTGAACTTGTTTTGTGACTATGTTTATGCACAGTACTCTATCTTATTTTTTCCGAAGTCAGTAGTTCAGATTTTCTTTTAGTTATAGAAATTGTTTTGGTACATAAAGGATGCAGGAGAGACCACTGAGAAACTGAGCAGAAGGATCGGCGGATTTCGTGAAGACAACTCGTCCCCCTATAGAAAACCCTTTGTTTCTTTACATATATACAAAGGCAATTTCGAGTGGTCTAGTAGTGAATGGTTCAAGAAAAGGAAAGTCATGGACCACCAAATTCGTGCTGTGGCCCATTGAAACCGCGATTTCGATAACGAAAAGTTTGCGAAAAGTACAGAAGCACCGACAATCCTATTCCTGCGATCTGACAGTGGCAATCTCATTCGGAACGCGCAACGCATGGCCCGAGGAACGACACCATCATCTAGCCTTTTTAGTAGTAGTGAATGAAAGACGAATCGTTCAATGATAGACGTCCTATCATGTGCGTTATATCGAGGGTTTCCTCATATAGTTACAGTATGGACTGGTCACGAGTCTAAGTCCACGTTCGTTGCTGGAACTTCGTGCAATAGCCACAATCAGCGCAACTCCAATTTCATTTAATCCTATGTTGGCTGAAAGTGTCTCGCGGTCAGATCGCGGCTGGAATGTTCTACAGATGCGTTGGCGCACTGGCACGGGCCCATTGACCGTGAGAATTCCACAGCCTCACACTGCGCGAAATGAGATCCTACTAATATGATAAGTAGTAGTGTGGGAATGCATACTTACTTGTTAAAAGGGATAGTACGGGATTTTGAAGTGCATACATAGCTGCAGGCTGCAGACTTCTCGCCCCTCCAACTAACAATGCGTGTTATTGGATTCTTCACTCTCGTCTCACTAGCCCGACTGTCCTCACAGAGCCCCAGCCAGATTCCTGTTACAATCAGCCCCACGACTTTGACTTGGCCCTCTGATGTCGTCGATGTCGAGTGCAGGCCAGAGTTCTATCCCGGATTCCAGACGAGCTCCTTTCAATACGACATTCCTGCCACAGCTTTCATCGAAGCCACAAAGTCATTCTTCAACTCTACATGGTATGTAAGTACAATCCGTCTGCGCTCCTAGGCTGTAATGAGGCCTAAACGTTAAACTCTTGCTTCCATTAAGGGCGAGGAGATCTATGCAACTGAAGGAAGAGACAACTTCCCTGGTTCCATCCGCTTTGGGAAGGTATTCGGCGTCCCCTTCGCTGAGCGCCTGGTCGGCTACTTCCACAGGCCCCACAAACTTGATATTCAATTCGTCCTGACCAACGCATCCCTCACCCTCCCCGTTGAGCCAAAACCTATCACACTTGGTCCCGTCTATGAAGAGCTTATCTTCTCGAGCATCTGCGCTGAGACCGGCACCTATGTCCACATGACGGTGAACTATTGCACGGATGAGCCCGCGATAGCATACGATGCATACGTCAACGCGAAGAATGATGTGATGGTGGCGTTGGCGAATAAGTTGGGAGCCAACCGCTTTGAAGGGTCTTGTCCTTTAGGTGAGGCAAACTTCTTCTGGAATTTCTTAAGCTGATAAATTTCCTGCGAAAACTCTAGTCTCGAGGTCTTGAACGAATGGAACGCATTTACCGGCTAAGTCTTACTTTGTTCAAATATCTCAATAGGTGTTTCGTTTTGTACGAAACTATGATCATGCCTTTAGGCTGTGATTCCCTCCATGTCGTCCTTGGGTAACTTCTACACACATTCCAAACAATTAGTCGTGGTTATGAGCTTCATCAGGAAAAAACCAAATTCTGATTTTTGCAAAATTTCCGTGAATCGTGTAAGGATTTTCTCAGAGTAAATGGCCTATTTGATCAAAGAGTCATAGTTCGATGGTCTTATAAGATCCAGGCACAGTCCTGTGTGAACCCTTGATAACGGTGCGTTTGTATCAAAAATCTGATCTTATCTCCAGCGCGTCCGCTTCTCCGGCGTTATGGCCACTGCGGACACTGGCATCATTCAATGTTTTGGCACTGTGTAATGTTTTAACTAAGGTCCCAACTTAGAGTAATGTTCAATTATATCGGCTAGTGCCTGGTCCGAGTTTATACAAATACATTTCTGTGAGGGCTCAACATTTTTGGCGAACGACTTTGCATTCATTATCTCAGCTGGGGAGTTAAATTTCGCGACCGAGAACTGCCAGTGCACGATACCTCCCCATTTGAATACAAACCTATCCTTGATGAAGGTATGGGCTCGATTTGGTGATCTGCAGCTCGACTCTTTCCATTGTTCAGGTCCGTACTTATGAACTTTTGGGGAGCAGAGAGTGACGTTTAATCTTGACATATTGGAAACAATACATTCACGAAAATATAATGGAAACAATGCAACGACGGCGATACGGTGTTAGGCCTTTCGATCTGGTGGATATAGAAACAACATATTCACCGGGAAAATATCATCCCGACAATTCTCTTGTTTGCGCAACCATTTCTGTGGCCTCGACGAACCTCGATTTCACAACAACATCAAAAGGCAATGGGCGCCTACAATATACGATGAAAATCGTGGCAAGAAAACCTGGGAAACGACCACTTACGATTTTACCCCATCCACAACAGTTGCTGTCAAGTCAGGAATGATCGGCTTGCCTGTCTTCTCATCAACGACTGGAGAAATCGTAGCTGTCCAGAGGAGACGAGTAATAATGATAAAGAGCGTGTCGTTGGCAAAGTGACGAGCGGGACATAATCTGTAAATATCGCATTAAGGGGGAGAGAATGTCTAGATGTTGAGAATATAAATACCGAGGACCAAAGCCCTATAAAGAAAGTTGTGTTAGATCGCGAGATAGGAGAAATTAGGGAAAGGAGTTTACATATGAAACATGCCCTGGAAATTAGTAAATCAATGAGAATGGTATTCCAACACAAAACATCGTTCTAACCTTCTATAAGCAAGTAAATAGGTTGGAATCTCAGAATTGCACGGTAATTCACGGTCGAAAAAACTGCATACCATCCTTAGTATCCACAAGTGCAGGCAACAGCCGGCCATGTTCGTCGATGAAGCGATCAGGATTGAAGTGATCTACATCTGGACCCTAGGGATGCCTATGAATATGAGGCACGGCCCTGTCCAAAATTGTATACTCGGAACACAACGCACATAAATATTGCGATTGCGATTCATTAACCTATGCATAAAATAGTTGGCTAAGGTCCTCCAAGCTTGAAAACCAAAGGAAGAGTACCAGATGTTGGCAAGACACATGGTGCCCTTCGGGATGAAATAACCCTGATACCAGTCGTCCTTACAATAGAATGAAGATCAAGAATTGATCAGGCGGTGCCGGTCTTACCTCCTTTGTAGCGTGCTCGTTACCTGTAGGAATGTGATTGTTAGTGAGGAGCGTACGCACTCAGAGGCCGTACCAAGTGGTGAAATTGCTCTCCAACGCAAAAGCTCCCTCACAGTTGCTTTCAGATACGGAAGATTGTCCTTATCCTCGAATGCAGGCATCCGAGACCGGCCAACAACGTTGTCAAGCTCTTCTTGGCACTTTCTCTGCTTCTCGGGGTAGGCAATCATAGCAAGGAAAAACCATAACAATGCTTCGGTAGACTGTCGAAGTGTTGCAAAAAAATCAAGGCACGTAAGGCAAGCAACGAAAATTGTTACACTCACCGAGCCGAAGCCTGCCACTCTGTAATTTTTCATCTGATTAGATGAAAAGGCATAGTGGAAGCAAAGACATGCAACGTACATATTGGCAGCGAGCCAGGCGGACTCGATTTCATTTAGGCCAAGTTGACCTCTCTCCCGAACGAGATACTCCGCAAACCCCGGATTCTCATTATAACCATCCTAGATGTGGGTTACGGTAACAAGAATTTAAGGGGAAAACAGTGCATACCATTTGCCTCTCGACCTCCCGAAACGAGTTCAAAAAGAAGGTGGAAAGCTCGATAAACCCTTTCTGCGCATTCTTCTTCCAGGGCATTATTGGTGCAGGAAGGTACTGCACCCAAGGAAAATATTCAATTAGACCCGGAGATACGGCGTTTATTAGAATCTCATGGAAGTGGTTGAACTTCAGGATTAACGAATCGTTCGCAGACTGCCTCGGAGGTATATCATATACAGCGGATAGGAGACCAGATGCTGCCGTACTGCAACGAAGGGGGACAAGATGAAGTAACTGGCCAGGGTAAACAGAATGAACCTACCGATAAACCTCCTGATCCCACTCTTTTGAATCCCGAAGCAAGTTGTCGGTGAAAATCAAAGCCTCTCTTTGTTGTATCTGATAGTATCTGGTGACTCCTGTCTTGCTCAAGCATTCGTGTCCAGCGCGACGCATCTTACGCCACCTGTCTCGAGGTAAAGACCTCCAACTAATAGAGTAGTCGCAAAACTGACATATCGCCATAGTTGGCCAGTCCAAATGATAATCCACGCGTCAGATATTCATTGACTAAAGATCATTTGAGAGTTAGACTTAAAATACAGCGTTAGTCTGCTTTGTTACACACCGATGAATATTTGCCTATTGCTGTAGTTCCCGCCACGTCGGTCAAGGAGATCAACTGCGACCGTATGCGAATTCAGCACCAGTATCCCTTTGCCGAAACTCTCTATATATATAATATCGCCTTTGTGCGACATCATATTAGCCTCCAATTGCATGCTTCGGGCCGACTGTACAAGAGGATTTACCATATTCCTTTCCCCACTGTTCGAAATCTTTCCAAGGCGTACTGGAAAGGCGGGTTCCAAAGAACGGGAGGCCCTTAGGGCCAGGCGGATATTTGTTCTTTGTCCTCGGGAGCCCAAAAGTAGATCTGGCAGAGACAACAAGCAAGCCTGCGAGGGTAACGAAGCCGAAAATGGAGGCGGACGGGTTGAGGTCGAACATTTCAAGTCGCACACTCAGTGCCTCCGATGTGAAGTCCTATTAAGTATATCCTTGCACACTTTCCGGTTTCTATCCAGCCCATGAAGGAAGATAAGGAAAATCGGAATCGTGTGAGATAGCGGCATAATTTAAGTGCAGAAACCAGCACTTTTTGTGCGCCACCAAGAATTTCACCGACAGAAACCTAATACACAGACAATGAAAAATTTTCCTTTTCCATCACGGACATCTGACCAAAAATGCAAGCGGCTCCACTCATTGTTCTCGCAAAATGGGGTAGATTTGGCAGCGCTCTAGTTTAGACATCAGCTGAGGAACCTACATAGCAGATCGACAGAGTCGACCATGGATTTCTTTCCTTCTTGGAGTTGACCCAGTGTACCTCGTCCTCAGGACCTTTCGTAATGGTGCGGCACCACGGCAGCCTATACACAATCCAGCCATGACACGAACCCTTGATTGCATCAATAGTCTGATCTCATCTCACCGGCACCTGTCAACGGAAATGGAATGTCTTTGGCATTCAATCTCCGAAAACCATGGGTTCTGCAGTTTCACGAGCTCCTGCAAACTGCAGTGCTTCACATTGGTGAATTAGGCCGGTACGTCACGGTATCAATCGTGGGTCGACTCCCCATATGATCAAACGCCTCACTGACTAGCTTAAAAAACCGAATGCGTAACAGATTTCCGCCACATGAAGCGTAACTTTAAGTGGTGTCGTCCCCTGTTGGAAATCAATTGCCATGTTCCAGAAGTCAACTTTGTACAAGATTGGAGGGTCCATTCATAAGGCCCTCCGAACTGCCACGCTAAAGTTAAGTTAGACAAGACATAAGTATGTGGAGTGGTGAAATAATATTAATTAGCTGAATATCCATCAAAATTCGCAGATCTTCCCGTTACATAGTTATTGTGAGCTGGCTCATGGACTAGTTCTATTTGCACCAGGTCCGAAATCAAGGTTGAACCTCCTTGGGCGCAAAGAACTGGGGGGTACTCCTCCAGGAAACCACACAGCCGACACCAATGTTCGACCAGTTAACGTTTTCGACCGCCCTTGTCCCTATCCTTGCGGGCTTCTTCGTTGTTTCTGTCATCCCCGTCTTCAGATGGCTCACAAGGGCAGGGAACAAATATCCGCCTGGTCCCAAGGGTATCCCGTTTTTCGGAAACCTCTTCCAGCTCTCCAAGCAAGATTTTGAGGAATGGGGCCACAAATATGGTAGAGGGCCTTGACTTGTCTAGCTGCATCTAAATATCTCGACGCTGAACGCTACGCGTATAGGCGATATGACTTATCTGGAAGCCTTCGGGCAAGGCATACTGCTACTGAATTCGCACACAGTGGCCGTTGATCTCCTTGAGCGTCGCAGTGGGATATACAGTGATAGACCGAGTTTCATCGGTGCGCAATATTTGGAGTCAATAACGCATATCTAACCATTTTAATTGTATTCAGTTATCAATGCACTCACACACGGATTATTTTTGGGGGCAGCCAGCTATGGCGACATGTCAGTGACTTGACCTCTACTAGCGTCCCAATCAACTGAATAGCTTTGCCTCGAAACAGGTGGCGCAGGATGCGTCGCGGCGGGCACGAATGTCTAAACAAGGCAGCGAGCAGCCGATACTACCAAATACAAGAAAGGGAAGCTCTTATTTTTACCGAGAACTTGTTGCAGGATACCAAAGATTGGCATCAAGAAGTTTCTCGGAAAGTTTATTCCGCTCTTTACAGTCCATTGACTTTACTTATAAATGGTATCCTCAGTTCATCAATATCTCTTCTCTTGTCTACCGTGTATGACGTGCCTCCGACCCTATCTTTGGACGATCCTTTGATCAAGAAGTTCAATAACTTTGACAACCTTATCATTGACGCCGCATATCCTGGGAACCACCTCGTCGAATTCTTCGGTTTGATGAAATTCCTTCCCTCAAATTTCGCTCCCTGGAAGCGCAGGGCGGAGAAAGGATTCATAGAGTTTTCCACCTTCTTTGAGCAGTTATGCCGAGATATCAAGAAACAACTTGTACGTGCTGTTTACCCTGTTCACACTGACCATTTTTACTGGCGCACTAGGATGCAGGAGATGAAAAGCCTGGGATTGCGGGGTACGTCGTTCGGGAGCAAAGACGCCTTGGTCTGAACGATGCCGAGAGTGCTTGGCTACCTGCGACTTTGTACGAATACCCTCTTCTCTACAAGTAACATATCTGGTCTAACATGGTTGATAACCACAGTGCGAACGGTTCAGCATCGGTCAGTGTACTGAGTTTTTTGCTTCGTCTACATGACTCAATCCGTCAAGGAAAGCAGGTCGCTGAGGCATTGTTATGGTTCTTCCTTGCTATGGTTGCTTTCCCTGAAAAACAGAGAAAATGTCAAGAGGAGCTTGACGCCGTTGTCGGTCGATCGAGGATGCCTGTTGTCGACGACGGCGACAATCTTCCGTATATGAGAGCAACAGTAAGAGAGCTTTTGCGTTGGAGACCAATATCACCACTTGGTCGGTTCCCTACGAATTTGTGAATACGATTGAGCTAAGGTTCTTGGCAGGTACCCAGCACGTCACAAGGCAGGTAAGCACCCTGCATGCCTCATTCCATGCATGGTCTTGACGCTTTTTCAAGGATGACTGGTATCAAGATCACTTCATCCCCAAGGGCACGATGTGTTTCGCACATATTTGGTATTCTTTCTTCAGTCCATTACAGCGTGGCCTTTGCCAATTTCTCGTCTCACAGGTTAATGAATCGGGATAAAAAAAAATACGTAGGTCAAGTGCTGGGTATCCTTCCCAGTTTCGTGCGGTGTGATTAGTGCTAAGATGCTTTCTCAGGGTCCAGATGCAGAAGACTTCAATCCTGGCCGCTTCCTCGACAACCAGGGAAAGTTCGTGCCCATAGTAGGAGATACAAAAGATGTTTACCTGGAGACAGAAGGTCAAAAACGTGATTTGTCTTTGAACTGGAGTCTCATTGTTTTATTAATTTCCAGGCCACGTCGCATATGTAAGTCGAATTCACAATACCCTGTCCAATATCCAGTCTAACGATCTCGTAGGGTTTTGGTCCAAGGTGAATATACGTTCGACATTCGTATAGCAATGGTTCTGATTAACTCGTTCAGAATATGCCCCGGTCGCTATTTTGCCAATAATGCCCTGTTCATCATTTTTGCTCGGCTCTTGTGGGCTGCTACAATCTCCCCAGTCATCGACCAGCAAACTGGGAAACCCCTCCTACCTGATTTAAAAGATACTGTTGGGGATGGGATAACGATGTGAGTGGAATGGACCGTCCCCTCCTTTTCCTCAGGCTGTCACGACTCATGGGGGTGCGGCGCAGGCGTCCACCATCTTTCGAGATTGTGGTGGAACCCAGATTTTCGGAGGCCGCGGCAATGGTTGCACAGACGAAGGAGTTATGTGGATGAGCTATGCGTTGCGCAGCTGTAGGGACTCTTGCCAGTGGCCTCGACCTCAACTCAACCCGATCTTTGACATCTATATTGTGTGGCGAATTCGTGTATTATTCTGCTTAGATACCGAGTCTCCTAGTTATGCTTCTCTATGTAGGATCTATTATTTTCCATGCAGCAAAGATCACATTTGAATAAAATTAAGTTGGCGGAACTTGAAGGGCCGGTTAAACATGGGAAACGATGCTGAAGCCCTACTCGGGTAATCGAATGCAGCAGGTGAACGTTGAACCCGGTTAGTTAGTCCGGCCCCTGGCCGTAAAAATAAATAAATGGAACCTCCATATTTTCTGACCTTGTACATGTTACAGTCGAACCTGCTATAACCCATACCCCTCGGTGGATGGCCGAGGCTATGGGTTATTACAGGTCATGGCTTTCCAAAGGTGGGCTAAAAATAGATTTGAAAGCCATAGCTAAATTTCTTGGCTAAAACGAATGAATATATGTTAACGTGTGCCATAGACATTACTCGAGACAACTGTGAGCCGTCCTCGCAGTGTTTTCGTTAAAAAAAGTTCGGTCAAATCACGCGCATCCATTTTTGTTCAACGTCAGGGCCGTGAGAAAGTCATACAACAGAGGTCAAAATGAGAACGCTAGGGTCAATTCGCACATTTTAGGCTACAAAAGTGACCGAAGTGGCACATCATGACAGGTGAAATTTTATTGACCTAAAAATTGTGACATTATACCTAATAGTTGCCTAATATAGTAGGTAAAACCTATGGGTTTTTCCACCGGAGGGGTATGGGTTACGGGTTATGACAGACCTATGGGTTATGGTATGCATTTCCCCGCCCACCAAGTCGGTGGACTGATTTTGCTATGGGATATTACAGGTTATGGGTTTTCAAAGGTATGGGTTATAACAGGTTCGACTGTAGTGTCCACCAAAGTTCAAGTACCATTGGTCCAAATACAAACTGTCACCCACTGAACTGGTGTGGGATTTTGCCGATTTTCGGAGGTTGCGAGATGCGATTCGGAGACCAATCCATCTGGTAAATGCCGCGTAGATGTGAACGTTGTGCGCACGCAAGGTATAAAATGGTAGGGGCTCAAAGGTATTGTTAACATCTCCTATCTTCGAATCAGTCAGTATTTCCTGATGTCAGGTTACTCCCATTTCCTGCTAGTGCCCCTTCCCGCTTTCGGTGAGTAATTGAGTGAGGTGGCCTCATCATCGTGGCTTAACTCCCAACGTATATTTCAGGTCACACTCGCCCTGTCTGTGTCCTAGCTGCACGCCTCGTATTGCAGAAAGAGAATGTCGTTTTGACATTCTTCGCACCTCCGCATCAATTTGAGCAGGTCCGCAAGGATATATCAAGTCAATTCCCAAAATCTCTTATCTCTTCCGACATGAAAGAAAATGCCCTGAAGAGAATTCGGTTAGCACGAAGACTTCATTGTTGTTTATAAATTCTTTTTTCATGTTATCAGGATCGTAACCACGTTCAAATCCACCGATAACAATGTCTTTAACCTGTCCGTGCCTTTCTTTCAGTCCTACCCAGCAGCCTACGAAACACTCTACCGAGGCAGGCCGTTCATATGTGCTACCACGGGTGAAGTATTCGACGCTATACCGCCACCGGTTGCCGTAATCCTCGACGTGCGTGTCCCATACTCTCTCAGCCCGAGACATCGGTTTATTCATACTATATTAAACCACTACAGCATTGTTCGTTGCCTCAATTACAAGCAACTCGAGCGCTAAGTGGCGCATCCGTGTCTATCATCGCAATGCTGATATTACCGTCATCATATTTGATCTGCTATTTTGGACCGGAATCTCTGGGCGGAGTCGGCGACTTTGGAAAGGAGGTCGACGATGAGGTGGCGCGAATTAATGTCCCCTCGGATGAGCTAGGAAATAAAGTACGTCACTTTCCTGTTCTATAGTAATCAATCAAGCCATGATGGATGCAATAGTCATTCGGGCACGCAGAGGGTAAGATAGTCAAGATCGCAGGTTTACCCAATATGTACGATTATGAACTCTTTCCTCAAAAGGCTTGATATTCTTCTTTGATTTTCGTGACTTGAACACTGACCCTTTTTTCTGTCTTGTAGCTTTCATTCGACGAGTCACCCTTTGCTCCCGTAATTCGAGACGGATTCCAGTGTGTTTATTCCATGAATGGTTATTGAAACTACATTCTTACAGGCCTGCCTTGCCCTCCGGACAAAAGATTTTTTCATGAATGTGATGCTGCGCTCATCGCGACTTCGCACTCCTACGAAGACGCCTCGTTGCTCCAGATGAAATCGCACTTCAAAACGCGTCTGCCTATTTACTCCATTGGACCTCTTTTGCCTCCTGGATATGGTGGCCACTCAGTAGAGAGCTTGGATTTGAAGAATGGTCAAATGGAACGCGATGTACAGGTGTTTTTGAACGGAATGCAAGCTCAATACGGAGAAAGATCCGTCGTTTTTGTAGGTTTCTTTCCTTACCATTGGACGAACACCTCAAACATTCATGGAATTATTATTTTTAGATCTCTTTTGGAACGATTTTCTGGCCTACGGTGCCAGAGTACATCGATGAGGTCATACAAGCACTTATCGAAAAAGGAGTACCCTTCGTACGTTCTCTTCTTCCAAATTCATTTGTACTCTCTAGGCTAATGCTTTCTTCATTTCAGATATTTTGCCATGCATCCCCCTTTTCCAAACTTCCAGAAGAAATTACGAACAATATAAAATCTTCAGGGTTGGGATTTCTGACAACCTGGGCGCCACAGCAATATGTCTTGAACCACCCGGTAAGAAATCAGGGTCCCACAGTTATGAAGATTCTAATTACTTTATCTAGGCCACAGGATGGTTTCTCACCCATGGGGGAAACGGAGGAGTAATGGAGTCGCTTGGAAGTGGGGTACCACTGTGAGCCTTTTGGAATTTCCAGTCCTTCAACCTCATGATTGTGCACATCTGTTCCCAGGATTTGCTGGCCTTTCGCAGGCGATCAACCAACCACCAGTGCTCACCTGAGCTGCAATCTCAAGGTCGCCTTTGAGCTTGTTGAGGTTAGGACAGGTCCCGATGGGTTGAAGCCCATGCTGAGGAATGGATTTGCGGCGAAAGGAACGCGTGAGGCCGTAGGCCAGGAGTTTCGGCAGGTCATTGACGCATGTCGTGGAGAACGGGGTAAAGAATTGAGGAGAAATGCCGAAGAATTGAAGAGGAAATTTGAGAAGGCTTGGGAAGATGATGGAGAGGCAAAGCGAGATCTGAACGCCTTCCTAGAGCGGTATATTTGATTGGTTGTGGTTGGCCTTGGTGTCTAATTTACCATGAATGCCCAGCCTTTACAACTGATTCGATATACGAGTGGAACACACTGATATCCTCCAAAATAATGATTCGGCCTTCAACGTGCCATGTGGAAGTGTTCTATGTTATATGCACGATACCAAATACAAGTAAGCAGAATTCAATAAAAAAGGGAGCAGTAACTCGTGAAGGTGAACGAAAAGGGTCATAAGTTCTATATTCCAAAATTGCGCAACAATCCATGTCGAATCCGAAGCTGTATTCCTTGTTATCGAAGATTCGGGGACGGGAGCCTGAGGCTGCTCTAGCTTACATCCCAAGACGCTTGGGTTCTCTCCACGGTCCAAGATATCCTTTCCTACTATGCTTGGAAATTCCAAGAAGACGTGCTCCAGCGTGAACAGTCGCGTCGATCGCCCAGTGCCAAACTCCTCCGCCCCTAGTCTGGCCTTTGTAAAGGCTGCTTCAGCCTCCTCCCCAAGACAACTGCGAAGTAGGGTGGCGACTCGATGAGTTTCGGTTTCACGACCAGGCAAAAGAAATGGGTATTGTTCGTGCTGAGCGAAGAAATGAGCCAGCAGTCGGGAGATGTTGGTACGCGGGATCGCCAGAGCACAGGCGTCAGATTCGCAACAGCGGTGTTGAAGTGGCAGTTTCCCCTGATTGCCCTCAATGAGGCGCCGTTGGAAGTCCCCAATAGTCCCTTGGCATGACATGCCAATCATGATGATATGCGGGATTCTGCTCCACGGGGAAGAGATGACTTGATCAAGCGAGAGCATCTCGGTTTTGAACCAATGGTATTCACCGATTGCAGAATATTGGTTTCTTGAGATTTCTGCCATGGGGTTTTTTACGATGCGACAATAGATGTTGCGATATCCTACACATCAGACTGCGTTGCAATTCCAGTCATGAGGATGTATATATCGGGGCTTACCTCCATGCGAACAGAAATGTTGTATCATAGCGAAGATAGGTATATCAAGTCTTATCCACGCATCCCGCACAAGCAGGAAAGAAACGTATGAGGGAATACAAGTGATCCGTCGATGACTAGTGGCAACAAATTCTTCGGGGAAACTATGAAAGGGAAAAAGATTGAGTTGGCCCCTGCCAGGAGAATTAAGTAGCCATACCTTAACCAAGGGTCGCGCTCTTTGATCGTTTGCTTCACCCAGTCCGTAGTAACCCTCGAAACGTAAATTTGCATAGCCTCAGTTTGTCGGGTCATTCGCTCATGTGCTTTGATACGGTAGTTCGGCGGTCTTTTCGCAGCGAGTCGCATATCTTCCAGCTCTTTCGCGTTCCTCTCGTACATCGACTGGAGATCGACGCGGACCTTCACCCGAGTCGGTGGGCCAGCTTCGATGGTCGCGACTTTAAATTCGGACAAGAGATTACACATCGTCAGTAATCGGACGACAGACACAAAATCATGGGGGTTCCAGACGGCGTCAACGGTGAGATCTCTGCGTCGATGGGCGGACTTCTGTCGTTCGATCTTCAACACTGGGGTGGACAAGGAAAATTTCAGCGCGAATTAACAAATACAGTAGGCAAGGATGCATACCTGTCGGCTCCGTGGATTCATTTGAGGCAGGTACGGTCTCCGCGAGGTCCAAAAACGAATGGAAACCGATGCGTTTCCAGATGGCCATGTGGTTGACAAGGATAGTCAGATTAGGGTTACGCGGCTTCCCGTGGCTCAGTTCGACTTCCTCGAGAAGCAGAACAGTGTTAATTTTGATTTCCTTCAGGCGGCCCATGGCGAATCGAATGACCGCTTTATTCTCTGCCGTTCGATAGAGCATGACGAGGTCCCAAAACATCTGTGCGCGTGTTTGGCAAGCGCAATCACCGACGTGAGCATCGAATGCGCTCAGAGATTGAAGCGGTAACGCAGGGGGAGGTGAGAAATCTTCATGATCGTCATGCACTAGAGCACTGTGGAAGACAGAAAGAGCTCGTTCCATGGAGTGAATTATGTGAAGACACTGCAGAACCACGCGACCGAGATCCCCGTAACGCAACACAGTGCTCGGGTCGGAGAGGAGGAGGGGTAGTACCATGGCTCTTGAAGTCCAGTTACTTTACTACAAGGTACTTCGTTATATGTTCGTCAAGCTTGAAATATGCAACTGGAATTCGAACTAGCTTCCGAAAATCCTGAGCCAGCCAAGTCATTGAACCAAACCTGCCTATCTTGTGCAAGTGTATGAGCCTCAAGCCTCACCGCCCCTACGAAAGTTGAGAAAGTTTGATCGATCATCGATCCCCATACCGTCAAACAGAGATGTCAATAAAAATCATTTCAAATTTGTGGAGGTGTTTGACTGGAAGGGAATGTAGTGCTTCCTCCCAAAAATACCTTTTCAGTGTAACGTCGATATTGAATCTCCGAAGTGATGCAATTTTCTAACGGATAGCATGAGTTGAATGAAGCCAGGACGCCGATTCATACCCTACTCCTTCTCTCGAGGTTGATTCGGATAACATGTCGGGGAATTATGTCCGCCAGTGGCTGATAAAAGCATGACAGAAAAATGCACGATAGACCCGATTCTAGTTTTTCGTTGCTCAGGAACCGTGTCTAGTACGAAATGGGTAGGGAAATGGGAAACGGGGGTGAAATCCAGTAAGTAGCGATTAGCGATAGGACCTGGGAAAATCGAGTGGCTGATCTTGGGCTGATCCCTAAAAACCGGCCAAAATTTGTCCGGACAATCTGAGGTTTTTTTTTGGTCCGAGTCTATTACATATGGGCCAGAGATAACACCGGCGCGCTCACCCAGCGATTAGGAATTGGATTAGTGTGGCGCTTGAGTCCATGACGCTATCATAATTGTCGATCTGCTACCTTATCTAAAAGGCAGGGGCCCCACATATCGCGAAATAGGGTTTTTTGTCATCCAGTTTTTCATCACGGCGACCTTTCCTCATGATCACTGTCCAGGTACTCGAATGGTCCCTGTGGAAATCCAAATAGGGGGTGGCGCTTCTTGAATGAGATAAGTTATAAAAGGTCAACTTACAATAGTAGGTTTGGTTTAATAGGCTGAACTGGCTCAGGATTGCTGAAGGCCAGTTCGAAATTCGAGTTCCAGTTGCATATGTCCAGCTTCGACACGGACATATAACGAAGTGGCCAACCTGAGGGTTCAGTACTTTCAGTACTTAACAGGATAAGTACTTAACTATAGTACCTAAGGTCCATACCTTTTCTGTGTGTCACCCATTATGCTCAACGTCAATTCCGGTTGGAACCGCCTTGGCAACTCAATGCTGCAAGGCATGGGCCCGCTGATGGCAATAATATTCGTGTATCTCCTCTGGCGATATAGTGCTTCAAGGCTCGATGCACCCACCAAAATACGACCAAGTTCCAAAAAAGAGAAGGATACAAAATACGGAAGCAAGTCCAATTAACGCAGCGAGTTTAACGATTTACAATTTTGCTGATCCTTATTGAAGCCTGGGAGCCCGTGCATTTCAACTACCCTACTATTACCCCACTTCCAACCGATCCTTTGAAGATGAAACCCATTCCATACCGTCCATTCCGTGCAGGAGAATACCCGTTCGTTCTCTGCATTTTTCACACGCAGGTCGCTTGGCTTACAGAGTCGGCAGCGTTACGATGGGTATCCGTTCTATGGATTGGGATGAATGGACAGAAGTAAGAATGTCAATTGATACGAACGTGGAGTTTGACCGTTGTTCTAGATCGATGAGGAATATGTCGCATACCAACGTATTCGCAAACATCGTATTCGAACGCGAGGAGAGGGAGTCGTCCGTGTAATGCCTGATAATCCGGGATTGGTATTATCCGGAGCAGGAGCTTGTCTGTTACTATCGCTCCTATCACATGTCGCCGATGGCTAAAATTTATCCTGTAGCCATCGAACTGGTGCACGAACTAGCTGAATACCTCTCACGGCGGTTTCCTACAACGTTTGAAATTGTTCGACATAGTTCAGTCGGAGTCTCTGAGACCACTGGGTGGTACGGGCTACCTCCAATCAAGTTGGTCAGAGTCCTGCCACTTGGAGAGATTTATGACCTCCCCATACACCCTGACGACGGTGAAAACGCTGCCATACGAGCCTTGGAAATTGCTTCGTTAATGTATGTTTTTGTACCTCCGTCGCTGCCCAGATCCTCACTCATGATCTGGTATATCTTCAAGGATACAGGAAGACATCGTTATCATGATGGAAGGTGTGTGTCTTAGCAAGTGCTGCACATGAAATATTTATCGTATGTTATTCAACAGGAAAAGATGGGAGATATTACTTTCAAGCGGGAGCAATTCTCGTAGCAGGTAAGTCTGTCGTATACATTGCGTCACGACATCTAATGGCCGTCGTAGGGTTTTGGCGGATGCAAGACAAGATCGGTATGCCTTTGGATGAAATCCATAATTCCGGAAATGTTCCCAGGTGTACGTGATTGCAACCGCATTTTGCCCAAGGAGCCAACCCCCCTCTCTTGAAACTAGATAAAGAAAGACTCCAGATGAGCATGGAACGCCTTTTCCAAAAGCTGGCTGTGGACAAGCCTGTTGCTCGGAATAATTATTTCTTCCAGGTGATTAAGCCTCCTATTGATGATATAGAGGATCCGGACCCCGAAGAACTTGCCTGGTCAGAGACTCTCCTTGGTCCTGAAGATGGCTTCAGCAAAACCCATCCAACCCACCAACCAACCCGTCCAACGCCTACACCGTCACTTATTCGTCTTCGTACGGAACGCCAGACTCTGCGCCGCCTACCGCATACGGGTGCGATAGCTTTCACCATCAGGACATACTTGACCCCTGTGGAACATCTTAAGAACGAACCTGGTGTGGTGAGGCGGCTGGCTGAAGCGTTGAGAGGATGGGGACAAGACATCAGTGAATATAAAGGGAAGGAGGCCGGAGGTGGTTGGTGGGATGTGCTCATGGAGTATCTCGACAAGTGCTCCGATGAGCAAATGCAAGAAGGCAAAACAAAGGAAGTGGAGCACAAGTATCCATTTTGAAGCGTTTGAAGCGAAGTTGGACTGACGGAAAGGCGCGCCTCGCGTGCGACGTGCCGAGCCTTTGGAGGCCACTGTTTATGGAAAGCAAGACTGATCTGCTCAAAGTTTGGTCCTGCCGGTTGATTGCCGAAATTGCTATCTTATTTTAGAAATTCAAATATGTATGCTTATTTGTTCTGATTTATGCCCGGACCGCCAGAGCGGTAAATCGGGTGGAGACCCTGATGCGAGAGCCCACGAAATTCGAAAGCGAAGGCAGGAAGCGAGAATCTTGGCGCGGCAAGCGGTGCCGTGAAATGATAGTCA
>Ga0307517_10006630_pt1 | contig 17060 bp, 21 predicted proteins | sample 23_EM_MG_FD_194515 | JGI IMG/M metagenome (GOLD analysis project Ga0307517, IMG submission 194515) | Populus trichocarpa ectomycorrhiza microbial communities from riparian zone in the Pacific Northwest, United States - 23_EM | ecosystem: Host-associated > Plants > Roots > Unclassified | place...
GAACGATTTTTTCCGGAAGGGGTCGAGCCTTCTCAGCTCATATACGGCAAGCCAACGAGGACGCATTACACGGAGGTTCTGCTCGCTCACGCTCAGGCGGGGGACATGGACCGCATCCACACATGGCTCAAAAGAATGACGGATGACAAGATCGTACCTGACGCTTACATCTACGCGATCCTTCTCAAGGGGTTCGGTTCCTCTGGCGACGTTGCCTCTTCCACCAGACTTCTGGAAAGGATGAAGTCTTCCGGGATCAAACTCAATCTCCACGGGTACACGACCGTAATCTCTTTCCTTGCTCAGACTGGGGACAGCGTTGGGGCCGAGCGGACGTACCAGCAAGCTCTCAAAGATGGCGTCAAGCCGGATATCAAGATGCTCAACGCGCTGATGCACGCCCATGTCCAATCTGGATACTGGCAGGGGGTTGTTGATACTTTCAACTATATCAAGACCCTCCCCGGTAAACGGCATCGACCGACCACTGCGACATACAACACCGTTCTCAAGGCTTACGTTCTTCTTGGTGCCCCACTTTCGACGATCAGCGATTTAGTGGCAGAACAAGAAACCCTCGGAACGCGCCCGGACGTCCACACCTTCGCATTACTCATCCAATCCGCCTGTGATCACAAGGAGTTCGACCTCGCTCTCGACCTCCTCGGCCACATGGACCGGCTCGCCAGCAAGATAGGGTCAGAAATCGAAGTCACCGTCTACGTGCTGACGATTCTCATGGGGAGCTTCCTGCAACGTGGCGACAAAGTTCGGGCCCGAGAGATGTTCGAACAGATGGAATCCCGGAACATCGTCCCCACAGCTATCACGTATTCCAGGATCATTCACGCGTACGCCCAGGAAAAGACGTCGGAGACTTTGCAAGTGGCAGAGGAGTTCTTAAGGAGGCTTGTCACGGGGGAATCGGAGGGTGATGGGTTGAGGGCAGGATGGGTTGAGAGTTCCGGCGGCCGCAGTCTAGCGCTTGATACCCTCTATCAGCCGCTTATGCATATCTATGCTAAGCTTCAGCGGGTGGAGGATGTAGAGCGTTTGCAGCAGGAGTTGTTGGACCAAGGTGGTAAAGCGTCTCTGGGTGGTCTGGCTGCTCTCCTCGCCGCATACAGAAACGTCGGTGACGTCAGAGCTGGGAAGGAGGTCTGGTCGCTCATCTATGACATGGCTTCCCAACGCTCCAAACTCGTAGATATCCTGCCCAGTGACGAGACCAAATCCGCATCCAACGGCCGCCAGGAACCCATATCTCAGTCGAACATTCTCTGCGTCCCACTTTCCATCTACATCGACCTCCTCTCCTCGACCGGTAATCACACAGAAGTCGCGGAGGTTTGGAACAAGTTGCAGACGCACGGGTTCACTTTCGATTCGCATAACTGGAACCACCTCATAATCGCGCTTATTCGGGCAGGGGAACCGGAGCGAGCGTTCGCGATTCTGGAACGGGTGATATTGCCCAACACGAGTCCCGCCTCCTCGACCGGGAAGGCGGAATACGGAAGGAGACCCCGCCAACCGGACTCGCCCCTATCTATCGTCGGTGGGAGCAACGAGGTTAGCTTACCCATTCAAGACGGGTCTCGTGTAGAACCGGCAGCCTGGACGGAAGCCACCGTGCACAAGTATAATCGGAGAATGGAGGGTGTCAGACAGATATCCAAACATTTGGAATCCCATCCAACGATAGACGTTAGCCCCAATGGAGACTTTGCGCGCCATCTTGAGACTCTACAGCTCATCCCCTTGACCTGGAATTCTTGGGAACCTCACTCCGTGACCCTTTCGGTCCTTTCGCAGGCTCTCGCGCATTTGGTGTCTGGGAGGCTGCTTCGTCCAATTCAGGGCGATTCAGATGCTCCTGGAATTTCGACCGATAATTCTGCGCCAATACCCGAGGCTCCGAAAGACGTCCTCGATCGCATCTACGCGAATTATCGTGGGGCTGTCAGGGCAGTGAAGGAATTCGAGAGGCGGGAGAACGAGCAGGCAGTGGAATCAGCGGAGGGTGGGCAATCAATCCGTTGGACGTAAACACGTTTTTACAGATCTTCTCCATAAAACACCCAATCATCACTATCTGAGCTGCAAACGCGACCATCCCACGAAATACCCGAATGTATCCCCTTTGCCCTCTAATCCTTAGTCGGAATCGTCTTCTGAACCACCATCGGAGGCACTGCGGGCCCTCTTCCGATTCTTGGATGTCCCATGGCGGTTTCTCTGTCATACATGTCGTCGAATATGACGTCGAGGGTACTTGATCAGTGGATGCCAAAAGGGGAAAGGGGGAAAGAGGAGGAGGGGAAGGGGGGGACCAAGAAAGGGAAGAGAAGCTCACGAGGGGCAGCTTTTGGCCTTGATTCCCGAAAGCGATCGAGAGAGCGGTAGTGTCTGTGTCAATGTGGTTGAGGGTAACCCAGTCAGCATTAGTGTGGGAGATAAGAAAATTCTGATGAACATCTTTCATCTCACCTGGCACCCCGGGGAACCGCTTCGCGGAATAAACCGTGAACGGCTCGGTAAACGCTTGAGCCAGCACGGGAGATACTTCGCTGTGCACTTTGACCGCCCCGGGATCCGGAGCCGGTGGCCTGCACATCCAGAAAGCAAAAACAAAAGGAAAAGGAAAAGCGTGTCAGCTTTGACGCCTGAGCAGACCGATCTCGGACAGGTCGGCAAACAAAAAAATCTGAACTCACGCGCCTACGTTCATCAATCGAATCCGGAGGCAAAAGGTACCTGGATCGAACACGTTAGTAAGCACGAGTCTCGCGGTCAATATTCGAGCGGAAAACTCAATCGTACCTTCCGTTCGGATCGAAAGATCCTGAAATAGAAAGAAGATCCCGGGTTTACGGTGCTCGTCTGAAAGTTTCGACGCGTTCGCACATAATGGTCCAACCAGCGTTCTTGTGTAAGTGTGTCTTGGAAGAGGTATTGATGAACCGGATTGAAACGCCTCTGGCTGTTGGTGGCTTGACGCGGGATAATACTGCTGGCTCTGGACGTAGGAAGCAGACGCGTACATCGAGGTATCCATCTGTGTCGCGGTGTTTGTCATCGGGGATGTCGACGGCTCTCGTGATTGCTGAGACGTGGTAGACGAGTGTTTGCCCTGACCGGGGAAGCTTTCGGAGTTCGATACGAGGGGGACCTCCTGCCATTGGCTCGAGCCGTTCCTGTGGTCAGATTGAGGTTGCTGCTGTTGAAGGGACTGGTCGATAGATTCCTGTGGTCTGTTCTCTGTGTCAACGTTATCAAACGTGGAGTCCGGGGGCCAGGCCCGAAAAGCAGGCGCCTCAGACTGATTCCGAGAAGTGCTGTCCTCTTGCCATTCATTAACGCGGTTGAATGACTGTATGGATGGGAGAGTGGACTGGGAATCCGCACGCCCATCTCCGGACTGATGTGAGCTATAGTCCCACTCGGCAGGGGGCTGCTGAGCACCAGTATAATTCGTTGGTTCCAGCGGCGTCTGATGCGGTGGCTGGATGGAATAGGGAGGATTATAGTTGTTTGAAGAACTGGCATTGTTGGGGCCCGTAGCGCCTTCCTAAGTATGAGTGTCAGGAGAAGGTACATCAGGGCGTTTTGATCGGCTGACCGAAGTGTCCGCCTGGGATGTGGGATGTGTACTCGATCCAGGGCCTGGCGTCCCGTTGTCACTCGGTCTGGCCTTGCTGGAATTTAGTCGTTTTCGAGCCTTGGTTTGGAAAGGCACTGAGCGATCGGAAGACGTGGGGTGCAAGACGAGATTCATCTCTTGTTTCCCATCTTCTGACCACAAATCGACCGTCGCAAGAAAAAAGGTGTAATCTATTTCACTGAGCCCAAGAGTTAACGGCAAAAAATCATCGAAAATGAAAAGGTGGGACGCACTCGACGTCTACTATAGTGTCATCGTCTCTCCGAACGACCAGCTTTGCGACCGCCGCGGGGGCCAGAGGCCGCCGATCCTTGACGGACTAAGATGTTTGAGCCTAAAGCATAAGGGATGGGGTCTACCTTGTCTCCAAATCCACACATGCGCGCCCGAATTGGATGCTGGACGATTTCGAGGGAATAATGTCTTGGATGTAGTTCAGTACACGTTATTTTGAGACCAAGACGGCTACGATAGACTCACTTGTGTCCCACCCATTTCCCCCAAGATTCGTGACCTTCGCCTGTCTGATTTGTCGGTGCAGCGCCAGTGGTGGTCGGCCTGCGAAAGTCGGTTTGTTGAATCATGACTGGAGTTTTCGGAGGATGTATTTGGAGTCGACTGGGGTGGTTGGAGGTAGTGAGCAGCGCAGGGACGGCAACAAACGCGTGAAACTGGAGCCGGTAGAGACGGCGAGGAAAAAGAGACCAGAGGGCCGAGAGGAAGTAAGAGGGAGTAGGCGTAGAGAGATTAGTTGTGGGTTTCAGTAGAGTGTTTAGAATAAGGGCCGATAAAAAGTGACGGCGTTCCCACGTGGTTGCTTTTAACTCTAACTTTCCGTCCTATCCCCAGCTATCCCCCCATCCGCAACCGATGGACCAGGCGGTCGCAAAGAAAACGCTCCAAGAGCTCATAAGGAGAGAGGATCTCAAGAACAAGATCTGCGCGGACTGTTCCAATCCAAACCCACAATGGGCCTCGCTTAGGTGTGCTGGACTTCGCTCGCATTCACCAGGGCTATCTCATCTCACATCTCATGTCAGTTTCGCGATCTTTCTGTGTCTGCAATGCGCAGGAACCCATAGAGGCTTTGGTGTGCACGTGAGGTGCGCAGTCTCTAATCCAAGTCTACTTGCTGTTGAAATTCATGACACACACCAGCTTCGTCCGATCAGTGTCGATGGATACATGGCAGGAAGATCAGCTCAAACGAATGACCGTGAGCCTCACCTGAAAGGCTCTGCAAATTCCTTTCTGACGAGCCCGTGTAGCTGGGAGGAAATGGGCCGCTCTTGAGCTTTATGGAGTCCTACACGCCTGCGGCTCAAGGCGGATATAAGCCGGGAATGTCGCCTCACGAAAAATACCACTGCTGGGCAGCGATTCAGTACAAATCCAAGGTACGCAGGATGCTTTCAGCTTGGTGATCCTTAATCTAATAACCATGAAGCTTGACGCTGACCTCACTGGGAAGCCATGGTCGCCATCAGCACCTCCAAAAGGGCAAGCGATTAACACGCCTAGTCGGCCATCTTCCGCCCAAGGCTTACGGAAGTCGCGCGCTGGAATGCGTACAAACACGCGCAGCGAGCATTCCCCATCGCCGGGCTTTTCCAACACCACAAGCTCCACTCCGACCAACCTCGATCAGAAGGTTGCGAACGAACAATATTTTTCAGGTCTCGGGCAGGCTAACGCATTGCGTCCTGACGACCTGCCACCTTCCCAAGGTGGACGTTATCAGGGCTTTGGAAACACGCCCTCGCCACCGCCGGGTTCCGGGGACCCATCCTTCCACCTTTCATCCCGCGCGGTTCCCACGTTTTCCGAGTTGCAAGAGAATCCCATGGGTGCCTTGAGCAAAGGCTGGTCGTTCTTCTCTTCCGCAGTCTCCGGTGCTACCCGAGCGGTCAACGAGTCCGTCATCCAACCTGGTGTGGAACGGGCCACGGACCCGAACTTACAAGCCAGCATCCGGGGGTACGTCTCAGAAGCCGGAAAATATGCCGAAGAGGTTGGCAAAACTGCGAACACCTGGGGTAAGAACCAATTCGGTGTGGACGTCGCAGAACGAGTGACAACCACCGTACGGGGAGTGGGTGGCGGACCGGAGAGGCAAGGATACGGCTCTGTTCCCACGCAGCATTCTGGGGAAACCTCCGAGCTATATCAGGACGACGACGATCTTTTCAAGGAGTACAAGGATACGAATCCTATATCCACCTCCCACGATTCCCCTCTTCCCGCTGGGAGCACCTCTGGCACCTCCGCCAGCACGGTGAAACCTGCCGCACCCAAAAAGGAAGGTTGGGACGATTGGAAGGACTTCTAGGTCTTCATACCATTTGATTTATTGGGACTGGTGTTGTGTGTGCCACTGCAATTATGTACGGAGAGCTTACTCAAGGCAACGTCTCTTGAGAGAGAGAGCTTTGTCTAGTTGAATCTTTAGTCGTCCCAATGAGGCACTTTTTTACTGGGACCGTCATCCTCGGGCGAAACATGTCCCTCTGAGATCGAACTTGCTCTGGAAGATGCCCTAGAACGCACTCGTTGCCGACGATCATTAAGAGAGAAATGTCCCGGATCCGGCTCTGCCGCCTTATCCAGATGGTCGCACCTGGAAATGAACTTGTTGACCACCTGTACCCAGTCGTTTTCGAGGACGGACGAAGCAGGGCGATCGTTCGATGCGTCAGCGAGATGGTCTTCTATCACCTGCGTCGGAACGGGTAATTTCCACGCGTGTGCAGGGATCTTTGAGTTCGAGGCACCCCACCGCACGGCGGCGGTCAGCCGTAAAGGTTTCGGGGTTTCCATGTGGAGGAATAACAGATCATAACGCCTCTGCAGATCCTCTGCCAATTTTGATGCTGTCTCCCGTACCGTGGGCTTTGCGCCGAGCCGGATAGCCGCCAGCTTCTTTTCATCTGGTGACGTGAATCTTTCGGTCGGTACCGGAATGTCGCAGACGGTAAACTGTCACTCACAGTGAATAATAGGGTTTAAGTAATTGGAGGCGTGGGTCACGCTCTTGCTTCCTCCAGACCGTGACCAATCCAATGTCTTGCCGCCATCTGCGGAGACAGGTATCGGAATGGGACCACGCAGGCGGAGTTCCTCTTTCAACACGACTTCGTGGGGTTTGGAGAGTGTTATGGGTGTTGGGTCGTCGGATCCGATTTCCTCGGACCAATCGCGACTTGTGAAACCCATAGGAGGATTCAGCCTGGTCAATGTCAAGTGTTCTGTTTGTGAACGATAAGCCGCACAACAATCATGGTGCGAAATAAACTGAGTACCCCATGCACATATGTCAGGGCTCGCGCTTTGGGCCAAGGTTTGTTGAGGCACGCGGTCGAAACCAAATACCTATCATGATGTGACACCAGCGAGTCAGCAACCAATCCAATCGACCGCAAGTACACGCACATAAATCCTTCGCTTGAATACATCCAGGGTAGGTAACCCAAACACTGGCATTAGGATTTACGATTCCAAGATTTGTGGCTGTTCAAGGACCACTCGCTTCATACCGTCCCAGTGAATTATTTCCTTGAAGGGAGGGTATTCCAAAATACTTGATATGATTTTGAGGTTAAATGTGCGTGGTATTAAGACCGATACGAAATGAAAAAAAATGACGTGAAGGGCAACGCAAGGAAAGAGCCTCGTGCCCTATTATTTTCACTGCGGGTTGGGGATTGTCGACGCGACAGACGAGAAGCATTTGTCAGCGCTGGCGAAACCTACAACATACTGAGAAGCTGCGTAGGAGGGCCCAATAAGAACGCGGTTACCGACCGACGGGACGAGTTGGCACGTGACCCATCCCGAGACGCTGCGAACGTGGGAGTCGAGCGAATTCGAGACCACCGGTCTCTCCTTGTCAAGGGAGGTGAAGGGGGAGTTCGGGGACTCGGCAGGTGGAATCCAAACCGCGGCGGATTCAACTTTCCCTCGTTCGGGGGTTCTCCGACCCCACCTGCCCTCCTGACCCGGACCGTTGGGTTCATTAGGTACTGGACGCAAATTCTGAGAGAACCTATCGGGAGTTCCATCGGGGCTAACTCCCAAACGTTTGTGGATTGCCCCGAGTGGCCTCGAGCAAACGTATCCATCTCTGGGGAAGACAAACGTCAGCATGTTGGGACAAAGTTCGAGACTGCAAATTACCTTCGTCATCGGCGTTAGCATTCTCAGCTCGACGGGACCGTGCTCTCACTTCGATCCCAAACCTCTCCAGCTCACTAGAAGACATTCTTCTCTGAAGGTCCTTTCGGAGCTTCCACGTAGGCAATAACCTCAGTAAAGTGTGTACGGTACGAAACACGGATATCCCTTGTTTGTACGCTCCATCCAGGGCACCCTGAGGCCGATACACTTTATCCCCGTGCTCGGAGAAGGAGATTGTCCAGGATTCAAGAGGTATTGCGTCTGGCGGATCAATGATCTCTACAGACGAACCGGGCGAATCTAGAAGACAGCAAGCCAAGGCGAATCCTTCTTGGAGCTTCGGCACTTGTAACACCACCAGGAGCTCGAACTGGTCCACCGTTGGTGCGGAGGAGGATATCGACCGGAATTGATGGAGGTCATGGCGGAAAAGGGTTGAGCTCGGGGATTCGAGATTGAACTATCGCGACCGAGGTCAGGCCTCATGATGGGAGCAGTCGAGAGGCTGTTCAAAGGACTTGCCCATTTGTCCACTTGCTCCGGGCCGTCGTCTCCGGGACCGCCAGGTGCGGGAGAGGCTGACGCAGTTGACCGAGCATCGTCAACCAAGTAGACGAGTTTCTCATACATGTGAAAGGCGAGCCTATCTATCTTTTCCGTCACAACTTCCTCAGGCATCGTGGTGGTGGTGATAAGGGATCTGTCATCTCAAGCGCGGTACTAATGGCCAGAGCCCGCAGTCACTATACTACAGTATGAAGCAGATGTCCCCATCAGCTTTGCATTTGTTTGTTCAGCTGTCAACTATACCGTTCCAGGATTGGCTCGCACGATGATCCGGTGCTCAGGTGACTTCGTTCGCCTGAACTTACTTTCGTTGCTCATCGACCCCGGACTAGGTTTAGGAGTAAGCACTAACTGAATATACCTGACGTATGCTCCGCCTTTGCGTGAGGCGACAACCCGGGTTATTTCGGCAAAGCTTTCAATCTGGCCCGAGTTTCCGGGGTCTTTTATTTGTTGGGAGGGAATTTGACTCAATCTTCGACGGCTACAAACTGTAGCGGGAAAACAAAATATGCCGGAGCGAAGCGAGGCAGAGCTTGTACCCATTAGTTACATAACATGCAGGTCGGTCCTGCCGGAGTTGGGGGCCGTCGCAAGATCACATTGGATCCCCGAACGGGTGAACGGACGATGAACTCTGTCTAGAACGCTTCCGGGTGTCTGCCATACCCCAGATGCAAGCGCACATCGACCCCAATTTGAATCATCCGATCGTAATCTTCGGCGGTGTCCTCGTGCAAGAGTTCTCATGATTGAGCTCGCTCGAAAGTGAATACACCTATGGTATTCCCCTCACACAACCCACAAGCTCCAGTATCAAAGTACAATCGTAACACAGAAATGGGAGCACATCAAGAAAATAATTTACATCTCCCACCCATCAATTCCTTGGATGCTTCTTCTCCAATCTTGAGCGAGGCCCAGCCAGCTTACTCGGGGGACTTCCTACTCGGTACGTCATCGTCTGAAGAATTATGCCCCTCCGAAATGCAAAATGAACCTCCGCTTGAACCTCGGCTTCTCGCAGACTTCGCGGGACTCCATGATCGGAGGATGGGGCTGAAGGGAGAAGGAGACGGATTGTACATGGATAGCATGCTGGGATACGGTATGGGTGGGTATAGCGGGAGAGCGTCAAAACTGCACAGCGGGGACAAGGGTATTATCATATCTTCAAGTTTGGCCCGCTCGGGGGGCTTGGGAGGTCCATCTAACGATTCGTCCCTTGACACGTTCCACAGAAACCGAAGGTCCGCGACCTTTTTCTCGTGATCGGAATAGACCCACCTCGTCTGCTGTAGGACCTTCAGACAGACGAGGAAATCGTCCTTTGTTCCTAGTTTCTGCGAGCGAGCAATCAAGGCAGCGGCAGAGTAGATGGGTTTCGATAGGCCGCATGCATCGTACTGCCCTAAGCTAGTCTCGCTCAGTGCTCTCACCTCCTCCATGATGGGTTTCAAAAGTGTGCTGCACTTGAAGTGCGCCGTATTACAAGCCCGGGACAGTCGGGCGGACCCCTCGGGATTAATAGCCATCGCTTGGTTGAGGGCTATATCAAGGTGGTTGTCTAGAGACGCGGGTCAAATACAGCCGCAAAAAGTCGGGTAGAGTTACGACTTACGGCATTCAAAAACAAACAACTTCCATATCCTCGAGTATCTGGAAAACTCCTCCCGAGACAACTTCAGGGTCGCCGGTGTTTTTAAATCATTCCAGACTGTATCAAGAATCGACCACGTCGTCTCGAGTCGAGTCTCATCGATATTCCCCTGGAAGAACTCTGGGTTTGAAAGAATCCCTTGAACGAGCCGATAGGTTGAGGCCAATTTGAGCGGTATGCTGAAGTATTGGCGAAGGGATGTAAAGTTCTGGGTGGAACCTTCATCCGCGGGGGAACCGTCAGTGGGAGGAGAAAGAGGTGGGAGCAGGCTCTCCAGCGTGTACAGATCGTTGGTCGTACTGAAAGCGTGTTAGTTACGCTACGGATGGGACGGTACACCGCTTACAGGACCGTCCTCCCCTCCGAAGGGCAGCGTACCATCCAATCCTGAATTACGGACCACCAGAATGCTCTCGCTAGGGGTCGGACATCCTTCTTCAGTCTCTCTTCGGGGGACGTGGTGTCCTTAAAGTCGTGGACAAGGGATTCCACCACATTCATGGTTAACTTGTGCAAGGTCTAGGGCTATGTGTGAATTCTGGATGTTCAGAGCCGGGCGAAGCAGCATACCACTCGTTCAAAATCAGAAACGATCTCTAAATCAGTGGGTCAACGAGATCCAAAACCACTGTGCTGATGTTGCGTTACCTTTGGTCAACGGCAGAATAATCAAGAGGGTCACGAGCCCATCCCATGTCGGTTTCCTGACGATCCCATACGAATCAATCATGTATAGCAACTCCTTCACCATGTTGTTGGTTCGTGACTTCGTGGAGAGTCTCCAGTCTTTGGGGTCGGAAGATTGTTCCAACTTCCCTTCCTCATTGTGTCCGAAACTGGTGGCCCACACCACCAAACACATCGCAACGAGCCTACCGGAGACATCTAAGGAGTCGGTGACACCATTCAGTGATTCCTCCAACCGTGGAAGGAAAACCTTTGGCTCGAGCAGTGGTCCTAAACACAAAGGAGTCGTACATATCGGTTTCACATCACGGAAGAGCACGACACAAGTCATACTTTGGGCATGGAACTGTTGCCAGAAGTCAGACCGGAAGAACTCTGGCCGCAACATCGGTATCGCGCTCGGCGGCCGTATAGGCAATGTCAGCGGCGTGTAGTCCATTCTTCTCGGCGGTGTACTTGTTGTCCTGTGGAAAATATTGAGAGGAGCCAGGTCAGATCTCGTGCGCAAGTGGTTACATACGTGTACTTCTCCAGCAATTGGGCTTCAATGCCAGGACCAGAACGTGTGTCCCTGAAGCCGACATCTAAATAAGAAATACAAGCTCAAGGTCTGCCGAGCACTTACGCTCCATTCTTGTGTAGACTTCCGTAAGCTTGCTCCAAGGGCGATGAATACGACTGGGTCTGTTTGACAAACGTCAAAAAGTCTGCTGGACTTTTCACAGTTTGTCGCTTGTTGGGAAGTTTTGGGCTGGTGGCGTTCTGTTCATTGGCCGAGGAGTGGGGATTGGGCGAGGGGATCATCCCTCTGATGCGAGGACAAATGGGCGGTGACCGATAATCGTCGCTGTGTGTGAGGTTCAGTAGGATGGCGACCAGTGCTCATCGGTATGAGGGTCGTTATAAGGATAAACGGCAAGAGCGAGCTAGAAGAGGGATGAGCGCTCTAACCGTGATCTCCGCAACAGCCTTTGTCGTCTTCACACGGCTTACCGCGTCAATTGTATGGGAATCGCCATTCAGTATGAGCGGGTGTAGAAGTGCAAATGTCGGGATTGTAATGTATGTGGGTTTACAGCATGATTGTACAGTTGTAATCCTTAGTTCCATCGTTGGTCCATTGGCCCAAAGACTAACGTGTGTTGCCACTGCGATGCTCGGTGGTGCTACCACGAGTGACGTTGGTTGAGTTGAAGGAATTGCCCTGGATGGTGTCGCCAGACTGCTCCCTGCCTTTCTGTATCATGAGCTTGATGACATCCACGTCGACGGAGGTTCCGAAGACGGTCTCTAACTGTTGCTTGGACGGCTTGCCCAGGAGACCCTGGCCACCCTGGTTGGAGAAGAATACTTGGAAGGCTGCGAAACGGGGTCAAGCGATTGATAAGCAAAGCACTCGGCCAGGTACAACTCACAATCTACGACGTTTGCGAGAGGGATCGTCCTAACCAGGTGATCGTCAGCAACCAACGAGGAAGAGCATGATCGCACGGATTTACGTGTCTGGGGAATGGTCAGGAGAGTGTAACATACAAGACCCAAGGCGAAGCTCACCTCCAGCTTTGTACTTCTTGTACTACGTGACCAACGAGTGAGTGAGATTGAATTGCGTGATTCAGGTTGTAAGGCGTACCTCTTCTGGATTTACAATGATAAGATATTCGTCGGACGACTGAGTATCTGGCTTGTAGATGATCTTGGTGATGGCTTTTCCCATGGTAACGATGGCGATTGGTGAGGGATGGGATGGTGAGTGAGGGGGGGAGAGATGGGGAATCAAGAGGGCGTCTTTAAAGGTCACCCAGATCGATGATGTCAGTCCACGTGAATGGTCCCTCTTCCCCTTCCAGCTCGACCCCCACTCCGACGCCTCCGACGGACATCATTGACTCATGAAACGATGGCCGGAAGGAATTGCACTACTTCCACCAAGGACTCGTTCTATCTTGCGCTCAACTGTGATTCTCGCATCACTCGTCCAAGTGGTTTCCGAGCTCATTCAAAATTCCCTCGATGCCAACGCGCGGTCAATTCAAGTTGGCATCGACTGTGACGAATGGTCCTGCTGGGTCCAGGACGACGGCACGGGGTTTACGATTGATAATCTAGAGTCCCTAGCCAATGATTGCAAAACAGATTCTATGAGGTACTCGACGAGCAAGGTCCCAGGCGGCAATCACGCCTCATTCGGTTTTCGAGGCGAAGGTGAGCCAAGGTCCGATCGCGTGGAACCTGGAGCTGAGCCTTGGCTGCGTCATTCCAGCGTTAGCATCGATCGCCGACTTGAGCATTCTCGAAATATCATCCAGAACGGCAAGGGCCAGGCAGTCATGGTCCGTGATATTGAAGGTACGGACAAGCGCCATGGTCCGCCGCCACAAGCTCATACACAGCGGCTAGGGGACGGATGCTTTATACTTCGGACCTTCGGTACGCTGGCAAAGACAATCGGCCGGCACCACCGTTTGCGTCAGAGACGCATTTCACAACGTAGAAGTGATCTTCTCATTTTCGTGGACTCGGCTTACATTGGACGTCGGATTCTAGCTACCCGTGCGGCGCTTGGCACACACGCCGTCTGCTCGCACACTGGAGCTGATTAGGCGGGAGGTCGAAACTTATGCCCTCATCTTCCCCAATGTCACCTTCCAACTCAAACATTCAAGAACGCAAGCGAAAATTATGGCTATCCCGAGGGTGCGGTTTCATCGATCATCCCCAGGATGGTATGAACTCAGCCTGACCTCTATCTAAGACGGCCACTACGCTCGAGGCCTTTCGCCGTATGTTTGGGAGGACGCTGGTACAAAAAACCCACCTTGTAGACAGCAGCTCCGATTCACTGAGGGTAGAAGGGTTTGTCAGCTTAACTGGCACATCGACTAAGGTTCGACTACCTCTTCTTAGATGTGGTTATCGACTAAGACTCTCCTCAGGCATACCAGTTTCTTTGTATGGCTGATCCACAGAGGCAAATGAATGAATGACCTCTGAGATTTTGCAGATATCAACAAACACCCGATGGCGCCCTGCGACTTACATCGCCTGATTGATCGCAAACTCTCAACAAGTACGTTCGCAAAAGATGTACGTCGGAACCCTGCAGTCTACTCACAAACCTTTGTGCGCCAACTGAATACCACCAGGCCTTCGACGCACCAGAGGGGCCATCTTCACATAAAGGTAAATTCTCGGATGTTCCCCGTTCGTTATGTGCTCTACCTCATAATGTATCACTAGGTCCACAGCCCGGCCCAAGGAAGGGTGACAAGAAGCCTGTATATGTTCTTAATATCACGATACCGCCTGTTTTCGTGGACAATCATGTTGAGCCCTCAAAGTCTGCGGTTAATATCCAGGTTGATTCCCTCTCAATGTCTCAAAGAGCCGCAGGAGGCTGACAATTCACCCAAGAATCACGCGGTTCTTCACTCATTCCTTTCAAGCATCATTGAAGAGTTTCTAGTTCAGAATGCGTTTGCCAAACCACCCCCTCAGGTTCAACCCCGAGGGGAATCATCACAAAACCCAAGAAAGCGACGAAGGCTCGCAGATCACACAGTTTCCGTTTATTCACCGGGACCATCCCAACAAGCATACCGCACCGCGGAACTTGGTTACTTCCCTCCGGAACAGGAACTCTCACAGCCGGGTTGCTCTGAATGTTCGGGTTCTTGTGATGGATGCAGTTCTTGTTGTGATGAATGTTTGCATGCTCGCGGAGGGAACAACCACGATCCCTATCTTCCTCAGGGTGCCTATTGCGGCGATGGCCAACCAGATTTGGGAGAACACTCGCTGAACGATGAGGTGGCTGATGCTCAGGTAAGTTTAAATTTCTGCCTTCCACACGAATGCTCATCGGGACTAGGGAGGTGAAGAGGTGGTATGGACGGACCCGGCCACTGGCGAATCTTTCATTGTTGATGCGGCTACTGGGAATTCGCGACGTGCATTGGGTCCTGAAGAGGGTAATGTGAGTATGCCGCGAAGAACTCTGGCCACCAGAGGTCAAGACGATGCCGGGCAAGATGACACACCGTCCTGGATCGGGGACGCACTTACGGTATGCTTCAGTTGTCCCCCTTAGACGATGGCCGACCGAAACATTGTCTAGGCTAATGACGTTTATGTGCGGGGGGAGAAACCAATACCCGTCGTACCCTGCTCAGATGCTTTCGTATCTGACATGCGACATTACGACCTTCAGCGACAACTTCAGTACAAACAGAGTGCCAGTCAAGCGGCCAACTCGAGTAACCGCTTTTCCAGAGACGATCTGAAGGAAGCTGTCGTTATCAACCAAGTCGACTCCAAATTCATCGCGTGTCTGCTTCCTTCAGATCCTGTGACTGGCGACCAGAACCATGGATTAGGAGAGCTCCCTCAACCGCCTTCTCGCACATTGGTTTTGGTCGATCAACATGCTGCGGACGAGAGAGTTCGAGTTGAGTGGTTACAGAGAGAGATCTGTATGGAATATCTTCGGAATGATGATGGGACTGGGGTGGAGCGAGCGATTCTCGACCCTCCAGTTCCGATTCTCCTGACGAGGCATGAGAAGCTGATTCTGCAGCGAAGTGGTGATATCAGAAACTTGCTCGCGAGTTGGGGTGTGGAGTTCGCCCCCATCAACGATACTATGGAGGAGAATAACCACTCTGACGACGACGACGACAACTATTCGCAGGTCACTGTGACGAGCATCCCAGAGATAGTCAGCCACAGAGTATGTGTCAGGCCGATCCTACCTCATCTGGCGCTGACGGACGTGCTAGCTGTCTTCGGGGGATGACTTGCAGCATTTCGTAAAGGGGGTGCTTGGGAATTGTTCGGATGACACGTTTAGAGGGCCGCCTGCTCCATCCCTCCCGCTACACCGTGAAGACGAGTTCTCGTGGAAAAGAGCTTTACGACATTGCCCAACCCAGCTCTTGGAATTACTCAACTCCAAGGCTTGCAGAGGTCAGAGACGGTAACTACTTCGCTCGGGACTTGGTTTTTATTTCTGATTTACCAGGAGCGATCATGTTCAATGATTCGTTGGGTGTCGAACAATGTAGAGAGCTGATGGAACGCCTGTCTCATACTTCTGTACCATTCCGTTGTGCTCATGGAAGGCCGTCAATCGTGCCGCTCGTTGATCTTGGGCCGCCGGCGGATCTTCGTGGTGCCGCGCGTCAGGTAAATTGGGAGGTATATGAGGAGCATACGCAAGCGCAGGCGCGGACCACTCGATACTGATGAACTTCCGTTTAGTATACCATTTATGATACGAGCTTGGATGGAGTCCAGTCATTCACTTTTACCATTTAAATACCTTCACCCAATTGATCGCGATCACGGCTACATGTTTCCTCTCTACCACTTCCCAGAACTACCGTTTTCCAAAAGCCTGCTCATAAAGGGGGATTACCACCCTTCGGCCCCAATTCACTTTTGTATTTCACATCTCTCACGTGCCAATGCTGAAGGCACGGCCGTCTTCATCACGTCTTCGAGGGACTCCTTCGTTCAAACTTTGGTGGCGCATAATGATCGTTGGCTCGGCAAATATGGAGGGAGCGGGGAAGTTGCGACGAAGTTATCCCGAGTGAAAGTCTTGTTTGTGGCTAATTTTTTTCGATACGATTTATTGGTGGGTTATCTAAGTCGAGAGATCCGTCTAGCTACCCCTCGACTGTTCGTCAGCTGGCCGTGCTGCTGTCGATGTTGCACTGTCCTTCCTCAACGACTCCAGAGGTTGACGCAAGACTCGTGCTGAGCGCTCCTCCGACGTTCGTCGTCCTTCACGAGGTGTCATCTCTGTTTGCAGATCCAGAACTGGAGTAGGTGGCCGCAAGCATGTTTACGAGTATCGTGCTGATCGCCTGGAAGGACGACTTGCCCTGATTATCTGAGGGTTATTGCACAGGCAGCGGACACAGCGAGCAGTCTTTCTAGTACGCCGGAGAGGTGGGTGGTCCGAAATTTTGGCCAAGTTATAAACTGAACGCCGTCAGGGACGTGAATCTTGTGTGGTTCGATTCCAAGATACAGGATCTCATGCTCCCGGCCCTGCCGAGACCGAACTACGTCAATGACGCGGACGAGAAGTATTATGAGCCGATATCGGTTGGAAGAATGGCGGAGAAGTATTTTGAATGGGTTGGGGATGTGTCCGCAGGTGAGAGAACGTGAACCTGTGTGTGTGCGATTCTGGGGCGTTTTGTGCTCAGCGAGAACTCCGTGGGTAGGTGAAGAGTCACATCTTGAAGTTAAGGTGCGTGGACCTGGGAATGCGGAAATGTCATGGATGTGGGGAGATCA
>Ga0307517_10006631_pt1 | contig 17060 bp, 6 predicted proteins | sample 23_EM_MG_FD_194515 | JGI IMG/M metagenome (GOLD analysis project Ga0307517, IMG submission 194515) | Populus trichocarpa ectomycorrhiza microbial communities from riparian zone in the Pacific Northwest, United States - 23_EM | ecosystem: Host-associated > Plants > Roots > Unclassified | place...
CATCTTGTAGGACTATCATTCCCCGCCAACTTTACAGTTGGAGGAACCCACAATTTTAATTGCCCAATCTTCGTCTAAAGGCCTCTATGTTGTCAAAGTACTGAGTCCACACTTTTTCATGGACCTCAATGCCATCAACATCAGTATTATAATGATTGACGTTGTAGAGAGTAATTAACGTGAGATATTCAAAAATCAAATACAATATCCATTGGAAGTCCACTAGATCTAGATGTATAACTAGTAAAATACTAGCCTAGTGGCTCGCCCTATGTTACATGTTGTAGTATTATGAATTAAATGATATTATGATATAATATTGAGATGGAAAACATTTGATCTATTGGGTTAACTTGGACTAATATGTGAAATTCACAAGGATAATCTTAAAAAAAACAAATTGAAAAGCTCAATCTTAAATTAACTAAATGTTGAAGGATGAAATCAGTAAAAAAAAAAAAAACATTTGATTAAAAAAACAAAATAAACTCAAGTCAACCAAATAAACTCGCGACGAAAGGCATGTCCGCTATTGGATTCAATAAATTTTTTTATCCTTAAGATTAATTTTCATTTAATTATAAGATAATAAACCATATGATTTTTTGGTATGAAACAACATATTTTTAAAAGAAAAAAAATCATGATAGGAAAGTAGGCCAAGATAGTAAAGATACATCTTTGACAATAAATAATGGAATTACATTTTTTAGGTTTGAATTGTATTTTTTGAAATTATAGGACAAAAAAAGCATTAAACAAAACAAATAATTGCTCGGATGATGTGGATTAACTCGTTAAACCTGCTACCCGGATAATGGACTCAATTGATTCATTAATTTATTTTATCAATTTTTTTAAAACCAAATATAAAATAGCAAAAAAAAACCAAAAAATTAAGAGCCTTGTTGTGTGAGCCGGAGCATAAAAAGAAGCCTAGAAGCATGGGCCTTCCGGCCTAGCACGCGTGTCTAGGCCTTTCTTATTATTTTTCTATTTTTAAAAGGGGTGGACGACTTGTAGTCTACTCTTTTTAAAAAAAAAAAAACAGACAGCAAACGATGCGCCCTCTACTTTTTGCAAAATTAAAGGTCTTGTTTTTCGATTAAAAACTTATTTCTCGACCTATATTTTACCAAAAATACCTAGAAAACATCCTAAACATCTTGATAAACCTATTCATGATAAAAAAAAAAAACCAAAAATACAGCTAAAAAAACCTAAATCAATCTAGTGTCAAAATTATTCATGCGGTCAAATCTACCACCTAGGGCAAGGAGAAGGAAAAATATATTTGAGATAAAAAAGACTTAATTGTACAAAAGAAAACTTAGGAAAAAATAACTCTTTAACAGTGAAAAAAGCTAGTGTTTGGTATAATAATAAGGGGTCTAATTTGTTTGAAGAAATTAATAGCAAACAGTCATGTCCGTGCTCTATGTAGCTACATACTGTATTATTGGCTAATAAGTGGAGCTGGCCAGCAAAAGAGGTACATTTATTATGTGCTCTTGGGGGTCGCTAAGCTAAGCAAGATTAGTCTTAATGCCCGTAACAACACTACCTGAACAAATCCACATAAAAGTTGTGAAAGTACAGGCAATTATTTCCCTTGAATCTATTTTAAAAAGGGCCCTCGATTCGTAGCTAAGGATTGTTGAATGCTGCTCACGGGAAGAAGGAAAAGTAAGATAAATTGCTGAATGAATTAATGGAAATCGACTTTCCAAATAAAAATAAAAAAATATTTATTACTTCCAGTATTACATATGGATTAAGAAGCATCATGCTAGGAAGAAAAACGTCAACGCCATTATATATGGTCACTTGAAAATAACGAGAGTGGGGAACATGATCTGCATTTGCAAATAGCTAGAGAATTAAATCAAGCAATTATTCATTTGGTACGACATCTGTCCCCATTTAAAATTCTGAAATGATGCTATAACCAAAATTCATGCAGTACTACCGTTTATGCATGGCCTTCTTCAATTCTTCATGACCCACTGTCCCATAATGATGCTACACACGAATGTGACATCGAGATTAATGTTACAGAGGAACGACCTTCGTGTATTAATTGTACTGCAGACAGATTGGTCTAAGGTGGTCTTCGTCATGCGATGTTGTCGATGATTTGTTCAGTCATCGATTGGCTAAACGAAAATATCATAGCGATGATGTTTTGAGGCAAAACTAACCAAGTGTTTCTTGTGGTAAAACCTTTCGATTTCCTTTCAGCAGAGTTGTCAATTCTGAGCTGCCATGGATTTTGCACTGTTCCAAAGACTATTTTTATTGTAATGAATGCTGCGAATAAGCCCCAGATCAATCTGGAGTTTCAAGGTTTATCAGTAACACTCTCTGTTAATCAAATACTGAACAACTTCAGTTTTTAGAAGGAAATTGCATGGGTTTCAATTGTAGATATCAACCTGGAATTCTAGGAATCATTGGTGGGTACTGTAGAAGATTGGAAGGGGACATAGACAAAGGATGAGTTGGTGCATTAAAGGAAAATAAAGTTGTGTTATTTGAGATAAGGTTGGTTTAACATTTGTCTAAAAATAATGGGAACACGCCCATATGGCCTTGTGCTAGTGGCAAAGATCCTCTAAGCTTCGGCTTAATCCTTGTGGTCTCCTCATCACCAAACACTTATCCTTTCACCCTAATAAATTCCTTGAGATGCACCAATATCCTCACTGCAACGATCTCTATTTAACTATAGAATACATAAACCAAGGCCCTTTATGGCCATTTCTTTATGGTGATCCTGGGACAATGTCTCTCCTACTTCTAGCTATTTTATTACATCATCCAATTTTTTTTTTTTCAGTGAGCGGGTGGCGCCTGCGCTATTAAGAAAACATGTGTAACGCTTCTTGGTAGCTAAATCTGGTCATTTATCATCTCATTGAATATGCAGTTGTGTGCTCTTCCACATGGTATGACACGTATAGATATATAATAGTTGGATTACTGCTAATGATTGATTGTTTGCATTTTCTTTTTTTTTTTCTCTTCTGACAACTAAAGTGCACAATTATCATCTTTGTTTATTATTTGTCAAATCAGGTATGACTACCAAACTCAAGAAGATCAGGTTTGGTATGGTTTGCCAGCCCAAGACGCTTGGGTTTGGACCAATGTCTAGATACATCTAAATAAAGCTATCTAGATCCTTAAAACTTTATATTTTTTAAAAAATATTAATTCATTATGAAACACTGCCAATATACTTAGAGCCTGTTTGGCTCTGTGGTTGAACCTGCTTTTGACCGAATTTTAAATTATTTTTTTTTTGCTAAAATTGAGTGCGGTTTGTACTTTTTGGATCGTTTTGATATGTTGATGTCAAAAATGATTTTTAAAAAATAAAAAAAATCATTGGCATGTATTTCGGCACGAAAAGCTATTTAAAAAGCTACCACACTGCCTACTTTAAATGCTATACGCGATTTATTGTTTGCAATAACAATTTAAAATTAAAGGGTAATGGAGGATTTTGGAGATCACCAATTGATAGAAGCCATCAAATATTCTTAAACTCAGTCCATACTTCTAACATCATTCCACATATACGTATAACAGCTAGCTAGAAGCCCATACAAGACACTTTTTAGCTTGGCAGATAAATTTCCAAGCTGGCTGGAATCTCTAGGTTATGTGACAGCAGCATCTCGGATAAAATCTTTCTCTGGTGTTCTTGTCATGAATATGCTATCTTGACACCTAGTAGCTAGCTAACAGTCCATATTGTTCATCTCTAGAAGGGTTAGCTAGGCCTGGAAGTGAAGTCAGATTAGAGCAAGGTAAAACTGACTTGATCATCTGAAACTGCAAAAACTTTGGTCCAGGCATATCTTGACCCAATCCACAGATGTGGTGAAACAGATAGAGGACATGGCGTTTGTCTTTACTCCTGTCCTTTGATGCTGCAACTAGCATATACTGTCTTTGACCAGCCCTTTGATTTTTCACTAATTAAACTTGCTTCCATACAAGCTGCACCCTCCACGAATCTTTAATTAGTGAATAGCTAGCCTTCACTTGTGTTCTGTTTTTTTTCATATATATCTTCATGCTGTTCTTCTTCTTCTTCTCATTTTTACCGACTACATTTTCTGTTGTCCAAGAAAATGAAGTACACATATACGTATCTTGTTAGGGAAAGTAATTCTTTGTTCAAGAGTCTTTGAAGAATTTGTTTCCGGAAATGTATATACGCAAGAACAACTCATCATGGAAAAGGAACGAATCTTTAAGCTTTATAGAGAAGCGACATGGTCTCGTTCAGCATCATGTAATACAGTGATATTTCCTTTAATATCCACGAATCTTTTCTTTTCATAGTCAAAAGTACAATGCAGCTAAATTCTAAGATGTCAGGAAAAGTAGATTTACGAGAGATCCGTGGTGATTTTAAAAAAAGCTTAAAAAAAATCTTTTTACAGATCCTACAAATTACATCAATTTTCAAGAAGTAATTATATGACAATAAATTAATTATATATAACTTAATTGATATTAATGTCGTCTCTCTTGTTCTAAAAGGTTTCAAGTTTGAGCCATTTTAAAAAAAAATATTGTGTAAAAAAATGTTTAATGCCAATTATATATAATGCTTCTTTAACAATTCTCTCTTTTTTTTTTTTTTAAGATTTGCTTCCCTCTTATTATTTCAATTTGAAAAAAAATGCACAACAGAAATTTCTCATTAATGAAAAAATACAATATAAATAAAAATTTCATTAAAAAACAATATAAATAAATAGTTCTCTATAAAAATAGATTTAATTGTCGTGCTTGAAAAAAATCTTAACTACTATTTTTTTAGATATAGACTAAAGTTTTTAACTAAATTGAATAAGATAAAATTTATCTTTATTCTCATTCCATAGATTATTATCTTCACATGTAAAATATATTAATAGATTACATTGCTCTTTGTTTTTAGTAAAACTATAGAGTATTTTTTTCCTGATATAATCAAGATGTTATAAACCAAAAAGTAATTTAACATCAAAGTTAAAATTTTAATGACTCTATAAATGTTTTTTGAAATAAATATTTTATTAGTGGATAATATCTAGAAGGAAAAAATTAGTATGACCAAATTATTTTTCAAACAATGAATTTGGTTATAGTAATGATAAAAAAAAAGGTAAATTTTAATATCCTAGTCACAAAAAAGAAAGAATTTGTAATTTTAGCTATATTTTCTAGATATAAATATAAAAATAATATTTAATTTTATCATTTATAAAACATACAATTAAGGATTTTTGTTCTATTTAAATAATAAAAATAAATTACGGAGTAAAAATTAAAAATTATGAAATAAAAACAACACCATCCCTCGCACCAAGCCGTAAAAGAAAATGAAAATAGGGCTGGAAGGGCATAGGTCAAAATTGGTAATTTACCGAGACCACCACTGACATTTCACAAATAATGGGGCCAAAAGGTGGAGACTGGAGATTAGACAACGAATTCAGAGTCTGATAAGTTGCTTTCACCGTCTTTCTACTTGATAGACTGCCGGCCTGCCATCAAAAATTGAAAATTAATACTATATAAATGGGTCCATTGGGGCCATCGTGAAGCCTCAAAAAAAAAAAAAAAAAAACTATAGGGAAAACTAATGTTGGGAAGACTATTCATTTTCAAACATAACTCCTAGGAGACATGGCTAGTTTTCATAAATAGGTGAGAAGAGAAGACGACGTTGGTGTGACTTGTGAGAGCTAACAGCACCTAACTTTTCCTTTATTCCGACACCCCCATTAACCTCGATGTCCTGTTTGGATCATACAATGAATGAGGAAAACAAGAGCAATATTTTCTCAGTAGGCAGCTTACATCCCAAATACAAACAATGCCAAGTTTACTTTTTCCCCACAAGGCCAGGAAGCAGACTATTCTCTGAGGTCCCAATACGCTCAAATGTCTCGAGCAGCTGACCGAACATATGAAGAGCCAAGAAGGAAAATGACTCAGACCATTAGTAATGTGCAAGAAATTAATTTCTAGGATGCAGGAGAAGTTATACAATGAGGATTTGGATTCTGAAGAGCTGGAAAAATAAAAGGAAATTAGGTCCTAACTTAATTACTCAAGAAAAGGTTTTGGCTACAGTAAGAAGAGAAAGAGATAACCTGCTAGCCTAATATGCAACAACAAGAGCATGTTTCCCAGAGATTGCAAGAAACTTTTTAGAAAATTATCAGATGCTAGCTAAGAAAGAGCAAACCTCAAATGGAAAAAATAGCTCAAATATTGCTGGAAGCTCAAAAATAGTCAAAAGGACCAAACGGTCAAAAGTGGCTCTCGAGTTAACAATAGTAGAATGTTTGCAAGTCCTTGATGAGGTTAAAGGATTACTTCATTACAAATTCCATAATAAGAAATTGCTAGAGATTGCTTTCACACATGCTTCATTTCTTGATAAGAATTCCTCAAATAAAATAACATACTGATATTTTTTTTATTTTAAAAAAATTATTTTTAATATCAGTACATTAAAATGATCTAAAAATACTAAAAATTATTAATTTAAAACAAAGAAAAAAATAAAAAATTTTAAAATTTTTTCAAAAATATTTTTGAAACATAAAAACAAACAGTGTCATAGTACGTATTAATTGTGAACGTGCTCTTTTTATTTCTGTTTGATTCATTTTTAAAAAAATGGTAGGAAAGTTTTTGTTAAAAAAAGAGTTTTTTTTGTGTGTTGGTATGTAATTGTTTGTTTCTAATTCATTAAAAAAATATTTTTTAAAAAAATTAAATCCGAATAAATGAGTTGGTAAATGCATTGTTATATCCTTTCAACTCATTTTTCCTATATGACAATGATTCATTATTCTACCATCCAAGTGACCTTCGAGGTAATAATATTTTTTTTAAAGAAAAAAAATAAAGCATATTCTTATATTTTATATCTTTTTATTAGTTATATTTTTTATTAGTGATATTTTGATGATAACACATGCTAGAATTTTTTAAAAAAGTTTTAGAATTTTTTTTGTAACATATCATGAATTGATTTGGATTGGATCAATATAACCCTAAAAGCTTATTGAAAGCAACTCTAGGTCTAATTTGAGTCATAAAAAAGAATATTCATGTTTCAAGAAATAGGGATGGAGTCTTCGACTCTAATCTCAAATCACTTTAAAAAAAAACACATATTAGGTCTAGACAAATAATTAGAAAGGCCAAATAGATATATCATCACAAGTTTAGAATATAAAAACTTATCTTAAAAAAAATACTTTAGGATAATGGATTTTCTCTTTAATATAACCAGCTTTTTATCTAAGAATTTATGAAGATAAATTAGAATTTTTAGTTACCATAAATTAAATGATAATTTTTATTTATTTATTTATTTTTATTATGATATTAAATGTGATTTTGTTATTGTTGTTCTATTAAATAGAAGGAAAATATGAAAGGTCGGTGAAGATTTTGGTGAACCCCATGTGCCATAGGGTCCATGACGTGCAAGCAAAGAACTAATTTACAGAGAAATGTGATGGAAGAGAACAAAATGATTCAATCAATGATAATTGGTGTTGGGAACTCATCAAACAGATGGAATATATTGTAATTAAACTCGATTAATGTACAAGCTAAAGAAAGATCCTTTATCATACATTTAATTTTTTAAAAAATTCATCAATACTAGGAAGATTTTTCCTAAAAAACTTGTTTAAAACAAAACTTAATTATAGTGTATCTATGCAGCTAGCTGAGAAGGTGGAGGCTGGCATTGGATAATCTCTTAAAGCGATGATGAATAATTTGAAGTTCCTTCCTCAAAAGTTCTCACTTTTGGCGTTGTAATTGAACCCGGCCGGTCGACGAGAATTTTCAGGCTAAAACATCAAAGCGTGCGCACAAACCAGACGTGTAAAACCTTAATTATTCAATTCTTTAGGCAAACAATCAGCTAGAACAGCAGAGTCTATATCTCAAGCTCAACCTGCCGAAATCCTAGTGGCTAAGCAAGATCCAAACCATAAAACCATGAATATTCCAACATCCTCCAGTATCTCTGGCCAAGGAAGATTTGATTAGAGATTAATTACTGCTTGTACTTGTTGTTATACATATATATTGCCATAAATGCCATGTTTGCCATTAATGCACACGAAAATTTTATTATTATGAGCCGTGTCATGCAGGTAAGTGTAATCGGCTAATATGTATAATAAATTTATTATTCTATTACCATGCTGTTGATTTAATGTAGGCAAAAATGGCAAAAACATTTCTTAAAATGAAAATTTGGAGGACTAGCTTTCGCGCACCTCGACTAATCTCACGGGCCCTGAAGTTAACGATCATGTAAGCCTCCAGTGGTCATCATATGAGCAACCACAGGGCTCGAAACCTGAGACCACAGAGGGAGCAAACCTCTTGATCCCAAGTTTTTACCACTGGACCTCCATGCCTCCTTACTCATCCCACTATATATTTATCTCTCCCCTCCATTATTGTTTCCATTATCCGTCAAAGATAGTATAGGAGGACCTTTAATATTATTACTGAATGTCGATGCGTAGTGGTGCTTGTATTTTTCAATCAGCCGATAAAAATTGTTCATGTAAAAAAAGGGATACCTGTTACCTTATTCAAAGCTCAGATACCTATATATAAATTCTACAGTGCCACCGTGACCTCGTTTTGGTTGCATTATAATATTCCATGGTCCAACTTTTCAAGTTTTAATTAAGATAGCAAGCGGGTTTTCTTTTCTAATCACAGTGTAGGATTGAATTTTATTTAGAATTTAGATATATAATGAATGAAAATATATACCTACGTACAAGCAGATAAGTGCGAGGATGGACAATCTGTTTCATTCGTAAATGGAGATACAAATTCTCAGTTGTGAAACCGCGAAATGGATTTTCATGTTCCATACAATACCTTACAGGTAAATACCGGCCGTTATGCAGGCAATGAAATATCGGCCGGTAAGGACAATCTGTTTCATTAAACTAAATACAAGATATATAATGATAGGTTTATTCAAATTTTAAGTTTAAAATATATTCATTTAATAGAAGAAATAGAAAGTTGAAATCTTCTTTATTCCAAGAAAAATGATTTTGCGTCGTCTGCAACTCCCTTGCCCAGGCAAGACACAAATGAAAGCAATGATCAGTGGTACTATAAATAATGTTATGCGAGGAATCATGCGTAGAATCCGATGATTCTTGATAAATTAAAGTCAGATATGTACAATCGCGTATTTCATCGATTATTACAATAAGTTCAGCCTGTTGAGAGATAAGATAAATTATTTTCCATTTTCAAGTTGGAGGCTGTGGAATTTGCTAGAAATAACAAGATCCCACCTCTAGCCAATTATCGTTCCATAAATCAGCAAGAAACCCTTTAATTAAATCGATACTGATCGTATATATCCGGAGTATTTATGTGATCATGCAAATCTATGGTGCGCCCTGAAGGAAAAAGCTGGCATTTATGGATAAAACACACTGTATTTGTGGCTCCATAAGTCAATCCCAAACCCCAAATGTAAAGTGGAAAAAACTTGATTGAGGTGAGAAAAATAATTGGCAACAAAAGAGTAGTTTTCTATCGATCTAGATTAGGTCGAAAGTGATAGAAGAAATGAGAACGAGAACGAGAGGGTCCCATTTGCCTTTAGTTGTGTGGTACAAGGTCATGTGTAAGTGTAAGCAACGAGGAGACTAGAGAGAGATAGAGAGAGACCTGCTAATAATAAAGCAGAAGAAGGAGAAATATGGAGAGAGGGGTGAAGGGGCCCGGTAGGTAATAATGGGAGTTGCCTTCATCCTCTCTGGACATGTTCCCACCTAGCCAAATCAAATCTCGTAACCCCTTACCTTCCAATATTGAGCTTCAAGCTTGATTTGGACTGCTAATATATTGACCAAAAAAGAACAAAAAATAATTAAAAAGCAACATGAGGTGTTAATGTCAATATGATACACATAAAAACATGCTAATTAAGGTTTGACGATTCAAATGACATGTAATGGCACAGTATGTGATGTTACTTTAGAGAAATGATAGCAGACAGACAGCTCTAATGTGGAGACAATTAGCCCAAGAACACAACCCAGCGTCATTACATTGAAAGATTTGTTTCTTACCTGTCATTACACTGACTAATAATTAAGATGTGATAACGATTGCTTAACATATTAGACACCCAAACATGCAAAATCCCAAGGCTTTGTTAGTGGAAATCTGCGACCATAATATCTGGCATGCTGTAATTTCATGTCACTGTTCTTACCTGGGATTGGCATCTATTCAACCGTTCTTTCTTGACGATACAGTTTAACCCGATCCATCAATCATTTTCCATGTGTTAATCTCTAGGTTTTTGAACTCGTTTTTTATCTAACTAGCTGCCTAGGCAAGTTAATGACGCCAACTCCTATCCTTTTCAGAGCTTATAATTAGCAAGGCGCTTTCATCCACTCAAGCTATTTTTGGTTTTATATATTTTATTTTATTTGAAAGCTCACTGAGGATTACATTACTGAGCAAACAGGATAGCAATATTGTAGCATTTATATATAATTTTTTTTTTCAAATAAAATAATAAACAGTAGCGTCAATTAATAAGGTTATATTAACAAACAGCTAAAATGTAAGAGGATTTAATTTAGCCCTTCTTATATTTTATTGTTCACCGCTATGGTGTAATTGTAATGACTATTTTCTTATTTCTATAAAAAAAATTGCATGCTTTTGGACTATGGTTACTTTGGTATTTTTACAATTACATTAGTCATTACTGATTTATTTGGAGATATTTGTGTCCATTCAATGTTTTGTGAACAATAATCAAAATACCTTCAAAAATAAAATAAAAACAAAATAGTGGTCTCGGGTAGGGGTATTTAGGTTTTTTTATTTTTTATACACGATAGATTTCTGGCAGTTAAAAAATCTCTTTTGTTGTCTTTGTCGATTTCTCTCTGTCTCCTTTTCCATTATAGGCGGCGTGTGCACTCCAAATATGGGCGGTGTATCACCGGTGACCATTTCTTCTTCTTTTTCATCCTTCATTTCTCTCTCCTACCTTAGTAAATACATTATGGTCCTCATTGTTATTTTTTTTCAAATTCATACCTTTTAGTTTTGATTATTGTTTTTTAGTCATTTTCTCTTTCTTTAAAATTTTATTTCTTCAATTTAACCCTTGGTTTTAATTTGTATTTATAAGGTATTTCGATTCGGTCCTTCTACTTTTAATTTCTTATTTTTTTTCTTTGCATTTTTATCAAAGTTTTTATGTCTTTCAATTTTATCATTCAAATCAAGTTTATGATTTTTTTTCAATGATAATAATGATTTCAATTTGGTCTATTTTCTTTTGATTTCTTATTGTTTTTCTTGGCTCTTTTGTCTAAGTTTTTATAGTTTTGAATTCTATCCTTCAAATCAAGATCATGGTTTTTATTTTTTTCAACATTAACAACAACAACAACAACAACAGTAGTAGTAGTAATAGTAGTAGTAATAATAATAATTGTAATAATGGTCATGGTTATATTAATAATGATGATGATGCTAATAAAAATAATAATAATTGTGATGATGATAATAATAATAGCATTGATGATGATGATGATTATAAGAATAGAAATGAAAATAATAATATTATCGATGATAACAACAACAACAATAATTAACTTAATAATGATTATAATGATAATGATGATAATATTATTAGTAGTAATTGTTGTATTGATTATGGTGGTAACAGTATTGTTGCTACTACTACTACTACAAATAATAATAATAATAATAATAATAATATGGGAGAGAAGAAGAAGAATAGTGATGATAATAAAAATACTGATAATAGTTGTTGTAATAATAGTGATAATAATAATAGTAATAGCAACAATAATAATAATAGTGATGATGATTGTAGTGATGGTTGTTAAAATAGTAATAATATTAAAGGGAATGCTGCTATTATTATAAATAACGATAATGTTATCAATAATTGTAGTGGTGGTGGTGATAATAATAATAATAATTATCATAATGATAATAGCAATGGTTGTGATAGTGATTTTGATCCTTATTTTTTGAATTATTATTTTTTAAAATTCTTTTGTAAGATTAGAATTTTTTTTTTCAATTTCATCCTTTAATATTTAATTTTCTAGGAAATGAAGTTCATGATTTTTCTAAATTGAGTGCTTCAAGTTTAATAACTTGGGTCACGAGTTTAAAAAAGTTAATATACTTTTTTAAAAGACTTTATAATTTTTTTTATTTTTAATCAGATTATTCCAGTCATATAATCTAGATCGCGAGTTTAACAGAATATTCCATGTTAGCTTAATCTTAATTAGTGTTTTTACATATTTGTCATGAAGAGTTTTTTATTTTTATTTTTACTCATTTTTAGTATTTAAATATTATTTTTTATTTAAAAAATAATCTAACTCCACAGTGAAATGTAGGCGCAGAGGCTAGTGTACATCTATAAATTGGGGATAGTGATATATTTCATGAATTCATGCACCACAAAAAAAAAAAAAAAGTTTCCAAATATATGTTAGAACCACATTGATGTTATATTTTATGTTTGTAAAACTTTTTTATGTCATAAAATTCTCACACATGAATTAATTTTAACATCAAATCATAATACATTTTGCTCTCATTTAGTAGTTTATGTCAACGAACTATCTCAACTCAATAGCTTAAGCTTTTAAATAAGGTCTCAGGATATAAATTATTCTTTAACACACCCCCTCAAGTGAAAGTCCTTTGGACTTGAAACTTGCACATGCCCATATTATCTTGTGCTTAATTTTTATCAAATAAATAGGGATGGTGAGATTCAAACTCGTGACCGCTTGGTCATCAAGACTCTAACGCCATGTCAAAGAATCATCTCAACCTAATAGCTTAAGTTCTTAGGTAAGGTCCTAGGATATGAATTATTTATATATAAAAGGAGAAATGAAAAAAAAAATTGTTGATTTCATATTAAAATTATCCTTTATGATAGATTTAGGTTTATTTACGGAATAGCTTAACGATCACATGTAATTTGGATCGAATATTTTAATCATTATTAATATCTAATAGATGAAAGTGACATTGTCGAATATCTGAATACTTTTATAATAAAACTGATGAAAAAAAATCAATTGATAATGGAGTACTAAAACTATAGATTTAATAGTTTTATCGATGAAAATTTTTATTGGTATTTACACTTATATTGTATTGGTAAGTATTTTACTGATAGGCTAATGGATATAAACAGTCAATCGGAAAAACTCTTGTCGGTAATTTTTGATCTATGAGTGAGTCCATCGATAATAAATTTACCAATTGATTTATAGGTGGACAAAGCAAGTCAAAATTTTTTTACTCATTTCATTACATCGGTATTTTTCTCGGGAAGTTTGCCTTATAACTAACAAAATATCATATGCAATTCCATTGGTGTTTTTAATTGTCTGTCGATATATCCGTCAGTAAATATAACATATTATCAACATATAGTATCATCTGTAATTATATCGGAGAGTTAACAGTAGCAGTGATATTTACAATAATTTGTTTTAATTCTCTAAAATATATATACTGATAGAAGTGTTCCGTTAGTAACTCCATCAGTAATAATATAAAATATTTTAAATTATAATATATTACAAGGCTAGATTGAGAGGTTTCCCATTTAATTGCTATATTACTGGAAAGGCTAGGGTGATTTAGGATGTGTCTATAAAGATATCATGTACCAAATGATAATGACTTAATTTGGTGTCAAATTGATTTAATTAACTATATTATCCATAAACTAAATCTATAAATAAAAAGATATATAAAAAAAACATTTTATCAAACATACACATTGTTAAACGGGACGTTGTGTTTTATCTATAGATTTTTTTGTTTATTAAACTGATTTATAAGTGATATGATATACGAGGTCATTAAATAATTTTTCTTTTAATAAATATTCTCGCACAAAACATCATTCGTAACTAAATCAATAAAAATAAATAAATATACAAAATCATGTGAAATGTATACATTATCCACTAAAGTTTACTAAATTATTGTTCCGCACTACGCTACATGTTAGATAATTTTTTTTTAACGCTATGTAAAATATTTAGGTGTTGTTAATGTTATAAAAAAAATAAATTGTAAGATGATTGATTTGATATGACCTGATTGATTTGATGAATCTAAAATTAACCAGGATAACCAGTAAAAACATAGTTTGACTCAAAATAAATATTTATTATGAGATCTTTTTATAAATATTGAAACAACAATATATGAAATTGATTCAGGTCAACCTAGGTTGACTTTCCAATTCACATGTCGGGTTATAAAACCATGATAGCCCGATAGAAAACAAATAAAAAAAATTATAAAGCCTAATTTTCAATAAACCTAACATTGAATGATGAAATTGAAAAAATAATAACCCAAGTCAATCTATCATACTCGTGACCTGAGTCATGAGACCGAGTGACCTAATATAAAGAAAATTAAAACAAACTTTGAAGCCTAATTTCCAATCAATTCAGTGTTAAAATATGAAATTAAAAAAATATTCAATTAAAAAATGACTCGAATCAATCTGGGTTAACTCGTCGAACTTGTGAACCAATTCATGAGATAAGAATAACCTCATAGAAAACAAACCGAAATAAATCATGAAATATAATTCTCAATCAATCCAATATTGAAGGATGTAATTGAAAAATAAAAAAGTCAATTAGAAAAAGAGGAAAAAACTCGAGTCAACCGAGTTAACTCATCAAGCCCGTAATCTGGGTCATGAGACTGGGATAGCCTCATAAAAAATAAATTAAAAATAAATATGAATCTCACTCCTCAATAAATATAATATTGAAATAAGAAACTAAAATTGAAAGACAAAAAAAAGGAAGGAAAAAAAATATTATTCTAATAAATATTTTTTTTTTGTGAGGAGGGGTACAAACAATCCCCTCCTCTTTTAGTTTTTGTCAATATTAGATTGGTGACCCGCGCTACGCTGCTAGCCGGTCCAATTTGTTTTAATGTACATAATGGATGCCTTGGTGGCAATAGTCTTTTTAAAGAAGCAAGAAAAACCTTAGGTTTGGGTCATTAACTTGACTAGATCTAATAAAATCATGTAATCTAATAATTTGATTTAAATCATAAACAATGATAACATACGAACCATATAAAAAACGTCTAGCTATAATTAATTAAAACAAATAAGTCACTGATATTATACCAAGAAAAAGAAGAAAGAAAAGATTGTTGAAAACTTACTATCACTCCACTATTGACATCGCCCACAACCGGAAGAGTTTGTTGAAATGATTCAAACCTCTTTACAAGAAATTGTACAACGACATCGAAAAAAACCACATAAGTTGCAAGAGCAACGCCCCAGAAAATAAAACTGAACAAAATGAAAGGAAGTGAGCATCCACCTATATTCAATCAATTCTATTTAATTATAGAATCACTTTTTTAAAAAAAAAAAATTAACAAAGAGAAAAAAAATAAAAAGACATGACATAACTCAATTAAATATAAAAAACCAAAGGATAAAACAAAGGACCCAGAAAGCAAAAATAAAATTAAAACATAGCCCCATCTTCGATTAAATAAATGTTGAAAGATAAAATTAAAAAACATCGGGTTAAGAAAAATGATAAAACACCAAGCTAATCCCAGGCAAATCCCCTAAAACTAGGTTAATTTTCAAAACTTGCTATCCGTGAAATTCTAGATACGGTATTAATCAAGAAGTTTATATCTAGATTAATTAAATATTGAAGGATAAAATTGGGTAAAAAAATATCAATCTAAAAAATTTTGCAAAGGAAAAAAAACAACAATAAAAAAAATAAAGATGAAATCTAATAGGAAAAAAATGGAGGATGAAATCATAAAAAAAAATTAATTCTAAAAATTTTCTCAAATTATATAAATAGCAAGTAAAAGAATAGGGAACAAATTTGACAAAGCAAGAAATTGATTAAGGATGCAATTGAAACAAAATTCTAATTTCATAAATTAATTCAAATAATAACTAAAAAATCAAGGATCAAATTAAAAAGTAAGATAAGTTTAGGGGCTAATATGAAAAATTGCAAAGCAGATGCAAACATCCAAAAAGAAAAAGGAAAGAAAGAAGAAAAAAATGGCCTTCAATGCCAAAACAAAGATCTTTAGTGTCAGTTTGGGAGTGTGGTTTTGGTTGCTTTTCAAAGTATTTTTTATGCCGAAATGCATCAAAATAATTTTTTTTTATTTTTTAAAAATTATTTTTGAGAGTAGTACATCAAAACTATTCAAAACATAAAAAAAATAATTAAATTTTTTTTAAACTTTTTAGAAATACAGGCTGGCGCGTGTTTCGAAATGCTGCCTTAATGTACACACGCTTACCAAAAACAATAGAGGAAATGATGCGCTGCGACATGCGCATGTATGATGCATATATGATCCATATACCATGTATGTACTGTATAATATTTTTCGGTAGAAAACAACATTCACACAACCAATGCGCAATACACGTGACACTCACGCGACCTTTCAGCGAGTGGTTATTAAAACTTTCACTAGGCATTTTATGTGGCGTTGTCTATCCCTCCCTTCTTTTCTACAGTCTTTTACAAGTCACAACCAAGGTTGTCAATTCCGTTCCGTTTCGCCCGGAATAGCCGAAACGTTCAATACCAATTCAAAAAACGAAACAAAACGAAACAAATTTCATCTCATTTTAAATCTCGGTCCGTTCCGGATTTTTCAGCTAAATTTCACCCGGAACGTTCCTGTTTCATTCCACATATTCTGTTCCGCCTCTTGAAAAGTCATTGAATCAAATTGAACCTTGTTCAATTTAATTAATTAAACCACCCAATTATAAAAAGTTTTTTTTCATTACAATTTTCAATAACAATGATATTAATAATAATATTGAAAATTATTATTACTATTTTCATTAACAATTATATTAATTTTTTAAAATTAGATTTATC
>Ga0307517_10006632_pt1 | contig 17060 bp, 17 predicted proteins | sample 23_EM_MG_FD_194515 | JGI IMG/M metagenome (GOLD analysis project Ga0307517, IMG submission 194515) | Populus trichocarpa ectomycorrhiza microbial communities from riparian zone in the Pacific Northwest, United States - 23_EM | ecosystem: Host-associated > Plants > Roots > Unclassified | place...
CAATCGGAGGAGCAACTCGATATAGTTCAACCAACTCACTAACTTGAAAGACTTCATCTCGCACACTTGTGTCTTCGTTCTCATCCTGAACAACCTCGACACGACCCCTGGGTTTCGTTTTTAAAACGGATAACCAATCAACTCTTTATCTGTCCTTTCTAAAGGAATGGGTGTATGTGTAATAAACTTGTTGACATTGCTTTGCGAAAACAAAGACATCGTTTACATTGCGGAGTCTAGCTTTTAAGTTGATTTCGACCAGACCATAGTGAGGATCAACTCTGATTCCTCTGTCAGTGGTGTCATGCCAATAACATTTGAATAAAAACATTATCTGCTCGCTATGATATTGCAGTTCGACGACCTCTTCTAATCTACTATAGTAGTCAACTTCTAACTTACTACAAGTCGATCCTTTAACACAAACACCAATGTTGCATGTCTTTCTTCCATGCTTGTATTCTTCAGTATGGAACACATATCCATTGACAAAATACCCGTTGTAGCACTTAACTTTTCTTTCAGGGCCTAGGTTTAGTGAAGACAATGACTTAGCAGGACTCATTCCTATTTGATAAACCTTGTATGTAATGTACAACAATAAATAGTAAACGAGAATTTTGTAATGACAAACAATAACTTTGCAAGAGATAATGAGTTTGTGATAGTACTTACATGTGTTCTGAACCACGTGGCAAATTGTTCATCTTGTAATTGAAAGATTTGGGATTCGGTCAGTTGTGAGTTATGGGACAGTAAATATTGTCGATGTTGCCTACAAGGTTGTTCCAAATTATATGAGTTTATGATATTACAATATATAAATAGTATATTCTTAACAAAGTTTAATTAATAGTACATATACTTACTGAATAAAAGATCTCAACTCATCACAGTTAAATAGAACATAATTGTGTGCTTGTTTGAACTTTATTTCCGACAAATATCTTCCCCTTACAACATTTTTAGGTATGGGTCGTCCAGGATTGGATAATATTGACAAGTTCCCACTAGAAGGCACTTCACCACCATCATCATATCGTGGAACGCGATTGATTCTCGTTCTCAAATGAGGTTCGAAATAGTACGAGATAAATATTGAGATCTCCTCAACAATATAGGCCTCACATATCAAAGCCTCAACATGCGCCTTGTTCTTAAACTTTTTCTTGAGATTGAATAAGTACCTGCATTGAATTAATCAAATATTTTCAATTAAAAAAAACAAAGAAAATACTTTTATATATGAATTACATTGCAACTGTAATATCTAACCATTCGAATGGATACATCCATCTATACTGGACCGGTCCTCCAACTTTTGCCTTGAACGGTAAATGTATGGGGAAATGCTCCATTAAGTCAAAAAATGATGGAGGGAATATCATCTCAAGTTTGCATAGTGTCTCGACGATATTTGTTTCAAGCCTCTCAATGTGATCAACATTTAACTTGCTGGAGCATGTATCTCTAAAGAAATGACTGACATCTGTGAGTGCATCTCATATCCCTTTTGACAACAAATCATGATAAGCTAATGGAATGAGTGTTTGCATAAACACGTGGCAGTCATGACTCTTCATTCCATACAATCTGCATTCCTCTATATTAACCAGCCTTGATATGTTCGAGGCATGTCCATCTGGAAAATGCATACTCTTAAGCCATTTATAGACTAACAGTTGTGCTTTTTTCTCTAACACGAAGCTTGCTCTTGGTTTTGTGACCCGTGACCCATCACAAACCAACTCCATATTTGTATGGTTACAGAACAAAGCTATATCCAATCTAGCCTTGATGTTGTCCTTTGTCCTCCCCTTCACATCCATGACGGTGTTGAAAATGTTCTCAAAGACGTCAAGGTTATGGCAGAGGAGACTGATCTTCCAATAAGAAAGCTCCCAAAAGATACTTTGCTTTACCCAATTATGAGTCAAACCAAAACCAGGAAACTTCTGCTTACCTGATTGGAGACCAAACAATGTCACCGTACGCAATTCTTTACCAGAAAGACGCGGGGGTGCAACATCCTTTTCAACTCTGCTAACAAAGAAATCCTTTCTGTTCTTTCTGTACCTATGATTCGGTGGCAAGAAACGACGGTGATAGTAAAAAAAAGAAGTTTTACCTCTGTTTGTTAGTGTGAATGCCTTGTTGTTTTCCATGCAATATGGACATGCTAGTTTTCTATACGTGCTCCAACCAGAAACCATTCCATAAGCTGAAAAATCATTGATAGTCCCATTAAAGCCGCCCTCATAACAAAATTATGTTTCCTCGATATATCATAAATCAAAGCTCTGGAGGACCACAACTGCGTCAACTCATCAATTAACGGTTGAGGACAAACATCTATATTCCGGCTCGGGCTATTCGGACCGGGTATGATAGTAGATAAAAACATGAACTCCAACCTCATACATATCCTCGGTGGCAAGTTATAAACCGTGAGTATAACCGGCTAACAAGAATAAGGATCAGCAAATGACCCGAATGGGTTGAATACGTCTGTACACAACCCAAGACACACGTTTCTTAATTCAGCTAAAAAATAAAGATCCACACTGTTAAAGTGTTTCCATGCTTCGCCGTCAGAAGGATGCACCATCACTCCATCAACCGCATCATGTGATTGGTGCCATGTCATGTACTTAGCAGTCCTTGGTGACATGAATAACCTCTGCAGTCTAGGTGTGATTGAGAAGTATTTAAGTTTTTTATATGCCACAAGAGTCTTTCCCCTGCCAGTTCTGGGTTTGTAACGAGAATGCCCACATGTCATGCACTCGGTCAACTTGACATTTTCTAGGTAGTTTAACATGCATAGGTTAGGGCACATGTCAATTTTATGGTATCTTAAACCGAGGGGTTTCATCATGGACTTTGCAACATAGAAGTTCTCTTTCATCCTATTCCCTTCAGGTAAAATGCTTCTCACTCATTCGATAATTTTATCATAACCGGCCTCACTCAACCCATGATCTAACTTGATGGTGAACACCTGTGCTACGACCGATAATTTACTGTGGTTCGTGCAGCCATCCCATAATGGTTCGTCAAAATTTTTCAACATATCAAAAAACCTAGCTGCATCTGCATTAGGTTCTTCTTCTATGATTGAACATTGATTGACGTTACCTTGATTCATTCTCATTGCATCCATAACCATATTCCTGTAAGGATTACTGTTGTTATTTGCAACTTCATGCACGTTGCTAGCACTAAAAGTTGACCCAACCACCCTTTCTTCTATGCTCTTATTACGAACAAATAGTTCTTCATGTGCATACCAACACTTGTAATGTTCCATAAACCCTTTGTGTAGAAGATGCATCATTACAATATTTAGATGCAGATACCTTTTATTTTGACACTTCTTGCATGGACACGTAATACCATCTCCAGTAAAATTTCTGGGAATAGATGTTGCGAAATTAATAAAACCTTGAACCCCGTTACGAAAATCCATCCATCCTCCACAATCATTGGGGTGAATCTTGATACATCCATGAATGATTCCATGACTTCTATCGAACCTCTATAAAATTATGATGACAACATGTATTAATTAACTATGTTAGGTAAATAAATTTGCAAAAATATTGGTTTACCTCGAGATTATCCAACAAGCTAATTACAACTTCTCATAAATATTCATTATTAATTATCAACGTCCATACAAATTTATACATATAAATTTATGGAAATTACAACTCCGCAATAGCATTGATAAAAATTAAAACGGACCAGTTAAACAAGCTATTAATTATTTCACCACAACACATGTAATTCAATAATTCATTAAAGTTTCAACAATTTACAAACAAATACAATTTTATAAAATCTAAAACAAACCATAATAAGTACAAAATTATACATTCATACTACAAGTTTTTTTGAGAAATAACAATAAAACATGTACATACACTAATAAAATACGTACATATACTAAAAAAACAATAAAATTGACATTTAAATGTTAAAATTAAAAAAAAGATAGATTTACTTATAGAAAATGATAAAATCCACAATAAATTAGAACACGGATGTTGTGACCACAAAACTTAAAGAAATATGACTTGTGTTGAGTAGAGGGGGATTTTTTTTGGGGGGTGGTTGTTTGCAGTTTGGGAGGGGAGAGTTGGGATGGGGAAGAAGAAGGAGAAATAGGGGAGGGGAGGGTCAGAAGAGTGGTGATATATTCACTTTTGCCGATGGAATCACCGACGGACTCCTTCTGTCGACGATTCCATCGGCAAGTCTGACGGTGAATTGATCACGTCACTGTACGGAGATCCCGGTTTGAATCCCTTGGTAATTCCATCGGGAAAATCGCCCGCAAAAACTTCCACATTAGTGAACCACCTTTTTTTTTTAAATTATAAATATTCCATTTGTAATTCCATCGGTATATACCGATAGCATTATGACCGCATTACATTGCTGTCGATATATATCGACCAAAGTACAGACGAAATAGTATCTATCGGTAATTATGACCGCAATTTACTGACATAATTATTCCGTCGGTAATTGCGTTGGTGTTAGGTGAATTTCTGGTAGTGAAACCCCTAGGGAAGACATTACAAAAAAAAAACATAAAAAAGGGGCGGCAAACCTTATACTAGCCTCTGCCGACCCAACCATAGGTTTAAAACCAGCCCAGCAGGAGCTTCTTCTCTACGCCACAGCAACAACATGAGACTTGTTTCAGCAGCTTCCATCAGCAGTATCCGGTTGGCAGAGAACTAGAGTCATTGCATGCGTAAAACATTGCCACCGCTACTCAGTTGGAAGCTGCAACAATCTTCCACCATTATTATAAATCAACTTTGGACGTGTTCTTAGAGATATGTCTACCAGTACCAACCACACTCGACAAAAACTCATAGTAACAACAACAATAACAGCAACAGCAGGAGCTTGAGTCTCTTCCTTCGGATAGCAGCAGCACATGGAGTTTTTTTTTCTCCATTGAAGCAGTGATAGCGGGTGCTCCTCGGCCACACCTTTCCTCAGCTATAGTGGCATAACCAGCTTCAATTCCTCATTCCAGCGTCCAACGTCCTATCTTCAATCGAAAGCAGCATCCAGCAGAGGTTCCCATTGCCAGTAAAAGGTAAACACAAGGAGGGAATGAACAACATAAGGCAAGACAAACGAAACAGGGAACCAGAGAAAGAACAAAGAGGAGGTAGCATCGATCAGTTCTTCTCCAGCGAACCAAAAAATCAGAGAAAGAACAATGGAAAAGAAGCAGCATTGGTCAACCATTACCCCGTCATCCGACTTCTTCTCCAGCAAACTAGGTAAGTTCTTCTTATTATGCATGCAAATTATAATTCAGTTGCTACTGTAGCTGTGGATTATAATTTATTGCTCACGCCTACTACTCAGCCGAGTAATTGATTTAGGCCAGTAACCAGGCTGGACCAGCTGGGTCCAGCCAACCATATGAGCCAGGTCGGACGCAGCCTAAGAGAAAAAATATAATAAATAAAAAAATATATGCATGCATTGATTTAGATTCATTTTACTGGTTTATTCACTGACAACAGAGTCGGGAATACCATATGTTTTTTTGGCTACGTAATATTTACCAACACCAAAGTTGGAAATATCCATAGTTGAATCTTTCATTAACGCCAGAGTAAGGAATATTACAAGCAGATCATCATAGCATAAACCAACAAACTCTTAGCAATTTAAGACAAAAATCAGCAATGTAGCCTACCTCATGTAGAACGTTTAAGAGGTAATAATATTTTTTCTTTTGCGTAACTAGTCTCGTACCATAGAATCTCTGTTGACCAGTTAAGGTTCCTAGTGACCATAATATGAGGTGGCGACTCCTTGAACAAGATATTTTCCCCCAAATAACAAGATGCAAGACATCTATTCTTTTTCCATGAAATTTTTTTAATTGGTCGTTGCGATGTCCGGGTTTGACAGAATGACGACTCCACTGAGGAATTTTGGACTAAGCTTTGCCTTTTATTTCTCAATTGCTATAATGTTTGTTATGTTATGTTTATATGGTATTGCCTTTTACCACTTTAGCATGCATTCCTATTATCATGCATCTCTTCAAGAGCATGCACGTTAAATTTAAAGATAGGTAAGGAAGTAACGATACCTCAATGACTTTAGCCTGGGTAAGACTCATAAAACCATTCAACTCTCACTTGATTGTTTACTCAATAGTGGTTGATATGCCGATTTGATATTACTAAGGGCCTCTATCTTCACACTACTTGTAAGCCTCATATCAACCTTTCGAGGATGATCACTGAGCATGCGAGAGACCTTTTAAGACAAGATAGTAAACCCACCCCCGTGATGCACTTAACGACTAGAACCAACCTGCTAGGTTGTACCCTGTGTAATCTCACTATGACTAGCCCAACATGCGACATCTTCAATTCCAAGACCATTAGGTGGCAAATGGCTATCATATAGGATACAAGAGTCTGAGTTGTTACGGTTGACAAAATAAGACTGACTTGAATTGAAAGTCGAAAGGTTTATCAAAAGCTCAAACTTAAACAAGATTGGACAAGGATCTCCTCGTTGACATGATAACATAAGGTTCTTAAAATCCATGAATAACGACCATTTCCACCCCGTAAAGGGCGAGTCCATATTGAATATGCATTTTCCTTGTTGATAGCATCATCACTTGCGCATGATTGCATATTTTTCATTTAGCGGGTTAAAATATAGGTTCCCCATTGAAATGCACTTATAACACTCCACTACGAAAAAGACAAATAGATAACGAAGAAAGAGCTCAGTTGGAAGCTCAACATTGAAAGGAGTTGGAAAGTCTTAGAGAAGAAGTTGCAAGGCTTACTAATCTACTCGAACAGGTCTTTGATCTAAATCTGGAGAAGCAAAATTTATAGCTCAGCCTGAACATTTACTCACAAATCCACAGAATTTAGGGGCAAATGAGGTGTCATTTGAATCTCAACAAGCTATATATTCCTAATTTGCTCAACCAGCATATCCTATAAAAATATCATCTACCATTGACTCTATAGTGAAGGACAAGAAGGTAAAATAAGATGGCTAGACAAATTGGCTGCTTGAGAGCAAAGGATGAGGGCATTTGAGGGAACTAGCCTAGATTACCATATAAAGGCTGTTGAGATGTGTTTGGTGCCCAATGTGATCATCCCTACAAATTTTAGAGTTCATGAATTCATCAAGTATACTGGAACTTAGTGCCCGATAATCCACCTTAAGGCATACTGCAATAAAATGGCTGAGGTAGTAAATGACAAAAAGTTGTTGATCCACTTCTTCTAGGATAGTTTGAGTGATGTCGCTCTCACCTGGTACATGTGTCTAGACAACACCAAGGTGAAAGGATGAAAAGACCTAGTTGATGCCTTTATTAGGCAATATAAATTCAATATGGATGTGCCCCCTGATAGATCAAGCTTGCATGCCATAAAGAAAGGCCATAAGGAATCTGTGAGGGAATACACTCAAAGATGGTGTGAGACAACCGCACAGGTTAATCTTTATTTGTTGGAAAAAGAGATGATTAATTTGTTTGCCAACATTTCAAAGCCCCATACTTTGAATACCTGGTTGGAAGCTCCGTACAATATTTTTATGACCTGGTTGCCATAGCTGAGAGGATTGAATAAGCCATTCGGCTAGGAAGGATTACTAACTCAATTGAGGAGAAAAGTTTCATTGGAAAATGGAAAGAAACCAAGGTTCATAATATCAAAGGTGGTTACAAAGGCGAGAGAAAGAACTACCAAAACAAAGAGACTTAGAGATCAATCGTCCTAAAGATGAAGCCATAATGTCATTAGGCCAAGACTAGTCTATGCGTAACCTCAACTGAATATTGGAAAGGTGCCCCTGTCGATGTGTTTGTAGGAGAGGGATGATTGGAAGATTCTAGAAATTCCAATCAATGGTTGCTGAGTGTTTAACCCTTTTATGTATCATAGCTCAAGATGTTAGCATAAGGTCTTTGTGTTGGACCTTTTTTCTAAACTTTCAATGAAATAATGAGTTTGTCCTTCAATTGCGTACTTTACTTTGATTTATAGCCAAATATCCTAAAAGGGGTTCCCTCTAAGAACTCACAAATACACTTTTAAAGCTTCGCATGATCTCATAGACGCGATTCATTTCTTTTACCAAAATCTTTTCTCCCAGTGAAATTTTGAAAAATAGAACTTGCATTTTAATTTCAAAAATAATTTGATGTTTATTTAAATGATATTTTTGACATTCATTACTTGTAGAATGACACATGAATCAAGTAACTCCTTCATTAAGGTGACTAAACTCTAAACCAAAGTGCACGAATAAAAAATAAATCGTCACCCTCACACCATGACTCTTGAGCCATGTGTTTTAAATGTATGCATAATGGTATGTAGTGGACTCGTTGTTCATAGACTCATGAAATGCATCTCTTTGCAAAGATCAAACCATCACACTAGATGAGGTCAAAGTTTATTGATCTTAACTTCTTGCACTTGAAATGAGGAAATGCCATCTTTGTTATTCCTTTCACGTTCTGAAATAAATATATCCCTTGTGGTCCATTTTAAGCCTGGATATTTTTTCTTTCATAAAAATCCTGAGTAGGATCACACCCTACATTGGGGGTAAGTGAAAATTTCAATGAAACAAAAATGAAATACCCGTGAGAAAGTTAAAAGGTAGAAGAGCCCAAGAAACTCAAATGCTAGGGGGCATGCCAAAATCACAAGAAAAAGTGATAGCCAAAACAAAGTGAGTATGCTCCGGCTAAAACAATGAAAAAAGGGCAAAACCAAAGAAGAGCGCCAAAAGAAAAGATTAAAGACACAAAAAGTCGAACTGCTGTTAGTGATCCTCAGTCTTTGAAACCTTGAAACACTCTTTAAGCCATATAAATCCTTTTCCTTCATAACCAAAAATCATAGCCTACATTACGTACCTGTAGAAGTCCTTTCTAATCAAACAAGTAAGCAACCTAGAACAATAAACAATGCTCTCAAAATGCAAAGAGTACTTTTTCATAAGAGTCATGAAATCGAGAATAAGCTACTCATTATTATTCATGCTAATAAAATGAGTGTTAAAAAAAAGACAAAATTTTCTCAAATAAAACCTCGAGCCTTTTTTTTAGCCCTTCGCTTTGAAACCCACAAAAGCAAAAGATCACCTCATGGCGTACCTTCACCAATGATAATGTCACCAAACATAAAAGCAAATAATCTCTTTTCCAAAAAAAATAATAATCGGGGAGTTGCAAGATTTCAAAAGCAAATTGTTTCAAACTCACATCAAAATAATTTTTGTTTTCAAAATACAACATCAAGATTTCAAGATTCATTCCAGACACATATCCCTTCACCAAAACCAGAAAGGAGAGAAATGAGAGAATGGTAACTCAAAACTATTATTTGTCTGAATCGTTGATATAACACACTTAAGAGTAATGACTAGTTCAAGGGGCCAACAATGTATTTAGAAGGACAATTGATCCCTTCTAGCGAATTAAAAAGGAAGAATCATTTACTACAATAAGACAAAAGGGCATTTTGATTCACAAAGGCCAGCTTGATCCTTTCAACAAGTGACACTGAATGTTTTTAGCAATGAGACGAGAAGTAATGAATGATCCTATCAAATTATTTGACAAGACAGAAAATCTCTAGTAAGTAAGTGGGTCACGATAGGCACCATGAAGGCTGAGTTGTGTAAACAAATCTGGGAAAAGACTTACATAGGCCAACTCGAGTGGGCTAGAAGCCAAACGACAAAGATGACCCAAATCAGAGATAACAAGTCCTCACTAACTAACCAACAAGAAGATTGAGAAGAGATGAGGGCCTATATTTCAAATCAGGTAAAGATGCATACATATCATTTAAAATTTGAGATATTGAACAATGTGTTTTACAAAGATTCACAAGAGAAATCCCCAATGGGATCCCTTAAAAGGAAGGCCACCTTGAAATGGCCAAAAACTAAAAATGCTTATGAAAATTTCTCACTTTTGAGATTTTTCCGACCTGAGCAGACTGCCCATGAGAATTAGACCACTTGAAAAATCTCTGTATTTTTACATTTGAGCAGCTCACCCATTACAATGAGACCCTTCTGAAAAATCTTTGTATTTTTTCCCATGGGCAAGTCACCCATTACAATGAGACCCCTTGTGAAAATTCTTTGTATTTTTCCACTTGGGCAGGTCACCCATTACAATGAGACCCCTTCTGAAAAGTCTTTGTATTTTCCCCCCGGGTAAGTCACCCATTACAATAAGATCCCTTCTGAAAAATCATTGTATTTTTCCATCCAGGTAGGTCACCCATTATAGTGAGGCATCTTCTGAAAAATCCTTGTATTTTTCCATCTAGGTAGGTCACCCATTATAATGAGACCACTTCTAATTTTTTTTGTATTTTTCAAGAAAAAAAAAGAAATATCTCTATATTTTTCACCAATCGGCCAGGTCGCTTAGAACAATTAGACCACTCGTGAAATTCCTTGTATTTTACCATCGGGCAGGTCACCTGTAATAATTAGACCACTTGTGAAATTCTTCGCATTCTTCTCACCATCGGACAGGTCGTCTGGTACAATTAGACCACTCGCGAAATTCTTCGCGTTCTTCTTCACCATCGGGTAGGTCGCCTAGAACAATTAGATCATTTAAAAAAAACAAAAAATCAAAAGAAAAGAAGAGGAAGGGTTTTCACGCTTGTTTTTCCTTACAAACTCACTATAAAAAGCCAAAAGAAAATGAATTTCCCATTGCTTTTGCACCGTAAGTATTGTAAAGAGGGGGAAACTTTTAGAACCCTATACTAGTCGTCGCCCCCCCTCAACCCTTTTTTTTTCTCTTCTTCCATTGCCTCCAAGAACAGACACAAAGCAAGCCCATTGTTTTTCCTTTTTTTTTTCTCTCTAGCTTGGAACCACCATCACCATACCTTTATCCCTATCAACCTCTAAAATCCACCACACAAGCTTTCATCCGGTTGTACAAGACATCTTCGTCTCCTCTTTCCCCCAACAGTCCGACAACGACAGCAGACTATCAACTAGTAGCAGCCATACAAGCTAAACTCGTCTTCTTCTCAGCCGCTACCTGTATAGGAGAAGAGCAATAACGTCTGCCAACCCAACCATAGGTTTCAAACCAGCTTAGCAGAAGCTTCTTCTCTACATCACAGCAACAACAGGAGACTTGTTTCAGTAGCTTCCATCAATAGTATCCTGTTTGCAGAGAACCAAGGACCAAACTGAAAAAGAAACGTGAATGTAAGGGTTGAAATTGATCAATTCAGGGGCTCAATTGAAGAAATTAGAAGTTTGTTGATCAATTGAGAGTCAAAATACACAATTTCATAACCAAGGACTAAAATAAAACAAATGATCAACTTTAAGGTTGACAATTGAGTTTGGCAGGGGTGGAATTGCCTTCAATTAAGAGTTTAAAAGAAATTGGAAGAAAAGGGAGTAAATTGAAATTTACCAAAATCCTAAATTAAAAACCCTAATTTTTAGGGTTTAGCCTAGACGACGTGTCATTCAGTCATTGTGTATCTTTTTCTTTGGGAATTTTAGCTGATCGAGTAGGCAGTTTCAGGTGAATGAATGTTGCATTTCCAACCACCTCAAGGTCTATAACCACCACCATTTGACTGATAAACATTCCCTCTATAAAGATCAGCTACTCTCATCAAACATTTGTGTCTCATTTTCTCCAGTGATCTCAACAACATCTTGCCCCCGATCAATTTCATTTTATTGGCAGATTATGTGTTGATCGAGTTGGCACCTTCAAGCAAATGGATGTGAAGCTACAAGCCTGCAAATCAAGCAAGTTAGACCCAAACAAAAGGTGTGCACCCTCTCTACCAACTTCAGGTGGTGTTCATTAATGACGACGTCAGATTTGCTTTGACAAAGCCTCAAAAATGGGTAACTCAGTCATCGATGATTGCAATACCCATTTCATAAAATCACTAATCTTTTTTGTGTGTCCACATTTCAAGCCTTCTTAGTGGGTTCTTATTAAAGGTTGGCCAGTTTCTCTCGAGATCAATAGAAACAAGCTTCTTGGTCTCTAAGTTTTGGAAAACTACCAAATCTCCAAAACCAAGTTTATTACAAAATCACCATTTTAAAATCAATATAAGTACAAAGCTTATAGTTGTAAAATATACCCAAAACTCTCTTATTTTGATCAGAGAGACAATCTTTGATGAAAAAGGATCAATCTTTGATTGAATCCTAGCTTTAAACCTTATAAATACCTTTGGGAAATCAAGGCAGAGGGGCAACAAGAAGGAGAGAGAAATGAGAGATGAAGATAGGATAAAGGAATTCCAAGTGTGGAGGTTTAAGAGCCTAGCACAAAGATTTCCTCAACTTTGAGAGAAAGTAGCAAGCTGGGGAAAGAAAGGGAAGCAACCATTGTTATAGCTTGGAAGGTATGGAAACTCTTTTAATCTACCAAGTGATGTATATAAGGCACACCTCTAGATCTTCATTGTATGTTCCAATGGTGTTTTGAATTTGGTTTTGATGATACATTGTATTGATCTTGTATTTTTGACTAATGCATGAAATGTTGTTTTTCTTTGCTTAATTTTGATCTGAGTGTTTATTACTATTTATTAGATGTTTAGGAAATGTTTTAATGTTTTTTTGGTTTGTTAGTGTATTTTCTTGGTTTCTGAGCTTGATTTGGGTCCCAAGTTGTTTAGAGAGTTAATTTTGAATTGAAATCTGATGTTGTTGTTGGCTGGCATTAGGGTTGCAGATATGAAGGTGAAACTTCTTGTATGTTATTGATGATTTGATGTTATTTGTTAGTTCTTTGGATTCAACTATACTTGGTATTTGTAATGTGGTTTGTGAGGATAAAGGCCTAGAAAGGTGAATCTGGGGTTTGACAGTAGTTCTTCAATTTCTAAAAATTTTCCAGATTCTAGATTCATGTTCTTGGCATGAAATTTGCCTTAGCCTCTTATTTTGGAACTGTTTTGGGTTAATTCTTGTCATTAGTTCTTCAATTTTTGGAAATTTTCTAGATTGTTAGTTCATGTTCTTTGGATGAACTTTGCCTTAGCCTCTTGTTTTGGAGTTGTTTTGGGTTAATTATTGACACATATATGTTAGCTTGCCATCTTTAGTAAATAATCTAGGGTTAAAACACATCAATAACATGTATTCATGCATTTAGATTCTAAGGTTCTTTTGACTACCCAAACACATTTTGATCAAATTGTGACTTTTGAGTGTTACTTGAAGAAAATGGATGCTTGATTCTTGATCTATGCATGATTACGAACAAAACCTTGCCCTTTGATTGCATGAAAACTTGTCTAGTTTGTGATTTGTGTTTGCTTAAATGTTCATCGTGTTTTTCAAGTTCTTGGTGTTTAATCTATTTTTATCAAAAAATATTTTATGTTTTTGTGTTTTTTTTAGTTTTGATTTGTTTTTCATTTAATTGTTTGTTTTGCTTTAGTTTCGGGTCAAACCATGGTTTTCGGTTTGGTTCAAAGTTGAACTAGTGTTTTCAAGTCAACCCGATTGGTTTTGTTTTGGGTCAGGAATTAAGCCTTTGTTTGGTTGATTACTTTTTTTGTTGAGGAATTTTTGGTCTAAGGGGTTATTTGGAAAACACACCCTTAAACTTATTTTGACTATTTTTGTTTTGAATACAAAATGTTTTTTTACCAAATAGGCACCAAATAAATTCCTAAAAATTCTAAAAAACTTTCAAGGACTAGTTTAAAATTATTTGTGGGTTCCCCACATATTTTTCTAGCAATTTTATTTAATATGGGGGCTGTAAAATTACACCGTAAGATGCTAACCTGGTATTAAAATACCAATTTTTCCTCAAAATCTCAAAAATTTCCAAAATTTCTAAAAAACGTTTCTCATTTCAAAAATACAAAAATATATTTTATTTGGTGTGCATTCGGTCAAGTCTCTCAAAACATAAAAATCATATTTTGCTTAAAACAAATATATAAACATATGGTATGATTTAGTATTTTTTATATATACAAAAAAATTAAAAAAATATTTTTGCGTTCATTTTTGGATTTAATAACCAGTTTATTGAATCTATGAGAACTTGGCCACTATTTTAATAACCCCTAAAAATTTTAATTCATGAGAATTAATGGTAACATTTTGGTATAAATGTTGAACCTACAAGTAAGCTGGTGTTTAAATACTAGAAGTTGACTTGAAAATTCCTAATATTATTTTGGGTATTCACCAATTTTAATTGGGAGTATTTTTCACCATAAGATATGAGTTGTGGAAAACTCTTTCCTTTTCCAGGATAGGTGAACCCTGTCAGGGCACCAACATGGATTTTTCTCATAATAACTTATTTAGGCATACGACCCTATAATGAATTCAAAACAACAAATTTATTCATGAGAATAAATTCTTATTCTAAGCCATAGACGAACCATTGGTTAGGAGCCTATCAATACCTTTAAACCACATCTAAACCACACAATGCAGCTTACCTTAGGTAAGGTATGTTTGGGGTGCTAATATCTTTCCTAGTCATAACCAGTCAACCCAAGTCTCCTAATAACCCTGAACCGAACAACTAGATGGTGACTTCTTGATCCCAACTCTGCAATGCTGCACGCAAACATGCAACAACCTTCTTCTCTATCGAGAATGTTATTATAGTTGGCTTTATCATTTGCATGCACTTCTTCCTTCCTTTTCTATGAGTGACTAGAAACCCATCCTTTGTTGTTATAATTCTCAAATGAATTAGGTTTTAAGTTTATAATTTTAGGCATAAAGGTTATATGTGAAAATTAAGTTGAGGATGTGGTGAAGCTCATGGGAAAATGGATGCTAAGTTCTATAGGTTTAAAGGAGCCAAAACTTATTGTAGGGAGTCATTGGTGTGCACCATAGTCATGGCATTGGAAAAGGATTTTTTTTCATAAAAAACAATTTCATCATTCTCATGTAGCCTCATGATTTTGTCCTTCAACACAAAACATTTCTTTATAGAGTGATTGATTAGGCGATGGTATTTACAATAATCTAGGAACTCAATGAGATTTGCCTTAAGAAAATAATCTAGCATCATAGATATATCTGAGTAAGGGAATGAATACTTTTTTCTTGTTGTTTTTTCAGGGATGACTTCTTCCTTTCATCATTTTAAAATGAAGTCAGTATTGTACAATCATTCCTTTTAGCTCTGGTCGGTGCCTTTATAGTAGCAAAGTTAATTACTAAAGACTGCTTTGCCTTGACCTTTGAAGTGCTCTTTTCAAATCTACGACCTTCATGCTTGTTTTTCTTTAGCTCCTGCATAGTATTGATGAGTTTCGAACTGCAGCTATGCTAAGTTCCATGTCATGTGCTCGAGTAGCCAATTCTTTAAAAGACTTCGGCTTGATTGTAGAATGTAGCTTAGTCTCCAATACATCCTTTGAATACACATATTTAATGTAGAACTTTCGATGAGTTGGTCCTTACAAATATAGCTAAGGTTTCTCCAACGATGATTGTAGTTGATGATAGACTTTTCTATTTATTGATGCACATTGGTGAGTTCAATCATGCTAATCACACGATGAGTACTATAGAAATGGTTAAAAAACTTGCATTCTAATTGCTCCCAATTATCAATTAAGCCAGATTCTAAGTTAGTGTAATTCAAAGGAATTTCCCTTCAAAGAACAAATAAACTATTTAACAATGAGATCACTATTGGCTCTAGCATTATTGCAAGTCTTAACAAAGTGAGCCACATGTTACCTTAGATTCCTTTTGCCATCAAATTGCTAAAACTTTGATGGTTGATAACTCAGAGGCATCCTTAATAGGTCAATCCTTTAGGAGTGTCATAACCTAATTTTAGGTTTTCCCAAAAAACTATCCTTTTCTTTCATAAAATCAAATCAAAAGAATCAAAGAGAAAAATAAAAAAAATGAAAAGCAACAAAAAAAAATTGAAAATGAAAAAAATACTGGCAACTTGGCATGAGTAGACTACGAATGGTTATAAACACATAGAGGAACTAAATTAGGATTCTGGACACATTTAGAAGCCCAATTGTATCTCATTGTACCTAAGATCGAAAGACAATGTAGATTCAAGGTCAAATAAAATATTTATTGGATAAATTTTCATAAAAGTTAAGTCTGAGGACTTGATTAGACTTTTAATAGGCCAATTTGATTTAATCATGGGATCAATTAAAGGTTTAATTAAGTTAAATAATTAATTTGGATCAAATTAAAAGATTTAATCAAGTGCAAGGACTTGATTAGACTTTTAATGGGTCAAATTAATTTTATTAGGGACTTAATTGGTGAAACAATTAATTTTGAAAGCTTAATTGAGAAGATTGGAATTTTAAAGGACCATATTTAATTTTTTAAAGCTTAATTGAGCGAATTCAGGTACAAAATTGCGAGAAAATCAAAGTTTAAGAGTTAATTAAAAGCCAAATAGAAGAATTTCAAGACCAAGGACCTTTTTGCAAAAGGCGTACAAATTCAGTGGCCAAATTCGGTTGAAAACAAGGATGAAATTGAAGAAATTAAAAGTTTGAAGGTTAATTGAGGATTAAATTGAAGATACCCAAATCTATGGACCAAGTTGGAAAACGTGTTGAAATCAGGGGGTGTTTTTAAAACTTGATAAGGGTGAAATTGAATTTATTCTTGTAATCAAAATCCAATTGAGGACTTACTTGAATAATTAGAAGTTTGAGGGATGGAATTAAAAGAGAAAGTTTAAAACTTAATTTTATCCTAAACACCAAAACAACGTTATCTCATTTAAATGAAAAGGGATGCATTTTGGTTATGTTTTGACCAAAAAAACATGTTTTAGATCCAAACAACGTCGTTTTGGTTAACGTAAGGTCAATAAAAAAAGGCCAGACAACATGTAGTCTAGCTATTATTCATAATTTTCCCTTATGAACCAAAAAATAGCAGATCTAATGCCACCTTTCCAGCCACCTCCCCCCCTCTCTCTCTCTCTCTCTCATATATCACCATACAAGAAA
>Ga0307517_10006633_pt1 | contig 17060 bp, 13 predicted proteins | sample 23_EM_MG_FD_194515 | JGI IMG/M metagenome (GOLD analysis project Ga0307517, IMG submission 194515) | Populus trichocarpa ectomycorrhiza microbial communities from riparian zone in the Pacific Northwest, United States - 23_EM | ecosystem: Host-associated > Plants > Roots > Unclassified | place...
GACCGGCGAACACGGACGGAGTGGTGATCTTAAATGTCGCTTTCGGGACCAGCGGTACGGCGAAACCGCCCTTTAACCTGGGCCGCTCCGCCACGCACGAAGTCGGCCACTGGCTAAACCTCCGGCATATCTGGGGAGATACCGAACATTGCGAAGGCACCGACTTTGTCGACGATACGCCGAAGTCGCAGCTGCCGAATTACGGAAAGCCGACCTTCCCACATATATCCTGCACCAACGGTCCGAACGGAGACATGTTCATGAACTATATGGATTATGTGGACGACGATACCATGGTCATGTTCACCAACGGGCAGGTGGCGCGTATGACGGCTACCCTGGACGGTCCGAGGAACAAGCTTGGTAAGAAATAAAAAATATTCTTATGGCTACTGAGATCAATCCCGGAGACCTTCATGGGAAATGGATACACTCCCATGAGGAAGATACGGCAGGCGAGATGGTGTTTCGCCCGGCCAACTATTCTTTTCCTCCGTCAAGAGGAAGGACCTCTTTCGAATTGAAGGCGGACGGAAGCTTGCAGCAGACAGGCATCGCTCCGGATGACCGGAGAAGCCTGACAGGAGGAGGCTCCTGGAAACTAAAGGACAAGAACAGGCTGGAATTTTTCGGCGGCGCGGGCAGTGGCCAGCCGCAGAAAGTGCTGACCATCGACTCTATAAGTCCCGATAAGATGATCGTGAAAAAATAAGGACGGCGCCGGGAGATTCGATGGAGATCCCTGGCGATCCGGCCGGGCCCCGACTTGCTTCCGGTCTAGGCGACGGCAGGCTTGCGGCCCAGGGCCCGCAGCATACGGAAATGCGAAACGACCGCTTTACTCATTGTCGGGAATTCATGGTAGGCGATACCGAATTCCCGGCATTTCTTTTTTACGATCTCGCTGATGGCCGGGTAGTGAATATGACTGATGCGGGGAAATAAATGATGTTCTACCTGGTAGTTCAGGCCGCCTACGCACCAGGAGATGAATTTATTCTTTCGGGCAAAATTTGCCGTGGTCTTCACCTGGTGAACGGCCCATTCCTCTTCTAACTTCTTGGTGTCGTTCTCACCGATGTACACGAATTCCGTATGTTCGACCACATGGGCCAGTTGGAACACGATAGCCAGGGCCAATCCCTGGGTCAGGTGTAGGCTGGCAAAGCCGATCGCCCAGGCATTCCAGCCCACGAAATACACCGGTATCGCGACATAGAACACGCCGTATAAGACCTTGCTCAGCCAGAAGATGATATGTTCCTGCGCATTCATTTTCTGCAAAGGGGTGGAGACGATCTTTCTCGAAAAGTATTTGGTAAAATCCAGCATGGCTACCCAGGCAAAGGAAGAGATCGCATAGACCAGCACGATATAGATATGCTGGAACCGGTGCGCCGGCTTCCAGGGCTGCGAACTGCAGGCGCGCATGACGGGGCTCTTCGCGATGTCGTCGTCGATACCGTCCACGTTCGTATAGGTATGGTGAATAATGTTATGCTTGAATTTCCAGATAAAAGCGTTGCCGCCCAGGGCATTGATGGAAAGTCCCATGATGTCATTGACCCAGCCTTTGGTGGAATAGCTGCCGTGGCAGGCATCATGCATCACATTGAACCCGATACTGGCCAGCACGAGGCCCAGGAAGCCGGAAAGGACGATCCCTACCAGTCCCGTCCATACGGAAAAATGGGAGGCCGCCGCCGAGCTGCCGAAGAACCAAAGCATGCCGATATAGATCCCCAGGGCCAGGGGCACGAGAACGCCCGTCTTGGCATACAATTTCCAGTTGCCGGTCTTTTTGATCCGCTTGCTGTTGAAGTAATCGTCCACGGAGTCTTTCAGGCTGGTATAGAAGGAATTATTCTTATTATTAAACGTGAGTTTTGCCATTTTTAAAAGGTCTTTTTTAAGGTCTATTGGAGTGCAAGGAGTTAATAACCTGAAAGATAGCGCAGTTTAGCTAGACCGGGAAATTTAAGCCATGATTTAAGGATTATTTAAGCGGGCTGCGAACCTGGCACCTGGGGTAAACCCTTACCCGGTCGCCGTAGCCTCCTTATCTCACCACTCACTACTGACCACTCACCCCTGCTTCCCGGTGATTCTGGTCTTCAATAGCTCCCGGGCCGCCTGGATCTCCGTAATATCCCTGAAAGAGTCCTTGGGGATCATGAAAAAGGAGCGGGCGTCGAAATACAGGTGGAAAAAGTAGGCCGTCTCCTTGAACATGCTGAAATTCTCCCATTGCCAGCGTTGGCTACCTTTCTCCGTCTCCAGCAACACCCCTCCCCCGTCCAGGGTCAGGATAAAGCTATCCTGGAAGGTCGCCGACCGCCGGTAGATGCTCAGGGGCAGCAGCCTGCGGATCGACAGCCACAGGAAGAACCAGAGGACAGAGAAAATAAGGAAGGGAAGCGCCTGTATCACCTTGGCGGCGAATAAGATAGCCGATAAAATGGCAAAAACGTTGATGACGATGGCCAGGATCCTGATCTCCGGCCTGCTAAAGAAATGGCCCCGCAGTCCATCCAGGACCTGCTTCTTGTTGTACGCGAATTGAACAGTCATTCCCCGGTATTATTCGATTAATTCGCATCAAAAGTAAGGAAATAAAAAAGGACGAAGGGGGAAGCATCCCCCTTCGTCCTAAAATACATTGATAGGTCTTGGAGTTCTATCTCATATCCCTGCAATGACGGTAGTGATGGCTGGCGGCTTCACCAGGGGTAACACTACGGGCGCAGGACGACAAAAGGGAAATAGCTACGATTGATAGGGCCAGGATTTTTTTCATGCCTTTCATTTTAGGTTATGGAATTAATAACGAAAACAGGTCTGTAAAATTATCTAAGGAGATACTCTTATAAGCCTATTCTCTGAAAAATAGGGAGAATTGAGCGTAGAAAATACTCATGGCCTGGGGGTTTAGGCGGGAATAGGACGAAATCAGGCTAGTTCCTGACCCGGACGTACACCAATTGCGAATCCGTATCCTTACCGGTACTGCGCTCCTGGATCTCGATGGTCGGCATGCTTTTGATCAGGGGGGCCAGCTTTTTAACGCCGTAATTGCGCGGATCGAAATCAGGCTGCTTTTTTATGATCAGTTTTCCCAGGTTGCCCAAAAACACCCATCCGTCCTCGTTAGCGAGATCGTTGATGCTGTCTTCGATCAGCCGGATCAGTTCAGGCGTGATCCTGGACAGGGGTTCGTGTTTGGGAATGGGTGGCCTGACAGGAGGGGCGGGCGGTGTTTTAGACTGCTGTTTGGCGGGGGTGGACAACTGCCTCTTCGCAGGCACACGCACAGGCACAGGCTCGGGTTCAGGGGCGTCTAATATTTCAATATAAATGAACTTGTCGCAGGCCGATATAAAGGGGACAGGCGTCTTTTTCTCTCCCATTCCGAACACCCGCATGCCTGCCTCGCGCAGACGTGTCGCCAGGCGGGTGAAATCGCTATCGCTCGAGACAATACAAAACCCGTCCACTTTCCCTGAATACAGGATATCCATCGCGTCAATGATCATGGCGGAATCCGAAGCGTTCTTCCCGGTGGTATAACTATACTGCTGGATCGGCGTAATGGCATGTGGCAACAAGACGGATTTCCAACCGCCTTTGTTCGTATTGGTCCAATCCCCGTAGATACGTTTGAAGGTCGGCGTGCCATACTTTGCGATCTCTTCCAGCATGGCCTTGATACGTGCCGGAGGCACATTATCGGCGTCGATGAGCACTGCCAAACGGAGCTCTTGTGAATTATCCATGTATAAATATCCGTATATTTTAGGATATCCGCTCCGGCAAGTCCGGAATGCGTCGCGCCTACCCCTTAGCTACATCCCATGCTATTGCCGCAATTCAGGCATTTATAGCAGGTGCCGCTGCGGATCGTAATATGACCGCAGGTATTACAGGCCGGGGCATCGCTTTGCATGGTCTTGGCCGCGGCATTCATGGCATCCAGCCCGCCTTCCATCTTCATGGCCGAGGTCCGGGGCATCCGATGAGGTTGGGCGGACTGCCCGGAAGCTCCACTCTGTCCCGTGGCGCCTGGTCCTGCATTTGGCGCCCCCTGTCCTGCCTGTCCGCCTGCCTGCCCCGCCGACGATGAAGGTCCTCCTGCTTTTGCCACGATGCGGACATCGCTCAGTTCAGGAGCCGATTTGTCGTATTCCAGGGAACTGGGGATATCATCCCAGTCGTCGGTGCCGGTATTGGCCACATCGGGCTTATCCAACACGTGCACCAGGTCGGTCCGGCCCAGGTATTCGTAGGCCAGGGCGCGGAAAATGAAGTCCACGATGGAAGTGGTGCTCTTGATATTCGGATGGTCGACCATGCCGGATGGTTCGAACCGGGTGAAGACGAATTTTTCTACGAACTCTTCCAGCGGCACGCCGTATTGCAGGCCGATGGAGATGGCAATGGCAAAGCAGTTGGACATGCTGCGCATCGTCGCGCCTTCCTTGGCCATATCGATGAAGATCTCTCCTACCGTACCGTCATTGTATTCGCCCGTCCGCAGGAAGATGGCCTGGCCGTTGATCTTCGCCTTCTGGGTGAAACCGCGGCGTTTGGCGGGCAGGGTCCGGCGTTCCACGATGGTAGCCAGGGCCCTTTTGAGCTTGGTGTCCGGGGAAGCCTGTACCCTTTTCTGCACTTCTTCCAGGAGCTCCTGCACGGTGAGCTTGCCCAGGTCCACGATATTGGAGCCCGTCTCCGCCGCGGGGGCGGGTGCAGCGGAGATGGAGGCCGCCGCGCTGTCCTTTTCGGCTTCGCCTTCTTTTTTCTTCTTATCGGATTTGGTGCTGAGAGGCTGTGACAATTTAGATCCGTCCCGGTAGAGGGCGCAGGCCTTCAGGCCCAGCTGCCAGCTCAGCAGGTAAGAGTCGGCGATCTCTTCCACGACGGCCTCGTTGGGGAGGTTGATCGTTTTAGAAATGGCCCCGCTGATAAAGGGCTGGGCGGCGCCCATCATCCGGATATGCCCATGGGCATGGATATAGCGCTGACCTTTCTTTCCGTTCTTATTGGCGCAGTCGAAGACGGCCAGGTGCTCGTCTTTCAGGAAGGGAGCGCCTTCCACCGTCATGGTGCCGCATACATAGTCGTTGGCGGCCTCGATCTCTTCATCGGAGAAGCCCAGGGCTTCCAGGAGGCTCCAATCGAAATTATAATATTGTTCCGGCTTGAATCCCAGGCGCTGCAGGCATTCTTCGCCCAGTGCATAGACATTGAATACGAAGCCGATCTCGAAGGCGGCGCCTACGGCGGCATCCAGCTTCTTCAGCTCTTCGGCGATAAATCCTTTTTCGCTAAGGGTCTGATGGTTGATAGCAGGCGCTCCGGCAAAGGTGCCCGAGCCCACGGCATATTTTACGATCGCGTCGATCTGCTTATCGGTATAGCGGAGGTTCTTCAGGGCTGCCGGTACGGACTGGTTGATGATCTTGAAATAGCCGCCGCCGGAGAGCTTCTTGAATTTTACCAGCGCGAAATCCGGTTCGACCCCCGTCGTATCGCAGTCCATGACCAGGCCAATGGTCCCGGTAGGAGCGATGACCGTGGATTGCGCGTTGCGATAGCCATTCTTTTCTCCCAGCTGCACGGCTTCGTCCCAGGCCTTGGTGGCTGCCTTCAGCAGGTAGTCCGGGCAATACTGGGCCTTGATGCCCTGGGGCTTTATTTCCAGTCCTTCATATTCATCGGCGTCGTAGGCGGCCAGGCGGTGGTTGCGCATGACGCGGAGCATATGCTCCTTATTCTCTTCGTATTTCGGGAAGGCGCCCAGCACGCCGGCCATTTCCGCCGAGGTCTTGTAGGCGACGCCCGTCATGATCGCCGTGATGGCCCCGGCGATGCCGCGGGCCTCTTCGCTGTCGTAGGGGATGCCCATCACCATCAGCATGGAGCCGAGGTTGGCATAGCCCAGGCCCAGGGTGCGATAGTCATAGGAGAGGCGGGCGACCTCTTTGGAAGGGAATTGCGCCATCAGGACGGATACCTCCAGTACGGTTGTCCATAGGCGTGAGGTGTATTCGAACCCTTCCACGTCGAAGGTATTCGTCGCTTCGTTGTAGAAGCGGCGCAGGTTCACAGAGGCCAGGTTACAGGCCGTGTTGTCCAGGAACATGTATTCGGAGCAAGGGTTGGAAGCCCGGATGCGGCCACCATTCGGGCAGGTATGCCATTCATTGATGGTAGTATCGTATTGGGTACCCGGGTCTGCGCAACGCCATGCTGCATATGCAATGTGATTCCAGACTTCCCTTGCGGGAATGCGTTTCATGATCCTTCCGTCGCTGCGGGCCTTCAGTTCCCAGTCTTCGCCGGCGGCCAATTTCTCAAAAAAATCGTTGGATATGCGGATAGAATTATTCGAGTTCTGCCCGGAGACGGTCCGGTAGGCCTCTCCTTCATAATCGCTGGGATAGCCGGCGGCGATCAGGGCCCCTACTTTCTTTTCCTCTTCCACCTTCCAGTTGATGAAGTCCATGATCTCGGGGTGGTCCAGGTCCAGGCAGACCATCTTGGCGGCCCGCCGGGTAGTGCCCCCGGACTTGATGGCGCCGGCCGCCCGGTCGCCGATCTTGAGGAAGCTCATCAGGCCGCTGGAAGTGCCGCCGCCGCTCAGCTTTTCCCCTTCCCCGCGGATATAGGAGAAGTTCGTTCCGACGCCGGAACCGTATTTAAAGATCCGGGCCTCGCGGACCCAAAGGTCCATGATCCCGCCGTCATTGACGAGGTCGTCGTTGACGCTGAGGATGAAACAGGCATGGGGCTGGGGCCGTTCGTAGGCGGAGGTGGAACGCTTGAGCTCGCCGTCGGCGGGGTCCACGAAATAATGGCCCTGGGGCTTGCCGGTGATGCCGTAGCTCTCGTGAAGGCCCGTGTTGAACCATTGGGGAGAGTTCGGCACGCAGGCCTGGTCGAGGATACTATATACCAGCTCTTCGTAGAATACCTGCGCATCCTTCGAAGAGGCGAAATAACCATAACGTTCTCCCCATACCCTCCAGCAGTTCGCCATGCGGTGCGCGACCTGTTTGACGGAGGTTTCGCGGCCCAGGGTGCCGTCCGGCTGGGGGACGCCCGCCTTGCGGAAATATTTCTGCGCCAGGATATCCGTAGCAATCTGGCTCCACTGATGAGGCACTTCGCAATTGGTCATTTCGAACACCACTTCCCCGCTGGGATTCCGGATCACCGAAGTGCGGTAATCGTAGGCGAACTGGTCAAATACGTTGATGTCGTCCCGGGTGAAGCGGCGGGTGAATTGCAAGCCCTTCGAAGATTGCTTATTATTTGCCATGATCAGTTCGTGGAATTTGGTGATGAATGATGATTTGTTCTGCGGGTTGCGGGGATAACGAAAGTATTTTTTGCTTTTGATATTTCCGCGCCTGACTTACGCACATGTTGTGGAAAAAACCGGGCCAGATTTTTGCAATGCAGACGGGCCGCGCTTTGGCATTTTTCGAACAAAAAAAAGTATTTTTTTTATGCACAATTGCCGGAAATAATCCAAAAAAAATCTCCCTGACTGCATGAAAAAACGTATATATAGAAGTATGCAGTATTTTGCAGTATGATGCATCGACCTATTTCCCGCCTGCTGATCCCGGCACTGATCCTTTTATGCGCCCGCACGCCGCTCGCGGCGCAGGCGCAGTTCTCCGGCTGGCTGGCCACGTTCCAGAATTATAAACTGAGTAAACACGCCGGGCTTTATTTCGACGGGCAATTCCGTTCGGGCGACCGTTGGGCGCAGACGCAGCAAATCCTGCTGCGGCCGGGCTTCAATTATTATTTAAGCTCCGCGCTGACGGTCACGGCCGGCTATGCCTATGTAGCCAACCGCCGCACGGTGAACGGGGTAGGTGGCCTGTTAACGGAACATCGCAGCTGGGAGCAGCTGATGCTGACGCATCGTTTGTTCCTGACACACAAAGGGCCGGCGGCCAGCCTTACGCACCGCCTGCGCCTGGAACAGCGTTATCTTCCGAAACCACTGGTCGACGGGAATACCCTTCGAAGCAATGGGCATGTCTATGCCGGGCGATTGCGTTATTTCGTCCGGGGCATTCAGCCCATCGGGGCATCCGGCGCGGGACCGGCGGCGCCATCGGCCAGTCCTGCCTCTTCGGGGACTGCGGGCAGCGGGGGGACCTCCGCGGCGCGGCCGGCTTTCACACAGGGATTTTATGCGGCGCTGACGAATGAAATATTCCTCAATGTGGGCGACGCTTCACCCGTGAATGGAAAATTCTTCGATCAGAACAGGGCCTATGTCGCCTTCGGCTACCGGTTTAGCCGGCAGTTCGATACGGAGATCGGGTATGTCAACCAGTATACCAGCGGAACGGGGGATAATTCGACCACGAATCATATCCTGCAGTGCGCTACCTATATACGCTTATAGCCCCGGCCGGGGATTGGGGATCCTGGCCAGGGCTATGCTATTCCGGGCGAACCTGTCTTTCTTTATCTCAGCGTTCCGGGGCTTATTTCAACTTAGAAAGGAAGCGATCGATCAGCACGGCCGCCTCCGCATGATGTTCTTCCAGGAGGAAATGACCGCCGTTCAGCAAATGCACTTCGGCCTCTTTGAGATCTTTCCGGTAGGCTTCCGCCCCCGGGGCGATGAACAGCTTATCGTTCCTGCCCCATATGACCAGGGTCGGCGGCTGATACTTTTTAAAATAGGCATGCCATTGGTCATACAAGGGTAGGTTACTGGCATAATTACGGAAGAGGGCCAGCTGGATAAGGTCATTCCCTTTGCGATCGAGAAAATGCTGGTCGGTGGTGTAGCTATCGGGACTGATCTTCGAGAGATCCTCCGCGCCATCGGTATACTGCCATTTGGTTCCTTCGAGGGTCAAAAGACCCCTCACTCCTTTTTCCGTTTCGGGATTCGGATTTTGCATATAATCCACCAGTGGTTTTAAGGCCTCTCCCAGACCGTCCGTGTACGCATTCGCGTTTTGAATGATCAGCGACCGGATGAGGGCCGGTCTTCTTGCGGCGATGCGGAAGCCCACGGGTCCCCCGTAATCCTGTACATAGAGGCTGACCTTCTTCAATGTAAGCGCGTCGATAAATTCGTCCATCAGGACGGAAAGATGATCGAAGGTATACGCGAAGTCCGAGGGCGAAGGGGCGCTGCTGTACCCGAATCCCGGATAATCCGGCGCGATGACATGGTATTTCCCGGAAAGGTCCTGCATGATATTCCGGTACATATGCGAGGAGGAGGGAAATCCGTGCAGGAAAAGAAGGGTAGGCTTATTCGGGTCCCCGGCTTCCCGGTAAAAAATATCCAGGCCCTCTACTTTAATGGATCGATACCGGATGGGATCGCCCTGTGCGCTTACCGTACCCGCGCCCGCTAAACCATTGATGGCGATGGCGGCTGTTAACAGTGTCTTTTTCATGATTGATCTTGATTTTGTTTAAAAAAATGATGCCGTCTATTATTGACCAAATGGTCAATAATAGGGTAAAAAAATTTTTATTGCAATACAGCCAGCTGCAGGCGGATCACGGGTTCGAGCATTTCCTTCCGGGGGTACATCCGCCGGGTGATATTGATGCCGTTCCAGAGATTCAGGAGGTAGCGGGCAAGGTCTTCGGGTTTTTCCTTTGATTTGAGATCGCCGGCTTTTTTGGCTTCCCGGAGGTATTTCAAGAACAGGAGCTCCATGGCCTTTAAATTGGTGATGGCCTTCCCCTTCAGCTCCTCGTCGCCATGGGACAGCTCGGCAATGGAATTTCCCATAAAGCATCCCTTCTGATGCGTCTCCTGGTCACTGAGGGCCAGTTCGAGAAAAAAATTACGGATGCCTTCCATCGGGTGGGCGGAGGCCTCGATCTTTTTGCGGAGCTGCACCATCGCGTTGCCGGAAAAGAAATCCATGGTCCGGGCGAACAGCTCTTTTTTGTTGCCGAAGGAATGATACAGGCTTCCCTTGTTTAATTTCATTTTAGTCAACAGGTCCTCCGTGCTGGTGGCTTCGTATCCTTGCTTCCAGAATAGATCCACCGCTTCGTTCAATACTTCCTCTTCCTTGAATATTTTTGGTCTGCCTGCCATTTTCTGCTATTGGAAGTAAAGGTAGGTGATTTTATACCATTCGGTCAAATATTCGGACAACTATTTTTCCGGTCCTGCTCGAAACCGTCCTGCCTCCTCTTACGCGGACAAGTCCTCGTAATTTTCCTATATCCAACAAATTCAGCAAATTAAAACGGGAAACCGGAAAACTTTTCGCATTTTTGTAGGTGTACCAACGGCAATAGCGAATGAAGCAATCCATTTACGAATCTTTGCTGGTCAGGAAAAAAAAGGGGCGGCGGTCTTTCGCCGTTCTGGTCGACCCTGATAATGTGAACGCTGAAAGGATCGACGAATTGACTGGCCTGGCCGTTAGTGCAGGAGTAGACTACCTGCTGGTCGGGGGTAGCCTCGTCATCTCCAATCACCTCGATGAAGTGGTACAGCATATCCGCCGGAACTGCTCGATCCCCGTCATTCTTTTTCCAGGCACGCCTTCCCAGGTCTCCCGCTATGCGGACGGACTCCTGTATCTTTCCCTGATCTCCGGAAGGAATCCCGAATTACTGATCGGCCAGCATGTCATTTCCGCTCCGGCCGTCCGTAAGAGCGGCCTGGAGATCATATCCACCGGCTATATGGTCATCGACGGGGGCGCACCCACCACCGTCTCTTATATCAGCAATGCCAGTCCCATTCCCTCCGATAAGAACGAGATCGCCCTTTGCACCGCCATGGCGGGGGAAATGCTGGGTATGAAGCTGATCTATATGGATGCAGGCAGCGGGGCCCGGCACCCGATCCGGGAAGAGATGATCGCCTGCGTCGCGCAACATATCGAAATACCGCTCGTCGTCGGCGGCGGCATACGGGACCCTGAAAAAGCCTATCGCAATTGCAAGGCGGGCGCCGACGTCATCGTCGTGGGCAACGCTATTGAAAAGGACGCCGGTCTCATCCGGGAAATGGCGGCGGCGGTCCATTCCGTCCCTGTCATTGAAGGTTGACCCGCGATCTCCGGCGCCTACCTCACCACTGACCACTCACTTCTCTATTCCGCTCTCAAACTCTTCACGGGATTCACCAGCGCCGTGCGAATAATACGCAGGGAAGTGACCATCAGCGCCAGGGCCAGCAGGATCGCTACCGGCAGGATGAACATCCAGGCATTCAAAGAGGTATGATAGGCATAGGTGGACAGCCACCGGGTCATCCCGATCCCCGCCAGGGGCAGAGCGACGAGCATAGCCCAGCCAACCAGCTTCACCAGATCCGTAGTGAAAAGCGCCACCAGCTGTCCCAGCGAAGCGCCCAGCACTTTCCGGACGCCGATCTCCTTCGTACGCTGTACCGTCATCAGGGACACCAATCCATAGAGACCCAGGCAGGATATAAAAATAGCAAGTCCGGTAAAGACATTGAACAGCAGCAAGGTGATCCTGTCCTGCTTGTATTGCTGGTTGAAGCTCTCGTCCATGAAAGAATAATCGAAAGGCAAGGAAGGAAAATAATGCTGCCACAGGCCCTTCAGGCGGGATAATACCTGCGGTTGCGTTTTTACCAGGACAGCCGTCCGGAGATCGGTCTTGTAGATCAGCACCATGGGCGCGATCGTATTGTGCAGGGATTTATAAAAGAAATTCTTCGTCACTCCGATGATGCTGCCCTTGCGTTCCCATCCTTCCAGGCTTTGTCCGAGGGCCGATCTCCAGCCCATGGTCTTCACGAACGCTTCGTTGACGATGAAGCCCTCTTTCCTGTCGGTAGGAAGATCATCCGAAAAATTCCTTCCTTCCAGCAGCGAGATATGCAGCAGTGGCAGGAATTGCGGATCGATAGAAAAGTAATCGCATAGGAACTCTCTTTTCTTTCCGCCCGAATAAGCCGTCGTGCTGGACATGGCCACCCCCTCTGTGGGAAGACCGCTACCGACGGAGAGTCCCTTTACCCCTGTTTCCTTCCGCAGGGCCTGGCAAAAAGCTTCCGATCCTGCCCGTAAGGTCGTATCAGATGGCAGGGCCAGGGAAGCGATCTGCGAGCGGTCTGCCCCCAGGTCCTTATGGTCTATGAACCGCATCTGGGTATAGATCACCACCGTCCCCGTCAGCATGGCCATGGCGATGATGAATTGCACGACCGTCAGCACCTTGCGCAATCCGACCCCGGAGGCCGCTCCACCCTTGCCGCCCGTACGCACGCCGCTGCCCTTCAACGCCTGCAAAGGACTGAACCGGGAGAGCACGAAAGCCGGATAGATGCCGGCCAGCAGGGCCGTTACGGGAAAGAGCAGGACCAGGAATACAGACTCCTGCCAGCCTCCCAGGGATAGATGGATCGAAAGGGCCCTGTTCAGGAAAGGGATCCCCGCCGCCATCAGCCCGATCGCGATCAGCCAGGCCAGGCCCAGGAGAAAAAAAGATTCCCCGAGGAACTGGCGGATCAGTTGGACAGGCCGGGCGCCGATGGTCTTGCGGATCGCCACTTCCTTCGCCCGTTCGATCGCCCTGGCCGTGGAAAGATTGATATAGTTCAGCAGGGCGATGATAAGGATAAAAGCCGCCAGGGCCGAAAAAATAGTATTGAGGGAACGGCTGCCCTTGGGAGTATCCGCCTGCTTGCCCTGGCTGAAATGCAGGTCCGCCAAAGGTTCCGATTCGAAGCTCACATGATATCCTTTGGCACCCGCCTCGTCGAGTTCGGGTTGAATATATTTCGAGGAGAGGGCAGACAACTGCCCAGCCAGCCGCCGCAGGTCGGGCTTGCCGCGAAATAGCAGGAAAGTGTAGACAGAAAGATCTTCAATGACCCAATGGGTGGCTTTTGAGAAATCTTTTGACAGCAAGGCATGCATTGGCAGATCGGAATTCAGCGGCTGGTCCGCGACCACGGCCGTGACCCGCCACTCCCGGCCATTGCAGGTAAGCGTCTTTCCCAGAGCCGGCGCGTCGCCAAAGTATTTCCTGGCGGCCGCTCGCGTCAGCACGATCGCATCCGGCCCTGTCAGCGCCCCCGCAGCCAATCCTTCCAGGAAGGAAAAGGAAAAGACGGAGAAAAGGGACTGCTCCGAATAACAGAAATCATCTTCCTTGAACAGCTCGACCCCTTTTTTGACCGTGATCTGCGTCGGCTCGACACGAACGGCCGACTCCAACGCCGGGTCGTTGCGCAGCAGCATGCCAGCCATCGGTATGGGGCTGACCGCCATGGAGAGATTCGTTTCCGGAGAATGCAGGATGGTGGTTACCCTGACGATGCGGTCGAACTTCGTATTGTACCGGTCATAGCTCAGTTCGAAATGTACATACCGGTAAATAAGCAGGCAGGAGGCGAGGCCGACGGAAAGGCCTAAAATATTGATAAGGGAAAAAGACAGATGGCGGGCCAGGAAGCGGCGGCCTGTTTTCCAATAATGCAGCAGCATAAGATGGTCGGTTTTGCTACTAAAATACAGTTTACAAGAGCCTACCTTTCCGACAGCGTCAAATTAAGGGTAATTTTAAGATATTATAATTATTTATATATAAATCCGGGGGATTTCACATTAATTTATCCAAAAAAAACCCCGGAAAAGTCCAAGCAACTAAAAAAATGGCTTTCTTTGCATTGTAAAAAATTTACAATCAATTTCATCACTGTTTGAAATGAAAAAAAACTCACCCATATCACAGCTCATCGTGATATTGCACGCCTTCAATAAGCGTGGGTTTTTTGCTGCGCCCCTGTGCACAGTTTTTTCCGTTCGTCCCGTTCCCTTTTGGGTACGACGTTGATACTACCTACCATAGCGTCCTCTTTTTTAGCGGCACTATCATCACCTATCCCGCAGTGTTTTCATCAATGACCCTCAGCAATGAAGGATCATTCATCGATCAGGATCAATCAGGTTCATTTATCAATCAGGACAACGACAATGGAACAACAGTTTAAAATAATCATAGCTGACCCTTCCCACCAGGATTTCGCGCAGATCATCTGCGATGAAATGGAGTCCTCCGCCAAAGCGCGGGGTACAGGCATCGCCAAAAGAAGCCCCGACTATATCAAACAAAAGATGAGGGAAGGCAGGGCCGTGATCGCCTTCACGGAGGACGGCATCTGGGCCGGCTTCTGTTATATCGAGACCTGGAGCCATGGAGAATACGTCGCCAATTCCGGCCTCATCGTATCCCCCTCCTTCCGCAAGAGCGGGCTGGCCAAACAGATCAAAAAGAAGATCTTCAACCTCAGCCGCAAGACCTTCCCGGAAGCCAAGATCTTCGGCCTCACGACCGGCCTGGCCGTCATGAAGATCAATTCCGAGCTCGGCTACGAGCCCGTCACCTATTCCGAGCTCACCCAGGACGAAGCGTTCTGGGCCGGCTGCAAGAGCTGTGTCAATTACGAGATCCTCATGGGCAAGGACCGTAAGAACTGCATGTGCACGGCCATGCTCTACGATCCCAAAGATCATTATGAGCCGGAGGAGACGACCCAGGATTTCAAAAAGCATTCCAAGCTATACGAACGCTTCATGCGCATCAAACAATGGAAGCTGCTGGCCCCCTTTATGAAAAAAGAAAGAGAAAAATCCAGGTCTTTATTTCATCTTTTGTTTAATCTCTAAATACTTACGGAACCGACATGAGCGCTAAGAATAAAGTCGTACTGGCCTACAGCGGCGGATTGGATACTACCTACTGTGCTATCTATCTCAATAAGATCAAGGGTCTGGAAATACATGCCTTCACGGTGAACACCGGCGGGTTCAGCAAGGAAGAGATCGGCCAGATCGAAGCCAGGGCTAAAAAGCTGGGCGTGGCCTCCTTCGAATGCGTGGACGTGATGGACCATTATTATGACAGCTGCATCAAATATCTCGTCTTCGGGAATATCCTGAAGAACGCCGTCTATCCCCTCAGCGTCAGCGCCGAAAGGATGGTGCAGGCCATCGCCGTGGCCGAACATGTGAAGAAGACCGGCGCCGCCTATGTGGCCCATGGCAGCACGGGCGCCGGCAACGACCAGGTCCGCTTCGACATGGTATTCCAGAGCATGCTGCCCGGAGTAGAGATCCTGACGCCCATCCGCGACCTACGGCTGAGCCGGGAAGAGGAGATCGCCTTCCTGAAGGAACATGGCGTGGAAATGAACTTCGAAAAAGCGAAATACAGCATCAATAAAGGTCTCTGGGGCACTTCCGTCGGCGGAAAAGAGACCCTGACCTCCAAAGATTATCTTCCGGAAGAAGCCTGGCCCACGCCCGTCACGGAATCCGGCACGCGCCAGCTGGAACTGGGTTTTGAGAAAGGCGAGCTGCGGAGCATCGACGGCAAGAATTTTAAAAGTCCCGTAGCGGCGATCCAGCAACTGCAGGCCATCGCACAGCCCTATGGCGTAGGCCGGGATATCCACGTAGGAGATACCATCATCGGCATCAAGGGACGCGTGGGGTTCGAGGCCGCCGCCCCCCTGATCATCATCAAGGCGCACCACCTGCTGGAAAAACATGTATTGACCAAATGGCAATTATACTGGAAGGAACAGCTGAGCACCTGGTACGGCAACTGGCTGCACGAAGGTCAGATGCTCGACCCTACCATGCGCAATATCGAGAAGTTCCTGGAAGATACGCAGGCCACGGTGACCGGCAAGGTCTTCGTCACCCTCCAACCCTATCGTTATACCGTCACCGGCATCGAAAGCGCGCATGACCTGATGAGCAGCAAATTCGGCAGCTATGGCGAAATGAATAAAGGCTGGAGCGGGGACGACGTGAAAGGGTTTGCGAAAATATTCGGCAACCAGTCCGCCATCTATCATAAAGTAAACGAATCCGCAAAATGAAGATCAGGGCAGGCATTATCGGGGGCGCCGGTTATACCGGCGGAGAAATGATCCGGATCCTGATCAATCATCCGGACGTGGAGCTCTCTTTTATTTATAGCAAGAGCAATGCAGGGAAAGCCCTCTTCGAAGTGCATGAAGACCTCGCGGGCGAGACGGATCAGCGTTTCGACGCGCAGTGGCATACGGATATCGACGTTTTATTCCTTTGCCTGGGCCACGGCGAGGCCAGGAAGTTCCTGGAAGAGGAAGCCGTAGCAGCGTCGCCGAATGCCTGGATGGCCGAGGCTGCGGAAGCCACCGGCGCAACGGGTTCCGCATGGGCGGCCGAGGCCGCGGAAGCTACGGGCGCAACAGGCACGATTGCTGCTTCGGGCGCTACCGGTTCGCGCACTACCGGGTTCCCCCCCAACATCCGGATCATCGACCTCTCGCAGGATTATCGTCTTCATAGCGGTGGGATACGCCCTGCTTTCAACGGCCAGTCCTTTGTTTACGGTCTGCCCGAACTGAACAGGGAGCAGATCCGCGGCGCGAAATATATCGCCAATCCCGGATGCTTCGCCACTTCGATCCAGCTGGGGCTTTTGCCCCTTGCCAAAGAAGGCCTGCTGGGTGACGTAGCGACCACGGGCATCACCGGTTCCACCGGCGCGGGACAGGGACTTTCCCCTACTTCGCATTTTTCCTGGAGGGCCAATAATATTCAGGCCTATAAGACCCTGACACACCAGCACCTGCAGGAGATCGGCCAGTCCCTGCAGCAACTGCTGCCGGCAGCCGGCAAGGGCTTAGACCCCGCCGCCCCTTCCATTCATTTCATCCCCTGGCGGGGGGACTTCACCCGCGGCATCTTTATCAGCTCCCAGCTCCGCTGCGAACGCAGCGAAGAGGATCTGCTGGCGCTCTATACGGAATTCTACCGCGACCACCCCTTCACCGTCGTCAGCAGGCGACCGATCTCGCTGAAGCAGGTGGTCAATACCAATAAATGCCTGATCCAACTGGAAAAGCAGGGCGACCGGCTCGTCGTTCATTCCGCGCTGGACAACCTGTTGAAAGGCGCTTGCGGGCAAGCCGTTCAGAATATGAACCTGCTCTTCGGACTGGATGAGAAAGCCGGTCTGCATTTGAAAGCCAACGCATTCTGATAATATTTTAACCGGGCAGA
>Ga0307517_10006634_pt1 | contig 17059 bp, 27 predicted proteins | sample 23_EM_MG_FD_194515 | JGI IMG/M metagenome (GOLD analysis project Ga0307517, IMG submission 194515) | Populus trichocarpa ectomycorrhiza microbial communities from riparian zone in the Pacific Northwest, United States - 23_EM | ecosystem: Host-associated > Plants > Roots > Unclassified | place...
ATCGTCCTTGAAAATCGACATTGGAGAAGTTGCCAGATTGTCGTCATTCCCATCTTTACTGAAGAGTCGTTCGCCAATATTGCCAGGGTTGAAGAAGGCAAATAGTGTTATAACCTTCTCTAGCTCTGCCGCTCGCTCACCAACGCCAAGCAGCGGTAGCGACATCTCCCAAGTGGTCAACAAGCTAAGAGATGTCTTCTTCTCATTGCCTGGTAACAAACGCTGGTACGGCCAATGTTGTGGAGTTTCCTGCATGACACTCTGCTTCCGTCTCTCCTATTCCCTCACAAATGCTCTCAGCCCAAGTTGTCGCTTCGAAATGTAGGCCCGCGCCTGATCGATGGCCAACGGAAGATCTCCTAGCAGGCTCAGAATCTCCTTCGCAGCATCGGGCTCAGCGGTATCTCCTCCTGAAGAGTGAAGCAGAAGTTGGAGGCCCTCATCCTCCTTCATGTGATCAAGTAAGATCGACTGTCCCAACTCCTTGGATCCAGCATAACGGCTCGTGATGAGTATACAGCCATGGCGATTGCCTGGGAAGAAGTTAACAATGCCACGTAAGTCTTCAGGATTGTCCAGATTATCGAAAACCAGTAGCCATCGCTCGCTCCAGCTTGAGAGAACCTCTTTGACTAAAGTGACTGCTGCCTCAGGGTTGTCCAACACTCGATCAGGGAGCAGCTGCTTGAATAGAGGGTATTACGTGAAGAAGCATCAAGCCAAAATATTGCTCGAAATCTTCTCTCGTCTTTCATGCGTAGGCAATATTCAAGGGAAAGTTGGGTCTTGCCCCGCCCATCCCAATCAGTACGACGATTAACGGAGTTAAACTGGTAGTGGCAGGGTCAAACAGGTTTCGGAGGCGAGCATACAAGGTTTTACGTCCGACGAAATGGGTGACACGAAGTGGGGGGATGATGTAGAATGTTTTTGCCTAGATAGGACCGCTGAGAATTTGAGCCAGTAAGGGAGCCAGTATGGACATACCTTGCGTCCAATAGTGTCGGATTTCACTATTCGCAACAGCGGAGAATGATCAGAATATCGTAACACGGCACGAATTTCTACACACTTTGTTTGGATGGGTCCTCGCCCAGTTGTTCAATCAACATCTCGATTGAATATAAAACCTTCTTGTACCCGGGATCATCCCTCGTTGAGAACTCCACCATGGTTCCACGATTCTCTCGGGGATCACCAATGATGGCCGAATCCCCAGGTACGACCTGTTCAATACGAGTTACACGTCATTACTTCGTATATGGGCAGCATACACACCTTCCCTATCCCTGTCATAGCCAATTCTTCTGAAAAAGACCAAACAGTTAGCTTCCGCTTGTCCAAAATTCGGCCGAAACTATCCCCGATTCGATCGAGGGTTTGCGAGTCCCTTTCAAGATCCCGAATCAGATTCGTATGCGGGTTCTGCAAGGCAATCCGTGCAACAGAAGCCACCACTCTCGCTATCGATGTCACCCCGCTTCCTCTGTGAGGTGTGCCCAGGAATATTATGCCTCGCGTAACGGTGAAGATCCGAGCAAAATGCGGGTGGGTATCCTGAACTTGATTCGAGTAATGCAGTGCCTGCAAGGTAACCTGTAAGGTTAGGAAAGTAATAGAGGAAGGGGTTTCAATGACGTACATCTTTAACTATCAGTCCGCCCAGAGAGTGAGTGATGAAGATGATTGGGCGATCGCGCTACACAAATTTGAGATATGAGTGAATTGAATTTCCTGGCGATCGCATCCGACTCACCGCATCTTTACTCCTCAGTCCTGACAATTCTTGCACCACATTGATTGAGTGCTCAAGCAGGGTATTCAAGGATGCCTGCCCGCTCATATTTGCATCGTATCCCAAGGTGATAACACGGATGTGCAACGAAGCCTTTTCCTTCGATAGCAGATCTCTGGGCCAACATACGTTGTCCTTGGTCCAAGTGTCCGTACGGTGACCGCGCAAGCCGTGAACAAAAACGATACTGTTCAGAAGTCAATGAGGTGTATCGATAATACTAATAGGAAGCAACTCACTCGGCTGTTATGGGACCGACACCGTGAACTAAAATTTCAGCACCAATGGGATGGGAGGAAGTGTCAGGAGTGCTATTAGCTGCAGGCACGCCACCAGCTGAGGAAGTGTCAGGAGTGCTACTGGCTGCGGGAATATCAGGAACATCGCTTGCAGGCACATCCGAGTCAACAGCTGTGGATACATCACTGGCTGTAGGTATAGGTCCATCAACGGCCTGGCCATGCCCCAGAAGACGAGGTTTCTTCTTGAAAATGCGAAACAACTTCATAAGAGTCGCAGCGCTGGAGAAACGTACGACCGTGCAGTACCGTCGTTATTTGTATCTATTTACTCAACTGAATTCGAAGTGATTTGCAATCTCAATTGTCAGGCAATGACAGTCGACATACTCGAAAGCGCAGGGTAGAATAACAAAATAGGGCGATTCGGTACAACACCAACTTCTCTCAATAAACTAGTCCTCATCCATGGCGTCGTCGCCATCCGAGGAGTCGTCTCCGTTCCCGTCTGAGGAGCTACCTGTTGCATCTTCTCCTCTATAATCAGTCATCCATGCAGTATGAGCAGAACCTTCACCCAGGCGTTCGAGAGGTCGCATGTGATTTAATACGGCCTCTCGAGATGTGGGCGACGGCATAGTCACCCTAATCAAAGTGGCGAACTGTGTAACAATATTCGCCTCCTTTAAACATCCGTAGGTCGCAGGTAATGCTCCACGAACATTTATCGAGTACCGGTTGTAGGCATCCATTTTCGCTCGAGCAGCCTTGAAGTTTTGCAGCAATTTTTTCCTCTCATAATCCTCCTTCTTTTTCCCATTTATCTCCTCATACTCATTTAGCTGCTTCAAGGCCGACTCCCATGCATCCCAGAGGCCCTTGAACACACCCTCAGACACCTTTTTCGGCGGGGTAACAAGGATTGCGCCTTTTATCCCTTGATATTTAGTTTCGTTACCCAGCTCCATAACAACTGCGAGATACGGAAGAGGTCGATGGAGGTCACGGGGAAGGCCAATCAGCTGTAGCGAACGCAGGGCCTTCGTGTCTGCACCGGTTTTGTTTTTGATTTGAAAAATGGCGACGGAGAGATTCTCGATATCGAAGGGGGTGTCCGGAGCAATACTGCCTTTATATGTTACGATCTGAAAGTCGAGCGATTCTTGGTTAAAGTAGCACTGAAGTGCGATCCCACAGGCCCAAAGATTCGCAAGTAGTTTCCTGAGCAGAATCTGCATCAGTAGAAGGGTACCCAGAATGCTATACTCACTTAGATGGTCGATCAGGCAGCGGATCCCTCGTCACAACCCAATGCGTAAAATTCACATATGTGCCCTCGAAGGCCATCCGAAAATTGTCCCGATGAGAACCGTACCAGACTTCATTGCCGAAAAGTTTGTCTAGGAAGCCCATAATAAGAACAGGTGTCAGGAGGTTTGGGCTGTAGCCATTTAATTTTTTGGGAGCCGCCAAGTCGCGGGCAACGGTCAGAAGTGTACGGCCAGCAAGTTCTCCCAGGAGACCCTTTTCCACCAGACCAGTCTCGCATAGGTTCGTACTGAAAGTATCCAAAACCCGTCCAAGAACATCATTTTTTCCGTTGTAAAGTAACTGAGCGGCGCCCAAAGCGAGTATGGGTTCAGATGGAGAATATGTGTAGAATGTTTGCTGATCGGGTGCGAATCCTGTAAGGAGCCTCATATGACTTGCAACACTTCGCTCCGCGAGTTTAAGTGCTTCAGAGCTGAACAGTACCGTGTCAACGCAGACCCGTTGCGAGAGGACAGCGAGGACTTGATGCTGATCTGTAGGATCAAATTTCATAAAGTCTTCACATATAAGCTTATCAGCGGCGAGTCTAATTTGCTCATCATCTTCGCCCTCCTGGTATTGCGCATTCCACCTAAAGTTCTCAAATAAGCAACTTCACCATACAAAAAAAAATCGACATACATTGGCCGTCCGTATTTGGCAAGATGCTTGATGGATTGTAGGTCACCCATTTTGACAGCCACTCCATCTCGAACTTCAGATATCACAATCTGATCAAAACCAACGGTACCAGGCGAATACCCTCTTTGCGAAGGTGTGTAGAACGTCCTACATCCCATAAGATATGGTCGAGTAAGTCAAATCTCGACACTCACTGTTTACGGGAGCAGGATTGAAGTACGAAATGGTTGATTTCGTGTCCATGAAAACATACCACATAGGGGTCGTCACTGCCTGCTTGGACAAAAGACGTAGCATAGACCAGAGGGATTCACCGAGGGAATGCGCTTCATCGAAATACGTCAAAACTACCGGCCTTTCAGGGGTAATACTGGAAGTAAATGCTGCTAGTTCTTCGGTGGCCGTCTTTGCGTAAAAACTGTAATAATCCTCAGAATATTCGTGTATATTAAAACCAGGTATGTCTGGCTCAAGGTCTGCATTCCTCTTGACCACGCCTGGGGAGGGCAACTTTTGACTTGAGTTTCAAGGTAAATTACGAGCTCAAATGACTTACTGAATTTGCGAGATTCACTACTTCTCGGAAGAAATTCCCCCGCTGAGTACGCTCCGAGTCTTCCATCAGGGTATGCCAGTAGATAAGCAACTCCTCCGCATTGCGGTTAGTCTGTGCCGCTTGAAGCCACTTGAGCATCGTCGTATGCGCTGCACCAAGGAAACATGCAATGGATGCATGTGGAGAAATGCTCAAGTCGTTGTCATTGTGTAGTACGCGAAAGTAGTCATAGGCGGCAAGATCGCCTGGTGGATAGTCTGGGTCACGAGGACCGCGAAGACATATAGGAAGAGTGAAGATATGTTTCCCAATCTAATGAGAAGTCAATGAGAGGTCGAGTAATTTTTTTTTAAAAAATGCGCCTCGGTGAGCATGCGAGACTTTCCGGTTCCAGAGCTTTGAACAATAGAGACAGACTTGGCATATATGATTTGTCCTCCCCGCACGCTAGCATCAGTCTCAAGGAGATAATCGAGGAAACGGATAGCGTTTTGTCCACGAAATGGCTGAGTATATGCATGTTGCAAGACTTGGGATGAGAATGTAAGCAAGGATGAGAGTGGTAGGTTTTGGAGGCATACATTTTTCGTTAGAAGTACGCCTTCAGAAATATGAGAGTCCACCAATCATCACAAGAAAGAAATTGGCCTACCGCTCTTCGGCAATAAAATGCTTGGAGATACTTTGTTTTGGTCTCTCGTGAAACACGGCTATTGAGGAGTGAGTGAAGACCTTGGCGGACGCCTAGTTACATACGCAGATTACGAATTTTAGCATATTTCCCTTCAGCATGAGCGTCTTGTAGAAGTGATTGTATTTCTGGCCGGGAGGCAAGAAGATTGCTGCACGCCACGAAATTGGTCTTGGTTTTGTCGATTGGCCAGATATTTGAATATGCTTCCACGCAATTTTGAAGCACCACATTCAGGATGTTAGCACCAAACGACTCAACAGTAACTTGAGAACACAACGGGTTGATTTCGTTGTCCAGACTGTCATGAGTCTCGGAGGGTAGGTCGTTCATGATGGTTCAATGTCAGCGTTCAAGTTCAGATAATCAGAGGTAATCAGTGTCGAATACTACCCACGCATGGATCAGCTAAATTATGTAATTGTAAAATCACAAATCTGGCGAAAGGAAAAACTTAGACACCGTTTTGTCTTCTGCTCCTTTGTTCAGCTTCCCAAATTCTCCATCTGTCGTTAGAATCACCATTCTGTAATACTGATCAATGTGGATCCTGTAGCAATCAATGGGGCTGTATCATCATGAAGGAATAACCTGGAAGTCACACGGCCTGCGATGCCAGTGAAAAGTTCAGCTCAAACCAGAACCAATACTCGTCACGGTGAAGGCTGTCGTAAGTAATTTATCACGTTTCGATGTCTCTAATTTACTCGCAGATAAGTATCACGTCTCTCCAAACTACATCGAATTCAAGTTTGGTCATTTCAATCAGATCTTGGTACACAACCCCAAATGCTTCTCCTTCGGAAGTCGGGTAGCAATTTTTTCGTTGACTCTGTTATCATCGATCGCGAATCTCTTGACATATACCCCAAGCATGGCTGTTGTGTGGCTGAAATTCGAACGATTGCCTCTCTGATTGCATTGACTATACCAGTCTCCAAAGTTCGTACAATCGAAGTTACTTCGGTAAATGACTTCTCTTCTTCTTTAAAACTGAGTCACCTATAGCTACTTTGTTGGATTCGGGACAAATTTGTTGTGAAGGTATTCGTGGTGACAATCTTAGAAAAACGTGATAACCGAAGGTCCTAACAGGTTGGGCTTGACAAGAGACGAACGGTGAAGTGAAGTTTCGTTCAGCTGATACACATATGTCGCTTTCGTTAAGAATCACGATACCAATATTCTTGAAGTTGTCGTGATAGACAAAATAATTATTCAACTAATCAGATGCAAAAAACTATTCAAGTTTCACCATTGGAGTTTATCCCAGCAATTCGCAAGAATGTCGGCCATTCCACGCTCTTCCTACACATCTCCCGAAATACACCACCCCGAATGTTGAGCAGGTTGACTGGTGTGTCAAATTCCACAATACGGCCTTTGTCCAACACCATAATACGGTCATAGTCCATCACGGTCTTTAGGCGATGGGCAATTGTGATGATCATAACACCTGCAAGCTCCTCGCGAAGTGTGCGTTGAATCTTGCGCTCTTTGTTAGCTTTCAAATCATGAATCAGGTCCTCTACGTTTACCTTGTCATCGAGATTTGAATCCACCTGGGACGTCGCTTCATCCATGATGATAATATTCGTCCTTCTGAGAATTGCCCTGGCTAGCGCTAGCAACTGTTTCTCTCCTGCACTCAGAGAATCCTGGCTGATTATCATGTCCAATATTGTTGAGTTTTCCTCTGTCGGTATATTATGTTTAAGCAGAGGCAGCAGGTGACACCGTTCAAGAACCTGAAGGCATTCCTGAACAGACAAAATCCCCTCCGGGTCGAGGTTGCTCCGAATCGTCCCAGAGAACAGGGAGACATCCTGACTGACGATAGTCTTGAAGCGAAGTCATTAGCGAAAGAAGAAGCATTCTCTGCCACATACAATGCAATTTCTTAGATCTTCCAATCCGAGCTTGGAGATGTCAATCCCGTCAATGCTGGACGAAAGAAGCTGAAAATCAGAGGGGTCAACAAGATGGGTAAGTAGCTTGTAGACAGACATTATTTTCCCATCAGTCCGCTCAATCATGCGCAAAAGGGACATAGCTAACGTTGATTTACCTAATAGTTGAACAACATTAGCATCGATCTAACAAGCAAGCAGCAGATCAGTACCAGAACCCGTTCGTCCGACCTGGAAAGAGCTATCAATTTTGCTCAACAAAATAAACTGGATGTGCAACATACCACACCAATTTTCTCGGAAGGGTTGACCGTAAATGACAGGTCATGGAGCACGGGTGGTAAGTGAGGAGCATACTTGATCACAAGATTCTCCACTACCAAGTTACCAGAACTGGATGGCCAGTAAGCTGGTGCTCTAAAATTCTCGATGATGGCAGGTGCTTCTTGTGGAACTTCAAGATATTCGGTTACTCGTTCAACACTGTTGAAGTCGAGTTCTAGTTGAGCAGCGACCCTGACAAGCTGTCTACTTGCATCTGCAAAAATGCCAGCTTGAATGATGACAACGGCAGCTGAACCGTCCGATACACCCGACCACACCGCGAAGGAGGTAGCAGCAAAGACCACGACAGAACCTAGACCTGTTCCCATAACATTTGAGAGAAATTTCTGGAATTGAAGACTGTACTCCTCACAATCGTAACGCCATCTCAACCAACCACTCACGAGCCACTAAAAGGCGACGGTGAGTTCTCAATCTGCTTTCTGCGGGAATACATACGTATGCATGGTCAAATGATTGGAATTTATCCACCTGAACTAGAGGTCAAAATAGATAATACACCCGAGCTTCGAATGGACCTTACCCTTCTGTAAAACCTTTCCTGATACCGGCTCTCCATTGCAAAGGCCCGAATATGAACAATTCCTCGCAGTAATTCATCAAACCCAGCGAACGCAGGTGATAAAGAAACTGATTCGAGCCTTCGTAGGTCCCTTGCTGCTCGAATATATGGAGGAGCGAGCCGGATATACAGCCATGCAATAAAAACGGCACAAGGTGTAAAAGAAGGCACAACGTAAAGAATAACACCGAAGGAGACCAAGAAATTTAATATGCCATTCAAACATTCTCTCGCCGATGACTGAAGAGCATCATCGATAGTATTCATGTCGGTTGTAAACCGATTTAGGATCCTTCCGACCGGAGTTGTATCGAAAAAGCGAATAGGGGCTCTCGTTAACCTTTGAAGTAAAGCGTTAAAAAGAAAACGAGAGGCGCGGATACTGATGTAATATCCAACAGAAATATAGACCAGGAGAGCCAGAGCTCCACTAGTAGAGATCCCGAGGAAGATCAAGAGCCATGGTCGCACATCGTGGTTAGGAGGGGGCAACCCAGACCAGGGGTTCGTGAGGTTCGTGAATGCTCGAAGAAAGGTCAAGACTCGGTGTTCACCCCCTTCGTATGCCTCACCCCATCTCGCAAGAAAGATCTAGGTAAAGCCGCAGATGAGATAGAGCACAACCGAAAGCAAATTCCAACTCCTTACTTGGTAGGCGACATTGATGCAACGAACAGCCACCTGGATAGCGACTGTCAATGCCCAAAAGCCGAATCCCCCTGCTTTCAGGTACGTGAGATAAGTTTTTAATGTCACCTGCCCTTCTGCGATCGCCTCTGATTCAATTAATTTCCCTGCTTTAGCAGGTTTTGCAACTTCAACTTGTGAATTTCCATTGCTGACAGCCACAGTGTCCGCATCATTTGTCGGTTTATCAGGTACTGATTCGGCTTCAGGAAACGGTTCCTCTTCGGCTTCAATGATATTCATCAGAAGGCCTTTACTTTCCAACTCGGAGATTGTGCCTTGGTAGAGAATCTTCCCATTGTCGAGTTTCAGGACAGAAGACGCGATGGGTAAACACAATGTGACATGGTGGGTCACCAGGATTATCGTTCGATTGCGGGCAAGTTCCCCTCCTAGGCATTTCGTTACCAGATGCTCTGCCGTATGCATATCGACAGCTGCCAGCCTGATAACCCATCAGAGAAGCATGGGGGAGTGTCTATCGAAGGACCACTTACGGGTCATCCAGAAGAATGACTTTAGCTTGGGAATACATGGCCCGAGCCAAAGCCACTCGTGCGCGTTGGCCGCCAGACAGGGTGATACCTTTCTCGCCAATCTCTTCAAGAAAAAAAAATCATTTGACGAAGTTATGAGAGGGTGGGCTCGCCTACCTGTCAGATCGCCAGCGTCCAATATTTCGAGATCTTGTCGGAGAGCACATGCGTCCAACACTGCTTGATACCGGTCATTGTTGAAAGGCGTCCCGAACGTAACGTTGTCTCTGATTGTCGCATGTTCAAGCCCTGCATAGTGTGAAGAAACAAGAAAATGTATCCACCAGAAGACTCACATGGATTTTGTGCGCAAAGGGCCACTTTATGGGTAGTCTTATCCATATGGATGTCCCCAGAGATGCACTTCATTTCTGATGTATTTCATCAGCGAATGGCGCATTATATACGCCAAAGGAAACAAACCGCCAAGGAGTGCCGATAAAAACGCGCTTTTGCCGGACGCTGTTGCACCGCTAATGACGGTCAAAGCGCCAGGAACAAATGTTACATCTAAAGGTCCAAGTTCGAATGCTGGAGAGGTAGAATCACCAGATGGCATTCCGGGCCATCTAAATACTGCGTTCGAGAAGCCCACGGGAGTATCGTCACCGAGAGGTCGTGGGTCAACTGATGCCGAAAGTGAACAAGCCCAATCGTCCACCTCGTCTTCTTGCAAAAAGGTTTCGATGCGCTGCATGGAGACATACGCTACGCATATTCAGGCCACATATTGAATCAAATATTTTCCATCAACGCACCGTGGAGCATTGCGAAAACTTGGCCTGGTAAAGAGGTCATGGAACCTTGGAGAGAACTGAAAAGAGCCAGTGAAGTAAAGGCCTTCGACACAGTCAGAGGGTTTCCAGCAATGACTGTATAGCAAAGAAACGAAGTCAGGGCAGTTGCGGAAGGTAACCATGTCCTTAAATCCAAGAATCAATCGGTTGACTCGAACTTAGTATATAATCCCTTACCAAACAAAGGAAATACCGACATCAACGATATTCCTTTTTACTCGCCACCCTAATTCGATCTCCCTGGCATCGCGTGCCTTTCTTTCCCATGAATATTCTGGCGTGAGTGTGAACCTATGAACTAGAGAACAAAAAAAGGATTACCCCAGCCGTAGAATTTCAAAAACCTGATGTTTTGGAGGAGCTCGTTGACCAACATCATGCGGGAGTCTTTGGCTTTCCAAGTTTTACGGGTGACCTTACGAGAATATCAACAAGGGAATGGGGCAAAGGATGATCTGAGCGACGCACAGAGACGTCGTATTGGGCCAAGGGATAGTTGATTACGAAGGCAATCGAAATGACGACGACACCTGCTAAACCGCTCCATCCAAGAACACTGGAAACAGCAATAAATATAGAGTGTAAGCATCAAGATAATAACCACACACTTGTATAGGAAGACTAATGAAATAGCAAGTCTGACGGGTGTCGTACAGATCCCAGAAAATTCCCAAAACCTCTGTGCAACAGCATATGTGTCTCCTCTAGACAATGATTAATAGTTGTGACAAGCTCATGCGAAGAAACGTACTGCATGAGATTCACGATCTTACCCAGATCCGCACTTCCTGGTTCGCCATTCTTGTCAACCAAACCACCGAGTTGACGTCTTTTCAAAGACTTGAAGTGTAACAAGCAGAACATCTGTCCTCGTGTTCGCTCATAGCACCTCCGAGTATACCAACCCTGAAAAATGTCGGCTTGTGCGAAAGACATATGGGCGAAAAAGGTAATAATAGTCCAAAAGTAGGCACTCTTGATATCATCCGAATCACCTGTCGAAAGGGCTGCTAGAATTTGTTGCAATGCGTAGGGTGGAATAAAGCCTGAAAGTCGACTGTTAAACGAATCTCTGATAACAAAATGGGTATATACCAATCACAGCACCCCACAACGATATCACAATGTCGAGGATAAGGTCTAAAGAATTTGAAACAAGCAAGAATCTGAGCAGTGAATGAGTTGGGTATCTGCAGATGACGATGAATGGCTAGTCTTTCATATATAATAAGAAGAGTTACTTTGTGCGATATTTGAGAAATTTTGTGAATATATTTCGGTGTTTAAAGTAGGGAGATAGGCTCCAGACGTCACGTTCAGTCAGGGTGCGCTCATTTGCAAGGTTCAAGATTGGTTCAACAAAGGTGAAGGCACTCCAGCTCCAAAGGTTGACACCATCCTCGGGGCAGGATAGTTTGTTCGACGGAATCTGAAGGAGGAATTAGTTGAGACAAAGACAGGCAATTGCAAGAAATTCACGTCATCAGGACCTGCCACGTTCGTAGCAGGTAGGACGTTCTTGAGTGGTAGCGTACCAGCAATCCGAGCAAATACTGCTGGTATTATAATTGAAAGCAAGTCAAGTATCAGGGTCTTCCATCCGTTCTTATTGTATGCATCTTTCCCGACGTCTAATATCGAAAAGGAACAACAGGTTACGGCGAATGCGATGCTGAAATATGGAGCAGAGTAATGTGATCGCATTACTATCAACTTCAAGGCAATGTAGCACTTGTGGCAAATATCAGCAAGTGTACATCCAACGAAAATGCACTCACCCAACAGGCAGCCAATATCAAGGCGCGGATTGCATGACTGGTATGGTGGGTATATATCGCAAATGTAAGGCAGCCAAGCCATCCCACGGATGATACGGTGGCAAAGCCAAACAAAAGACGGAATGTGGAGTTGTGTACTGTGAAGGAAGGTCCAATGGGTTCGAGGAGGTCTTCAAAAGCCAAAAAATCATGGAATGGGCGGGTTAACCATTTCCAAGCTTTGAATGAGGCTACGAGATTATATGCGACGGAAAGTAAGATGATAGTCGCGGGAAGAACTGTACGCCAGAGATCGAATACCTGTGTGACCATGAGAGAAGGGAAATTTTGTCTACAAAATGCCGTTTGTGATGGAAGTTTTACAACTCAGCATCTTTTTTTTTATCACAACCGACTTTGTGGGCTCATCGTTGCTCGTTACTGATCTTCGGCACTTACGTAATCTGTTCCAGGAACGAGATAGTGACGACGAATTTCAGCCTATTTTTTCTGAAAGGTGTGGCCGGCATACCACAAAGCTAGGGAGGGAGAGTCCACCCCGACAAACGGTATGTTTAAAATCTAAAATTTCATGCACTCTAACTACTTACATAACTTACAACTTGAAAGAAATCCATGATCATGATGAAATGATATCCAGAACAACAAGCCAAAACAGTTCCTGCTCTCTCGGTGTGCCCACCCTCTCCTCCATCATTGACATTTACTCTGCGGCGGAACAAGATCCTCAACGTTATTTGTTACATGGGTTTTATTGATTGTAGATGCCTCGTTGAGATTTATCAGTGAGCTTGATAAATTATTTATTGCATCCGAGTTCGATTTCAATCAAACTATGCTTTTAAGTGGACATCGTCTTCGTGCCTTAACACGGGGGAAAATATTGGACACAACCGGGCCTCCACGAAGAGTTGACGGGTTCTTCGGAGACCCGGTTCCAATCGTCTCGGATACATATGTGCAAAGCAAGCCCCAGGCTGGCGGGAGGTAATCTGCAGTGATCGTCACATGCCTGAATATTGACTCTCGATCACAGCAACGAAGGTGTTCTTGCATCCATTATTCCGCGCCTATGTCTCACTCTATCACCAAACACCGTGAGTCTTAGTCGTGTTTCGTCCTTCCTCTTCAACTGATGAACTAGCCATACAATTGGAATTACACAACATCCCCACAATCTGGTTTCAATGGCCGTATCATTCAATACCCTCGTGGAAGGATTTTGGGTGGATCGACCTCAATAAGTACTAAGCCGTTCTGACCTCGTCATATCATGTCACTCACTGCCCGAACAACCCAGACTGTATGGTATATAACACTGGGTCCAAAGATGGCTGGGATCATTTCAGTAAAGTCACCTGCGATCCTGATTGGACATGGGACGCGATGGCGAAGTATCGAGACCTGAACCAGAAATTTGTCCCACCAAACGATGGTCATGATGACGTGAGCCAGTTCAGAGTGCCTTCTCTCTATTCTTATCCTCTTCAATAGACAAATCAGTAACTTCCTCCGGCGCACAGTCGCAATGGGATGTTACCGATCAGCCTTCCTGGTTACTCAGAAGCTATCAATTCGAGAGTCCTTGCAGCAGCTAGTGAACCTGAATTTACCTCCGAGTTTCCCTTCCAACGAGACATGAATATTGGAAACACCGTACGTGGTGCACTATCTGGATCAATTGTTGACTGGTTCTCATTTCGTGAAATAGATTGGCGTTGGATGGATCCAGGGCAGCATCGGCAATGGCACACGTAGCTGCTCGGCCACTACCTACGTTGGACCCGACTACATCAATCGTCCGAACCAGCATATTCTGCTTCACGCCCAGGCCACAAAAATCCTTGAAGCAACGGGAAACAACAGCTTGAACACGTCCCCTACATTCAATGGTGTTGAGTTTGGAACTGGACCATCTAGTCAGTTGAAAGGCTCGCGATTTTATATATTTGTTTGCTCAAATGATATGTACCAGGTCAAAGGTGGGAAGTAACCGCGCGCAAAGATGTGATCGTGAGCGCGGGAGTGTTCAACACACCACAGCTTCTGATGCTCTCTGGGATCGGTGATTCAGCAGAACTTACGACCCTCGGCATCCCTACCCGCGTCAATCTCCCATCAGTCGGCAAGAATATGACTGACCATGTGTTTCTCTGGAATCCATGGCAGGTCAACAACAACGATACCATTGACTCCTACTTCTGTGCTGAGCACCTTCCGCAGTATTTGTAAGAATGGAATGAGACTAATCCTCACCAGGGTCCACTTTCGTGGACGATCGGGAATCAGATGGCTTGGATGAGGCTTCCAGAAAACCACAAAATCATCCGATCATATGGAGATCCTTCTGTTGGCCTAACTTCGGCCCATTTCCAGATCATCTGGTCAAATGGCTGGGTCAATGGTGTAGCCACTAAATCAGACGGAAATTGGATGACAATCTCAACAAATCTCATTTCCCCAACCTCCCGTACGTCACTTAGCCTTCCTCAACTCATTCCTTCATCCCCTGATTGCTGATTGTCAGGTGGAAATGTCACGCTTAAAAGCTCGGATCTGTTCCACCCTCCAATTATCGAACTGAGTTTCTTGTCCACTGATTTCGACATACAAACAATGATATACGCCATCAAACTCGTTAAACGTTTCGTCACCGCAAATGCCTGGAAAGGATTCATCATCTCCCCATGGGGGCCGCTAGGTTTGGCGAACACAGATGAAGAGATTGCCCAATACATTAGGGCCTACACTACACCGTAAGCCTGAATAGTTCATTGCTTGGATTTCTTAAGAGTATCGACCTGAGATAGCGGGTTGCATGCTGTTGGAACCGCAGCAATCACACCTCATGGAGCTCAATGGGGAGTTCTGGACCCTGACTTCCGAGTTAAAGGCACCAAGGGCTCCGCGTGGTCGATGCAAGTGCTTTTGACTATGTCCCTTCTGCCCACAGTAGGTTCTCCATCGAGTAGAGAGGTGTGATTGACATTTTTCAATAGCGCAAGGACCAACATACCTCCTCGCCAAGGTTGCTGCCAAGAAAATCAAACAGGGATGGGGCCAGTAATCATGTAAAATGGCTGTCCCAGGTGAAGGCGTCGTAACTTGTAGCAAGCTTGAATGGGACGGTCCGTCTGTAGGCAATAGATTTTCTCATTTTCTACATTTACCTCCACGAAGGGTTCTACGAAATTGATGAAAGAATCTCGTCTAATCTACCGAGGATGTTTTCTAGTCAAACTACCATTACAACTTGTGAAATTGGGCCAAATACGATTCGAAAGCGTTAAAGGCTCCAAAGGATCCCTACTCCCGCCCTCTTATGGAAATAAGCGACCGCCGACGGTTTGTATTATAATTTTTATTGACACAAGTGACATAGCAATATTATATCCTGATGTTTCACCGATGTAGCCTGGCAGGTAAAATAAATGATACAAGGTAGACCGCATACAATGGCATACAATAATACAAAATTTACTACATTCAAATTTGATGCGCCACCTGATTCACTACCAAGTCATCCATCAGTAATTCCTGATCCGGGCCTCATAGCCGGCCATAGTGACGGTCCCTAAAAATATAGTGCCCCCTTTAAATCCATAGTACTGTATTGATTGGAAGAGATATGTAGTGTCACGGCAACATTTATATGACTACAAAATAGGTTAACAGTTCTATATGATACTGCTACAACAGTGTACAAGACTAGTGTGTAGTCTATCTTAGTCTCATCAGGTAGTACAAAGCACTATCAATTTACATATGCAGATTTTGTTCTTAGGGCAGTGAATTGACTTGAATTGAAGTGACAATATTATGATACAATGATAAGCCCTACAAGAGTATATAAAATAGCTCTTTGTTAAAGTACTTATTTAGCCAGAACTCTGTCGCATATGTTAAACTACTGGAGTTTGTGAATCAGGAATCTGCCTTTTCACCAAAGCGAGGTGCAATATCCATGAAAGATCTCAGTTGATCCAGTAGAATGATATCTCCAGCCTCCTTGCCACTTGCGCGTTTTGCTCTTTTCAAAAGAAACAAACCAGTGTTCGGCTCAGGATATATTCCATGTTGAGCTGCATCTGTTGGATTCCATTGCTGGATAACATCATAGTGTTGTACATATGCAAGGAACCAGCTTGTGATTTGTTGTCCTATAGTCGTTTCGGCTGTATATGGAGGAGCAGAAGGCATAATTCTGAAGATCAAACAAATGTCGACAATAACATGACCTATAGAAAACTGAGTGACACATTCTTGCAAAAGCTGTGAGATGCTGAACAGAAATCCTGCTCTGTGGCCATTTTTTACTAGGATCTACATTGAAAATTGCTGAATCAAAACAACCATGAGGCCAAGTGGAGGACGGATGGGCTGCATTAAGAGTATATGGTGCAAGTATGTTATGCGGATGGTGATAAGACATTGTCTGAATGCATAATTTTTCCCAAATCTGAAGATGAGAAACAGGTAGGTGGTCATGATGAACGCAACATTGTCCTCCAACGGAATTGATAAGAGTATTTGTTGGACCACAACTGACTTGCAGAATAAAATTGCCTATGGCAGCAGGGAGGTCTGGGATGTTGTATAATTGAGCAGTGTCTGCAATTGTTTTCTTGTACGATGGGTCACGAGAAAGATGATAAACAACATTTTTGGCACTTTGGGATGTTTGAGGAGGGCACAACGAAGCTTGACTCAATAAACCTCTCTTAATGAGGTCTGCACAATGAAAGTAATTGATGATTTGAGGGGTTCCAGTATGGTAGCCAGATGTCCAAAGGAAAGGAAGTAGTTCCTTGGTAGTTGAGACAATAATGTCTTTGTGAAGGGCTATCTCATCCTCTGCATCTTCTTCTTCACTGGTGCAAGCCCTGAACTGAACCCCTGTATCATGGATGGAGGTCCAAAGACTGAAATTCCTAACTTTCTCAAGGCGGTTGAGATATCAGCAAATCTGGGATTCGTGGGCCCAATTATTTCCAGAATGAACAGGATCTTTGATGACATCTATATGCACATGTTCAGTGAAATCCGCAGACCATTGGCAAGGTGCTCCGTTGTGACAAACAGTCGGTACAACACTTTGGAGAAGCTCCAGTTTTGGAATTTGCCAATGTTGAATCTCCTTTTTTTTCCCTCGACGAGCACCAGCACCCAGAATTGCTTGCTTGTGTTGATGGAACAACAATAGGGCACTA
>Ga0307517_10006635_pt1 | contig 17057 bp, 23 predicted proteins | sample 23_EM_MG_FD_194515 | JGI IMG/M metagenome (GOLD analysis project Ga0307517, IMG submission 194515) | Populus trichocarpa ectomycorrhiza microbial communities from riparian zone in the Pacific Northwest, United States - 23_EM | ecosystem: Host-associated > Plants > Roots > Unclassified | place...
AGAAAAATTTAATCGACTGCCCGATCTCAAGCCACGACCCCGTGTCTTGTACCATATAGAAGAAGGTCAAGGTCATCCCTGAATTATCGGTTAGACAAAACGACCGTTACGCCAAAGTCAGAATAACGTTACCGTCAGTCAGAGTCAGCGCGACTAAAAGGAGTGAAAAGGGTGGCAAGTGAAGAGCATCGTTCAAGTAAGCAAATATCACTGATAATATGATATATGGTGCGATTATTTTGAAAATCTAGAACGCCGTTTCAGAAAGAGGTGTAAACGTGAAAAAATGAACGGAAAATACCAAGAGCGTGGTCATATAAAATGGATGGAATACGGGTATCAATCTGTACACGGGGGCAAGGTAGAAGGACGCTATAGATGCAACGCTGAGGGCCGATCAGACATAAGTTCTAAAATCATAGAAACGACGTACTTTCCGGTTCCGAAAAAACCAACCTGAACAAAGAACAGGAAAAAAAGTGCGATTCTCAGATCGTCCTGATGAAAGTCGTATGTCAGGTTTCGAGAGAGCGGGGCTTCACTGGTTACGATGTCTTTCTTCATGAGGCCATCCTTTTTGTCTGCTTCTCCCTGAGCACGCACAATGCGCTCGACCTCGACCCAAAGAAGGAGGGTGAGTGTGTAAGAAATAAAGAAAAGCCCTTCAACGCTGATGGAGAGTATGACAAAGAGAGGCGAGAACCCAAGGAAGTACATGATGATCTTGGAGAACTTGTCGTGGTGTGCACTGCGATGAACGAATGGAAGAGTACTCGATACAACTGGTCAAGATAATGTCAGACATTTTAACTGCAGTATTCAGATATAACAGTATACCAAGTACAGTCCACCCCACAATGCGGTTGACGAGGGGCAGTCCAGTCTTTTCTTGCAGGTTTCTGATGGATGATGCAGATACGATCATCGTAATTAAGATGAGACACGACTATTGAAGCATAAGTGAAGAAAAAGAAAGGAAAAAGAGTGCTGACCTGTCCAAGGAACAATATGGAGAGCCTTTTTACAAAAAATGCTGCCAGAAGCCCTGCAAGCATCATGACACCTCCTCCAAGCAAACTACAATAGATCAGGACCGCGACTGACGCAAAGACAGAACAGGGACTTACATGGCCATTGGGCTCTCGTTTTTGTTTACGGAGAGCAGTGGAAAAATTGCGGTAAGGAGGCATGATAGCGCCCACAATAATATCTTGCTTCTGTGTTCAGATTTGACCAGTCTTCTGTTCCATGTTAGAGGCCAAAATGGGCCGATCAAGACAAAACCAATACTCCAAATATATCTATGGGTATAGGCTGCCTGAAATAAACAGGGTGCTGTCAGAAGATACGGGCAGCGATACAAAGAAGACCTACCACCATGCCCAGGAGCGCTGCAACTGTCATCACTCCGTTAAACAAAACCCGCAGGTATAGGCCTTCCTTCCTTTTATCCTGAGCCTTGAATGCGACAGCTGGAATAATTTGAACCAAAAACTGTTGCCAGAAGTAGCAAGGAAAGGCGATGTACACATAGAACATGAAGGGAGATTTTTGAACAATGAAAATTGCCCAGAAAAACACCAGGACAACACCACTCGAAATTTTGACCACAGAGGGTACCGATGATGAAGTGAAGCAGCTCCTGGGAATGTAGTCTAATGGTCTAAGAATGTAGAGCGACGCAAATGCAACCCAACCAGTATATGCAGCCGTGACGATTGCTTTGATCAAGAATCGGTCATAGGTCTGGAGGAAGTAGAGGCCGTCCAGACTGTTTCGAATCAAACCTAACGACGCGTTGTGGGCGGAGGACCACCGCTTTTCGTAGATATACTGTTCAATGCGGACAATCTGCGCAGAACCGTCGGTCGAAGAGAAATCAGTTAGGGGAGGATAAGGCGTATAAAGAAGGGTGTGCGCTTTCTTGAGCTCTGGTAGGAACCTATCAGAGCTTCTCCCTGTTATATGTAATGAGAGGAAACACACCGTGCTTGACTCTGTATTGCTCGAAGATCACTTTGGCGTTGACGAGCGCAGCCTTTGCTTTTGAAGAGTCGTCAATATTCAAATACCCGGGTCGAGTTGTATCAACGTCTGGTAAAACGCCAACTGAATTTACAGGCCAGTCTGTGCCAATGAGGGCTGCCATTAAAGGGGCAATGTCGGCTTGTTCAACGTCACGTCTGTATAAGTGTGCAAGACCCCAGGGTTTCGAGTAATCGTCATGTGAAGAATGAGATACGTCAGGAATAGGGCCTCGGACGCCACTTCCCCAGGCGAGTAAGGGTGTCCTTGTGTTGTCTGGGTCTACAAGATTTGGGTTTGAGATTTAATTTACTGCTGGATGCAAAGAAACTCACGTCCGTCTCCGTGATTCCCTATTTCCGACATTCCATGGTCCGAAGTAAAGATAAAAGCTGTGTCCTGATCATTATAAAAGTTTTTAAATAGTTGTTCAGTTTCATGAACGATGTTGTCTACAACGCGGATGTTATTCATGTATTCCTGAAAGAAAGACATCGAATAAATGTTGGAGTATGAAATGAAATAGCTGGACAAACCTTCGAACGAGGTCGATAAGCATGTCCCGTTGTGTCTAAACCCAAAAGATGCAGGAAGAAAATAACTTTTTCTTGGTGGAGTTCAAATCTCAGCTGTGGATCTGTTGTTGAATTTCGAAAAAGTGTTTTAAGTTGTTCCAATGACCAAACATCGAGGGCGGTGGCATCTGAAGACAATTGTTTAAAGGAATAGACACAATAAGCGTTAGATATTTACCCCTGGTGAAATCCTCTTCGTCCTCGTCATAGCACCAAGTCTTTACTTTGCCAGGAGTAGCACCTTTGGCGAACATGGGCAAAATATCTGGGGAACCAAATGAAAACGTCGTTGACGACTGGTTAAACACCGAGTCAAAATCTACCTATGAACGGAGGTCATTCTTGAAGCAAAAATGAGATGCGAGGGAATTCCTCACCGGGTTTGTTTTCCAACCCTTCCAGCGAACATGAGACGAAATCCCAAATATCGAACGGTTGAGAAGTATACCTTCGTCACTGCGGACACGTCCTCGTACATGCCGCCTGAAGGGATTATATCAGAAAACTCTAAGAAAACATTACAATCAGACGCACCAATAATTGCAACATGGCCAGGTCTACTTTCTGTTGGCACTCTTGTGTGAGAGATACCAAAAGCCCCATGTCCCGTTGCAATAGATCGTAGATGAGGCGCAATGATCTCAGGTGAGTTTCCTATGCCAGCAAATGCGTTCAAGGTAAATAAGAGGTCAGCGCGCAGGCCGTCTCCTGCACTTGTTCATTAGTCCTCGACTCTTGGAGGGAATTTCGATAAAGAACACACCGACAATCAATACCAGCCGTTTCGCAGGTGCCATCGATTTCTCTGGAGTGGCACCGTAGCTTTTCATCCCGCGCACAACTGGACTCGTAAAGTAGCAGTCGAATACTGAACGAAGGTAGACGATGTGCAAGACGAGTCCAAGAAGCAGAAGTTTGGCAATGCTGTAGTGCGTCCTTGAATTGCCATTATACTTCACTGAGCCGCTTTCCACCATTCTGTGATTTATTATGGACTGGGACACATTCTGACACGTTGAAGAAGGGTAATGCCGCCGCTTCCTGTTGTACACCGGACCGATAGCCCCGGACGGACATCCTCTGATCGCTCAGGATTTAAAAATTGGAGAACGTTTCAACTCTTTTAAATAAATTCAATCACTACAGTCTACAGGTAGCGTACACAACCGTAAGCCTTGGGCTTACATGCGAACATGGTGGTAATTTCCCCTCCTCTGCTGGCCATTAGGAGCAGTGTAAGTTGATCTTATTCTTTGGGGATTGGCGCCTTGTTGTGGTCGTCGGAAGAGAATCACAGTGGCATGTCGTGGCTCGTTAGGATTCGTTCCTCCAGTATGGGCACCGCGTCTTTCGAAAGCGTAAGTCTCTTGTAATTTTGAACAAGAAGTGAACATACTGTACTCTTGCCGAATGGGCACCAGGAACATTTCTCATATACGCCCGGACTTGGGTCTTGTGCTGTCGTGTTATCGTTCGCCTTGCCTGGGGGTTATTTCCCGCCAGCCTGTTAATATCTGATCTTGCTGCTCGACTGAATGAGACTTTGGGGCCGACCCTCCTGAAGAGTTCCTCGTCCTCGTCGTCTCGTTCGAACAGACCATCATCAGACCCGAGATCCTCGTTGTCTCGTTCGAAGAGTTCGTCATCAGATCGTCGGGCAAGAGTAGATGCGAGATCATCATTGAACTCGGGATTGCGTTTAGAGCTGGATCATGCGTTAGACAACTCGACTCATGTCTTGCAAGAAAGCAACCCACAGACTGTCATCCCTTGGCTCCGCGAATGGTAGAGCAAGGATGGTGGAAAATAGGGCAAAAGCGATAAAAAGAAGAGAGTTGAAACGCATGACGATTGATTAGACTTCCTGAGTCTTTGCAATTTGAACAACGATTGGGGGATAAGACCAGCTTGGGGATTTGCATATTTCGAGTGGGCTTTTATGTGGGTGAGTATATGGGCGCTGCTGTCATGCCGTAACAGCATAGGCATGAGTTTCTGTCGTCGAAGGCTGTTCTTTTGTTCCCGAGTAACTTTCTTTCTGATTTGAGGGACACATGAGACGCATTACTCAGGTCCTTTGCTGGGGTCCTAGCTCTCATGTGTACTAGCCTGAAGTTCCTTGGATTTAAGGCTGTTTCTTTCTCAGCGCGCCGTATGTAACACTCCGCAGTGGGCGCGCGTTTCGAAACTGAATGAGGCGATCCAGGATTTGCCTTATCAGTAAGGAGTAATGGCCATAAATATGTACTAGTCCGCACTTTCAGGTTTCCTATCCACCTTTCAACTTATTACCTCTTTACTTTTGCTCGCAGATGTCTCAGTTTCCAGAGGAACCGCTGAATCTAACCGCTAGCGAGGGATTCGGTTACTTCCCATCCTACCCAGGCCAGAAACTCAACAACGATCAGTACGAGATAACTAGGAAACTTGGTTATGGAGCCAGATCATCCGTATGGATGGCCCTAAAGCCACAGTGCGTAATCTCTGCCAGCCTTTGACATTCTTGGCTCATAAATTCGACAGGAATAATGAACTCTACGCGATCAAGATACTGACCGCCCACGAAACACTCCAATATCCTTCACACGAGCTTCACGCATTAGTCGCTGCCAAAAATGCTTACATCAACTTATACGACCATTTCACAGAAACCAGCGTTCATGGCTCTCACTTGTGTCTGGTGACGGACATCGTTGGGCAATCCTATGAGCATCTCAGACTGTCGTCACCTACAAAGTCGCTCCCAAGGCACGTCGTACAGAGGGCGATTGCATGCATGACGGAGGAGATTGGGAAGGTGCATAAAAGTGGCCTTACCCACGGCGGTTCGTACTTATGATCTTTTCCCTATGATATACCAATTTCCCCCAAATCAGCTGTGACTGCAAGCAACATCGTTTTCGAATGCGACACAAGGCGGGAGGAAATCGAGAGCGACTTCGCCAAGATCCCACCTTGCACGATCGAAAAAAGGATTACCTTAGACGACAAGGAATATCCTATTGTCCGTTCCCATCATGTTCCAGATGATAACGAATGGAACTCCTCCTGGGATGATATCAACAGACAAGTTCTGCTCTTGATTAACCTCGGGCATGGTGATTTTAGTCCCGATCCCCGAATTCCCCTTCTCAACTTCATTTCTTTTAGCTCAAAAGACGAAAGCTTCACCAACTTGGGAAGTGTCTCGTATGGATAAATCCCTTCGTCCGCCCGAAGTTATTCTGGGACTACCTTATACTTCAAAGGTAGACATCTGGATGCTTGGTTGCACCGTGAGTTTATATTTTTCCGCATTCGGTTACCTTTGCGATAACACTTTTCGGTTCTCTCGCCGCCTTTGCAGACATTTCATTTGCTGACAGGAAAACCGCTCGTACCGGAGGAAAAGGCAACGGACGATGGGACCATGCTCGGCTGGCTTATTGCGATGTCTGGTAGTTCCATTCCACAAGACATGGCCGCCAAGTCCAAGTCCAATGCAGAATACTTTGATGCGAATGGTATGATATACTTTTTTTTGGGGGGGGGAGGAGATCGCTTATTTCTGCATAGGATCGTTCAAGCTCGGAATACCGGAGGAAACACTGGAAAGCCAGATCTCCTCTAGCGGAGTTGTGCCAGCGGAAGATATTCCAGATATTGTCAAGTTCATCCAGAAATGTCTGATTTTGAACCCAAAACGAAGGCCGTCGCCTGCTGCGTTGTATGACGACGAATGGATACAACCTGGATTGGAGGGTTAAAATGAAGGCTTCATTGTAGAATGGCGAAGTTTTGTCGAAATATTTATTCCGATTCTGTTCTTTCTGATTGCTTTCTGGCGTTTTTGTCTTGTACAGTTACGAGAAAATATGAGAAAATATGTACATTAATTATTCTCCCGCTTGAAAGATGTATCTTTTCCTCCCAAGTCGCACAGGCAGCATAGTACACCCAGAGGGAAATTCGGAAGAAGTATAGCCGTAAGGAGCAGTGTGGTCGCCGTATTAGCACCGTATTCCGTTCTTCCCAATGACCCACTCATCAGAATGGGATTTTGACCCTTCTACAATTGCGGGAGACATCTCGGACGAAATAAAACAAGCTATAGCTGCCAACGTGCAGATGTTAATCCGATTTGTACCACCCGGGTCCACGACTTTCGCGGAAAGCATCCAGCAACGTCTCAAGGTGGTCGAATTTTCTATTAAAGAGAAAGCCGACGAACCAAAGAAGACAGAGGCAAGGGTGGTTTTTGAGGTGGATGTCACTGAGGGTGCGGTGCTCCTCTTTCGTCACAGTTAATTTTTTATACTGATTTGAGGCAAGACATGCTCAATGGCGCCAAAACCGTGCATGGGGGCTGTTCTGCATATTTAGTGGACATGTACGTGCCCTTTGATACTTCGTACCTCTCAGACTAGAACTAAGAACTTGAAAGGTGTACAAGCATTGCTATCAATGGATTTCAAATAGCCAAGACAGGCACTCCCCAAAAAGTCCGTTTTGGCACCGTGTCACAGTCGCTCAATCTGATATATCATGCGCCTGCCACTCTGTGAGTGATATTGCCTCTGGTCGAAAGTACTCGGTTTTACTTCATGCACAGAGGTGACAGGTTGCGGATAATCTGCACCACCCTGGCCCTTGGTGGTAGAGCCCTTACAGCACGGGGTGAAGTGAGTGTATTCCACCATGACAAATGATTGAAAATTTAAGGACCTCTAGATCTGGAGTACAACAAATCATAGACTTGTCGTATCAGGAACGCATGTTAAAATGATTCCTGTTACAAGATCGAAAATATGATCCTATTATCAAGTAGACATAGACTACAGATTCCCCGCAAATCTGCCCAGATGGCTCTGTTTACCTAGCCAACGAGACGTCAGTGGCCAATATAGGGCAGTGACAAGTCCGGTTCGTGGTGGGGTCGCAGGAAAGAATCGTGAATAGCAGCATACAACCGAGCTGCAAGGACTTCTGAATGGTCCGAAAATTGATACGAACGACATTCTTTGCAGTTTATCCAAATGGGTCCGAGTTCTTCAGTTTGGCCAGGTGCGTCAACAGTCTGGCCCGCTCGTTCAAAAGCTCCAGTGTGCGAGTATGCTGTTCTCGGACAGATTTCAAGGTGGGAACAATTTCATCCTAAAATCGGGATTCAGATTCTGGCAAAAGAAGAATAACGGAAAGTCCGACCTGAACTAGGACTTCAAAGCTCGGTTCTGATGACAAAATCGATCTACTGAGTTCGAAGGAAGCAACTTCGAATTCTTCGTCAACAGGCTCGATGTATCCATTGTAACGAACTGGAGGACTTCTTTCCGAGAAACTGCAGAAATCATCTGAATGTTCGGGAGACCAGAAATTTGAGGTAGATCCTCGAGGCGGTGTTGAAGGAATTTTCCTAGGGGAATTCACGACGGAAGGGGGTTGTATCTCGTGAATGCAGCGCGGTCGCTCCTTAGGCACGAGGTTCCAAGTTTCGGGCAAGCCAGTAAGGATGTCAGAAACGGATGAAAGTGCGTCATCTTCTTTCGGGTCCTTCTGCTTTGCTTTCATCATTGGTTCAAAGGGAGGTTGAAGTAGTGGGTGGTCGTCGGTGTTGAGACTTGTGAATGATTCGTTGTCGAATGGGCGGCTTGTGAAGGGTGAATTGTTGAGCGGAATAGAGTGATCAGTCCACGTTGAACTCGACTGGAAGACCGACGCTGCATCTACATCTAGTTGGGAAACTGACTTGGAAGATAAGGGAGAGAATTCCCCTCTTCCCGTTTGCTTTGAGATTGCGACTAATGGAGTTGATGATTGTGGCTCTCGCGCCTGCGATGATGACAGGAACACATCTGCCGACGGAGTCTTGGTCCTCTTGGGTTGCTTGATGAGTTTCATCCTTCTCCCAATCCAACAGAGCAACTCGGCAACAAACATAACCTCCTCTCGATCTCCACGGGCCAGACGACGAGGATCGAGAAGGCTAAGGCCAACGTCAACCTGGAGGATATCCGTCTCCAGAACGCCCAAAAATATTTTCATATTTTGGACTTTGGAAACTTGAGAATCGTCCTGACGCTCGATGACGGGGATGCGCATGCCGAGAATTGACTCTAGGATAGCAATTAGCAATCTAGGGGTCAGGTCTGTTGGAGAAATCAGAGGAATCGGAATACGGAGAGATGTCAGAAGGGCATTGAGTTGCGATACCAGTGTAGGTTCATCCAACGGAGTCCTGTCCTTCATTATGGCGGAATTAACCTGAACCTGGTCCATTTGGAAGCGATATTGCAAGAATATTTGATAATATCGTCTATATTGCGCATCAGCTATTAGTGCTTCGGTGGAGGTGATAAGCGCTCACTTGGTTTAGTTCACAAATGGAAAATCCCGACGGTGAGAACCAAATCGATTACGTAACTAATAATACGACTAGACCTGCCCTAAACGACAATGTTGAGCGCGTCGCGTCGATTTGTGTCTCGCTTGTCATCATGCCCCGTCGGTCCACTGCGCCAGTTGCGGGTCCTAGCACGCAGATCAAGCAAGAAGGAGTAACGGTTAAAACAGAGAAAGTGAAAAAAGAAAAAGGCATAGGCAAACGTCGCGAACAAACACCCGAACAGGAGGAGGATCAGCCAAAGGAAGAAGGGGACGAAGAGGATGGCAGCCAGCGAAATGATGCCGAAGATTATAACGAACAGGAAGGTGAAAGTCCTCGGGGTAATAAACGCCGACGTGTAAATGGGAGGGGCCAATCAGCCGTGGACGACGACGAGGGTGGCAGCCAACCCCGTCCCTCTTTGCCACAGATTAAAACACTTCCTCGTGGTGAGGACGGGCAAGTATCGTACTCCTTACTTTATGCATACCCTCAATTTTTCTCAGTTACATTCCTGGATCCATCGTTCGTATCCAACTTTGCAACTTCGTTACCTACGATTATGTTGAGTTCACACCGGGGCCGTATCTGAATATGATAGTGGGACCCAATGGCACAGGAAAGAGTAGCATCGCGTGTGCCATTGCTCTTGGTCTCAACTTTTCTCCGACTGTATGCTACCCCATCCCCTTGTTATCATCGTCTCACCAACATCCCACTAGATTCTCGGCCGTGCCACAGAGCTAAATCTATTCGTAAAAAATGGTACCGACGTTGGTTATATTGAAATAGAGCTCAAGGGCAAGGGAAAGACCAACGTCGTCATTCGAAGGAACCTCAAGTCCTCTTCTCGGGGATCGACATTCACCTTGAATGGACAACCCGCGACAGGGACAGAAATCAAGGGGAAAATGGCAGAACTGAACGTGCAAGTCGGTAACCTATGGTGTGTTTCAAACTTGCATACATTTAGGTGTAATTATTCTGAAACGACTTCAGTACCTTTTTACCTCAAGATCGGGTGTCAGAGTTTGCTCGTATGTCCCCACAGCAGCTTCTGCGAGAAACCCAGCTTGCTGCAGGCGACGAAAACCTTATAAATTGGCATGATACGCTTAAGACAGCGGGAACTGAACTGAGAACATTGCAAGGAGTTGGTCACCGTCTTCTCTTTATGTACCTTCCTAACCTTTTCATTTAGACGATCGAAACTGAGGAACGCACCTTAAACCAAATGAAGGAGCGGAACAGTGGTATCGAACGAGATGTACAGCGCTACATGGAACGGAAAAAGATAGAGCATAATGTTGGAAACCAGATTGTTCCTATATTTCATACACTGATTTTTTATATATCTAGATCGCCTTATTGGATCTACTCGTCCCCGTTGCCCATTACCGTGAAATTCGAGCCCAGTTCTTCAATGCTAAGGCCCGTCAGCGCCAGCTCCATGGTAAAGTGAAGCGATTACAAAAGAAGAACGAACCGGCCCATGCTCTTCTTAAGTTCGTAAAGAGACCTCATTTCGCAATTTCACGAAACTGATTTATTACCTTTTAGGAAGTACGAACAGAATTATAAAGAGGCGGAGAGAGAACGCGATGCCCTCAAAAAATCCACTCAACAAAAGTTTCAAAGGCTGACCGCTAAAAACCAAGCCAGCGATAAGTTGGTAGGTGCTACAGGCTTTCTTCGTTGAAGTCGGATCTTAATGCTTCCTTGCAGGATTTGGAATCGACCGATATCGTCGATAAGCTCGTAAACTTGAAAAAAGAAGAGAAAGAACGCGCCAAGCAAATATCTTCTCTCGAAAACGAGATTGAGAAACTATTAGTCGAACTTGATAAGCCACCACCTGCAAATATGGCATCTGAAGAAGAAATAAAGGAAGAAATAAAGCAATACAACCTTGAAAAGAGTGCCCTGTCCAATCGCATCGAGGATTTTAACATGGAGATGACGGAATGTGCCAACCAGAATGCCGCCGCTAAGGTCGAGCGCGATAGGGCGGAGAGAAGGTGATCAGATTCTTTCTAATCCCTGTCAGTGGTCTGACATCCATCCCCTTCAGATTACAAGAGCTGGACAACGTTGATGTTCAAAGGCTCCAGGCGATGGAACGTTGGGATAAAGACACCTATGACGCGATTTTATGGGTTCGCAATCACAGGGATTTGTTTAAAATGGAGGTCTTTGAAACGCCTTACATGAGACTTTCCATCAAAAATCAGGCCTACGCGCACGCCGTTGAAACCTGCTTCGGTGGCAATCAATTGAAGGTGGATCCTTCCTTTCTTCTCAAGCGCAGAATGATTTGTTGACATCTGATGGAAGACATTTATTGCTCAATGCCAAGAGGACGTCAATACGCTAAACAGAAATATCAATGACGGTGATGCTTTGGGAAGAAAAGCCAGGATCACGACTTGGTTCCGACCCTACGTTTATGAGGAGCTTACCCCTCCACCATTGAGTCCTGAGGAGGTACGTTTATGGCTATCTTTATCTTTCAGTCCCAAAAATATAATGTGTCACAGATGCGACAACACCATTTTGACGGTTATGCAATCGACTACGTAGACTGCCCCGACGCAATGAAATTCTTCCTGATGAGGGACTTGAACTTGCACCGTGTTGTTCGTATTTTCGTTTGACCTTATGCTTTTACACCTTGATGCCCTCTCCACAGCCAATTGCTCTTAATGGTCAAGCTGTCGATGTCAATGCAGTCATGGCTCTCGTCGCAAGGCCCATTCCGGATTTCCATCACGCAGGAGGGGCGAACTTTGTTAATGGCAGAACCCTAAATATCGTGACAAGGTCTAGATATGGTCGAAAGGCGATCGGTAATATGACGAGGGATGTCCAGCCCGCCCGAAACTTTACCGCGCCTAACAGTGAGATATTCGATCCGCTCCTTGAATTCGTCTAATTTACGTCCGTAGTCGACCCCGAGGTCAAAAGTGGTATTCAAAAAGCGATTCAAGAAGCTAAACAGAAGATGGTCTTGTGTGAAGAGAGGAAAGCTGAAGTCAAGGACAATTTCTCGGACGTTGAGACTGAGACTGCGAGATTGAGAGAGTGGGAGGTATGCATCCCATAACATTTGTCATTGTGGTCGTCTTAGAAGTGCATTTCAGGGTGAGATCAAAAAGAAGAAACAAGCGGTACAAGATGAGGAGAAGCGCAGAGTTGGCGCGTCTACACGGCTAGGTTTCATTGTTCTCCATCATTTTGGCATTGGAGTTGACAAACTGATAGTCTCAAGGCGGAAGACTCTTAAAGGTCTAAAGTCACTTCCATCTGCGGAAAGTCAACGAGCCGAGTTGAAGGCCAAGTTGGTCGCTAATAATCACAAACGCATAGAATTTGCTCAACAATACACTGTACGTCTTGTTCGTCTTCAACCCCCGTACCCTTCTAATTCGACTGTTTACTGACAGGATCTCGTGCACTCTATCATCCACGAGCAACAGGACTGTACTCGTGTGGGACTTCGTTACCTTCAGTTGTCTGCAAACAGAATGGCTCTTCAAGAACTCTGCGACAAAAAAGACGTAAAATATCAGAACGCCCTGAGGGAATATACTCAAGGTATGGCCACACCATGAAAAAGTGCTGTGCTAATGTCCGAACGCAGCGAACGACCATTTCCAGCAAGTGAAAGCCCAATCCAAGGAAATTCTTGAGGAAAGCCGACGCGTGCTCAACGAGGCAAGCCCCGAGGTCCGTGAAGAGTATAATGGGATCGAGGAAGTTCGGTTGCGGTATGAGAGTGAAGAAAAGGAAGCCAAAGAGAAAGGGCTTACGCCTCCGGATGGATCGGGTGTGGATTTCAGGACGGTGGATGAGCTCAAGGCAGAGTTGGCAACGCAACAGGCGAAGCTGGATTTGACGATGAACACTAATCAGCATATTGTTGATGAATTCGAGAAGAGGAAGAGGGATGTAAGCTTTTTTTTTCTCACTCACTTTACATCTTTCTGAACTGACACCGTCAAGATCGAGACAACTGAGAAATCATTGACCGAGAGAAAAACGAGGGAGCAGAAGATTCAGAAAAATATCAAGAACGCTAGAGTAAAATATTCACCTCTCTGGTTGAGCATGGGAACTTATTTCCGTGCTTACTGTAGGAAAACTGGCTGCCCGCTCTTCAACGACTCGTCGACAGTATAGGCTCTAAATTTTCTGCCGCATTCGATCGTACGTTCTGATCTTTCTTTCTTTACTTTCCCTGTTCCCACACATAGTGATAGGCATTGGATGTGCCGGAGAAATAAGAATCAACGAGAATGAGGACTATGAGAAATGGGCTATCGACATCCTCGTCAAGTTCCGGGACAGTGAGAAGCTTCAACTTCTAACGGCCCATCGGCAATCTGGTGGTGTAAGTAATTCTTATCTTTTCGCAATTTCTCTGATGATGCCGTTGCTTTACCGTCACTGACCTCACTTCTTTCTGATCAGGAACGATCGTTGACAACTATTCTGTACCTCATGAGCTTAACTGAAGAAGCGCGTGCTCCTTTCTCCCTTGTGGATGAAATTAACCAGGTACGTTCCCTTCATTCCTTTGACGACGGTGCCTTAGTGACAACTTCTTGCGTCCCTATCTGATCAACAGGGGATGGATCATCGGGCTGAACGTGTCGTCCACAACTCCATGGTTAATGTCACATGCAAACCTGACAGTGCTCAATACTTCCTGATCACGCCGAAGCTCTTGCCGGACCTGGAATACCATGAGAGAATGAGGATCCTTTGCGTTAATAACGGAGAATGGTTACCTGAGGAGAAAAATGTGAGTGGGAAGATGATGGATATGATTAACACCTATGTGAGGATGCAAGGGGGTGCGAATGAACATTGAGACAGACATCTCGGCCGAAGGGGTTGTTCCTTGACCTCCACCTGTACTTTATTGACCAGATGCAAAAATACAAATGAATCTTTTGATCTTATCTGTTGCCTGATCTGGTGATTAGATTCTTTTTGACAATGTCCACACCTATCACACCCGTCCCTCCTACGGCAAGCACGTTGGACACGCCAAGTCCTGCGACCAAACTTGATCACCTTTCTCAGAAGGAGCAGGACGCATTGAGGGCGGCTGTCTTCCAGCGGCTGCACCCACGTACGTATCTCGAGCGATACATCGCAGAGGACGTGCGTCCAGACGGTCGTTCATTTCTGGAGTTCAGGGATGTATACGTGAATGTGGGTACGTTTTAGTCTTTTTGTTCTGGTGCAGAACAAAACCTTGACGATCGTGAAAGGTTCGATATCCACCGCGGACGGTTCTGCACTTGTCAAGATGGGGAATACCACAGTCGTCTGTGGTGTCAAGGCTGAGCTTGCCGAGCCGGAACTAGACAGAGGAGAGGAGGGGTTCCTCGGTGAGTAGGTTATTGTATAACGAGCTTTCTGCTGACGCACAAAACACCAACCCAGTTCCGAATGTCGATCTGCCTGCAATGTGTTCCCCGAAATTCAAACCTGGTCCTCCTACGGAAGAAGCACAAGTATTGTCAGATAGATTGAATGAAATTTTGACCATGTTCGTTTTCTTTTATCCCCACAATCTATGGAAAGTTTCTGACATACGACGACTCAGATCCAATTTTCTTCCTTTGACGACGCTGTGCATTGAGCCAGGCAAATCTGTCTGGGTACTTTATGTCGACGTGACCTGTATTGGCTATGATGGAAATGTATTCGACGCGACTCTGTTGGCTGTGATTTCAGCTCTGCGAGACAGTATGTTTCTTTCATTTGTCTCCAGTTTTTTTTTTGACTTGTAATGATGATTCTCGTTGTTCAGCAACATTACCGAAGGCGGTATACAATCCAGATACGAACCAGACACTGTGCTATCGAACACCTCGCTCTCTGCTCCAACTATCGTCAAGTTTGCCAATAAGCATGTCGTTTGGGATTTTCGATTCGTCAGTTATCTACACTTCGTTGCCGTATCAACCTTATTGATACCTGTGCAGGAAATTGATTTTTTCTGATCCTACAGCATTTGAAGAACCCCTACTTGATACTACAATCACAATAATTGTAGGAGACGAGGATCAAATTGTGTCGCTTTCGCAGGTTGGGTCAGCCTTGCTAACCATTGATGATGGTCGGAAAGACGCATTGTCTGACTGTATTTCCATTGCCAAAAAGCGGAGGGAAGAGTTGACTAGGGCTTTACAAACTGTATTCACATAAAAGAGGAAGGCAATGAACCAAAAACAGGAATTTGATATTTAGTTCTAGATCCGAGATTTAAACTCTATGTTTTCCTGTTCTGTCCTTTGATGTCAAATTTGGACGAACGACTTGAGAACCGCAAACTCGGCATTGATGATGCTGCTCGTCGCTGCCCCGATCGATACATTGTTTGCCAGCAAAACGAACTTGATATCCAACACAGGACATTGTCTAACCCTTCCAACCGAAACACCTGCTCCATCTTGGAAATATCTATCCAGCCTCGGCTGTGGTCTATCCGGTTCCTCGTGAACGACTATTGCGTGTCTCGGTGCCGAAGGACATCCGAGCGCTTGAGCATCTGGAGTAAAGGCTGTGAGAGCCTCACGAACTTGTTGGGGAGAAGGAGGGGGACGTCGAGCGAAGCGCACAGATACACATTCAGTGTGGCCATCAATGACAGGCACACGATTACACGATGCGCTCACTCGAAGAGGCTGCTTGGCGTGCATATCGAATAATTTTACGCCTTCGTCACTTTCAGTGATTCCGCCGAGGATTTTGAGAGCCTCCCATTCCATCTTTTCTTCCTCTCCTGATATGTAAGGAATAATGTTGTCTAGGATATCAAGGGAAGCTACGCCAGGGTATCCGGCGCCTGAGATGGCTTGCATGGTGGTGACGATGACTGCTTCGATTGGACCGAAGGCTTTTTCTAGAGCGTAGAGGGGTATTACGTAGCCTGTGGTCGAACAGTTTGCATTGGTGACTATAAAGCCTTGTTTTAGTGGGGGGTCAGAAAGAGCTCGTTGCTGGTCAAGAATAGACAGATGGGAAGGATTAACGAGAGGCACGATGAGAGGAACGTTTGGATCGCGACGGAAGTTCTTTGAGTTTGAAAAGACGGCGAATTCAGCACTACGAAATGCGGTTTCTGTCAGGACTTGTGCGTCAGAATCTCAACGGTACAAGGGTCAGTTTATTCCCTCACCTATGTCTCCAGCAACGTCCGAGTCTAATCCCGAGAAGACGATCTTGCATCCTTCAAACTCGCTTGGCTCGCAGGTTTTCACCACAAGCTCCTTCACGCCCGTCGGTATCGGGGTACTCTGTTTCCATTTAACCGCTACCGCGTACTTCTTCCCTGCCGACCTCGCAGAAGCGCCAAGAGCGTGGATTGCGAACCACGGATGAGAATTGAGCAGGGTGATAAACCGCTGACCGACTGTGCCTGTTGCCCCAAGGACGCCAACTGGGATTGGATCTGTTGGGTTCTGCATCGACGTGCGGTGGTCTTTTGATATTCTTGACGACGAAGAAGAAGATCGTGCGGACATTTCCAAGTTCCTATTTGTGAAATAACGACGTCGGACGACCAACAAACGGCCGATGTCACTTCCAGCACGTGCCACGGGTGGCACATCAATGCGCGCTTATGCAAGTCACATCTCATAGCACATAGTATGAGCGGTAGTATAGTGCACCAGGTCCGATTTTCGCGTCCTTCACATCCCGCACTTGATGTACAGACTCTGTATGCAGATTATAAAAAGGTATACAGGTAACCACATCAGGTAATCTTTTCAGGAATGATGCCGATATGACCATTGACGACATGTGCCAGTGTGCCTTTTTTTCTTTCTGCCAATTTGAATTCTAAAACACATGCAAGTTTTCTCGTTATCTGAAAATCAAGGGCTGTGGAAAGGAACGCCGTTCCAAAGGACTACTTATCCCCGAAAACAAAATAAGTACTGTGTGGATAAGTAAGAAACCCCATGTAACCTTACGTTCCGCATGATCAGTACAGGCGATATGAGCGAGAGAAATGCATTTCGATTTTGGTTGTGTTCCGTTCTGAGCCACCTTGGGCCTGGAACTGCATGATCTCC
>Ga0307517_10006637_pt1 | contig 17055 bp, 7 predicted proteins | sample 23_EM_MG_FD_194515 | JGI IMG/M metagenome (GOLD analysis project Ga0307517, IMG submission 194515) | Populus trichocarpa ectomycorrhiza microbial communities from riparian zone in the Pacific Northwest, United States - 23_EM | ecosystem: Host-associated > Plants > Roots > Unclassified | place...
AAATAGAATATTTATTTTTTAATATTATAAAATTAAAATTCTTATCCTATAAAGTTACAAGTACTTTCTTTTCTCTATTTAAAAAGTCCTTTACTCAAATAAAATTTATGCATGACATGAATACATGCATGATATATGAATAAAAATTTTATTCAGTTTTCATTAACTTTTAATATGATAACATTAGAAATATAATTTTTTCACATAAAAAATAACCATTTTTATGTCAACCAAATATGAACACATGTCAACCAAATAAGAACAATAATTACTCATGGTTAAATAGAGAAAGAAATGATAAAATCAATCATGAACAATAATCAACCAAGCTTAAAAAGTTCTAATCTACTAATGAAACTAGAAATTAATCAACAAAATTATTAGGAATCATGATTGACAAAAAACAATCGATCATAAAAGTTTGAATTCAATTGAATGATCAAAAGGTTCAATCATACTCAGAATGAGAATTTTTAATGGGTTAAACTAACCAGATGATTTAGCTTAGTTAGGATTTATATGATAACTAGTAAATGAAAAGTTTAGTTTATATTACAATTTAATTTGTCTTCTTATCTAATTTATATTACATGTCTAGGATTAAAATTACGTGTTTAGATAGAATTAAAACACAATACCAATATAAATAGGTTATTTGATAGCTGGAAATGATAGTTAGGCTCACTTATATGATTTTTAACCATTAATTCAATTTAAGTTAGCTTTCTTTCAGTATTTACAATTTTATTTCCTTTCTTTTTTTTTACTACTTTGTTTTCTTTAAGCTTTATTTTAATTCAACTATCCTTTAAATTTCTTGCAATTCACCCCCCCTCTCTCTTTTTTTTATATATATATATTCTCTTTCATTCACCAACTCTTTTTAGGGTGGGTGATTTTTCTTGGAATGGATATGCCTTGCTTAGGATTCAATATCTTAATTCCCTACATTTCACTTGATTTTTCTTTGAATGGATATAGTTGTAATTTCTTTTTGTTTGAAGGAAGAAACAAAAAGCAAGTAGCATAAATGATCCAAAAATATTTTACTTGATCAACAAATTGACACACTTGATAAGACAAGATTCAATAACTATTCTATTAACTAGAAAATATGCAAAAAAAAAAAAAATACAAATAAACAACAAAATTTTTGGTGAAACAATTCATTTGTGCTTAATGTATACTCAACCAATCCATATCTAATATTACATCAAAGTCATACAAATTCAAAGACATCAAGTTTATCCTCAATTATAATCTCTCTATATAAAATCTATGACCCCTTTATATTCACCATCAACATCTATGTTTTCTTCTAATGGTGTACTAATAGTTACTCTCATATCCATTTTATTAGGCAATACATGCAAGTTATTTACAATTTAATGTGTCATGTGGTACACTCGGTCCTAGGCCTTTTTCTCTTGAATTTTAGGTCGACTTCTATTAGCACTTACCATAGACTGGGCAGGCTTCATAGGTCTAACAACAATGACTAACTGCTATCGACTCTATATAGCAGTCCTTTGACCCTGAGTAGCTGGTGTAAATCAATGAGGACATTATTTCTTCATGTGGCTTATCTCTCTATAGTAATAACAACCTCTACCCAAATACTGGTAGTCTCCCCACCTGTCCCTCTCCAATACAGATGTAACACCTCCCTAATGTAGATGAACAATCCTTAGGGTGTCTCTAATTGCACTTCACACATAATGGATATATGGGCCCTCTTTACTCAATAGACCCTTCTGTAGTAGTTGCCCCTCGACGGGCCTGTCCACCAGAGGATCCTCCTCCACTAATCTATATGAATCCTATTGAACTCTCTTATAGGGTGAAACTCCCTCTCATTTTTTAGAACTAACTAGATGATTGCCTATTTTTTCCCTTCTTTAGGAGGGAAGGCCTATCAGTGGAGAATACAAAGTCCCTCATATTCGCTCCTGTCACTTGTCCTCGTTTAGCTTCCTTCTTCTGTTAATCGTTAACGACTCTCTCCATAGCTTGAGCAAATCATACTAACTCTCATACTGTCTGAAACTACATGACTACTAGTATTCTTTTCAAATTTGATTTGAGTCCATTCTGCAGTCTCTCTATCTAGTGTTGCTCAATACAGAGGTATGTAGATGCAAAAATAGATGGGTCTTGGAACCTCCTTTCATACTCTAGGATGGTCATATCTCCTTGCTTCAAATCTAAGAACTCTTGTTCATTGTTCTTCCTATACTGCCAAGAGTAATGTTGCTCCTCAAATTCTACTATGAAATCTTGCAAAGTTAATACCTTTCTTGACCTCCTCTCCCTAATAGTCTCTCATAAAGAGTGAGCACTCTCTAATAACAACTAGGTCACACAATCAACTTACAGCTCCTTTGGCACCAAAATCTAATTAATCACCCTTTCCATTTTCTCAGCTAATATCATATAATCTCAACATCTTCCTCTCCTGAATATCTTACACACCCCAATCCCTCTCTTGCCTTTCACCTAATGTACTAGAGTGACAAGTTTCTCTCTTCTAAAGTACTGAAAGCTCCAACTAGTCTCGTTGCCACAAATTTAATCACATGTTCCAAAAAGGCAAGGTCTAAATATGGTGTAGGTGCCATAGTTGGCGCCTTCAGTGGATGCCTATTTGTCTTCCCCTATTCATCTGATACCAGAAGCAGTGATGCCTCTGCTCGTAAAGAAGTAGAATCATCATAGTGCCCAACTGATTCATCCCTCTTAGAGTGTACTAAAGCCATAAGTACATGAGAGACAATATCTATCAATAGATCTCCCACTGGTCGTCATCATCATGATGCATATGTACTCTCTTCTCTTAATTGGGGATGGATAAGTCTGTTCTTTGTCTAATCTAAACCATCCTGGAAACATATTTGTTTTGCCAAACAAGCCCCAAATAATTTCCAAAAATTATGAAAAAATTCAGGGAGCATTTTAAAATTATTTATGGGCCTCTCATGTGCTTTTCCAACCATTTCACCTAATATCAGAGCTATAAACATACACTGGAAGATACTGACTCGATATTAAAAATAAATGCTTTTCTTAAAAAAAATTAAAAATACAAGAAAATAAAAAAGATTCCTTATTCAAGAAAAATAAAAATGTTTTATTCATGTGCATACAGATAAATTCTAAAAGTTCTTCATGCATATTTTATAAGAAAACAAAAAATTCATTTTTATCATGCTTATCATGACTAGTTTATATTATCTATTAGGATTTGACCAAAATTTAAAAAATACCATAAAAATATTTTTTTTAATTAACTTTTGGGATATGAATTTTACAATGTAATGCATATTTCCAATATTAAATTAAATGAATTAACAAAAATAAAATGTTAGGAATTAACTGTAGACTTTAATATTTTGAGGTATAAAATTACATTATAAATTATATCCCTAGGTATTAAAAATACAAAGTAAGAAGAAATATGACATTAAATTTGGGTCATAAAATGGTTAGGATTTAGCCTAATAAGACAAAAACCTTCTTATTAAGAGGGATTTATCTTGAACTTTAGATATACTAACGAATAGAAATGTGACTTATAAAGAAAACAAACAATCAACAATGTTGTTTACCATAGGTAAGGTGCATGAAGATGATGTGTATTTCTTATGCACAATTAGTTCTCTTATCTAAACTCTCACAGATCAGTAGATTTTCTAATGACCATGATATTAGGTGGCGACACCTTCAAAATCATAATTAATCCCAATACACCCAAAACTCCTCTCGATCCAGGAGGTAGATCCGTCATTCGACGTAGTGCATGTCATGACAAGTTATATTATAAAATAAACATTACAATTGCATAAGTTTAACTTGCATTCTATGCCATAAAAAAAGTAGTTAAAAACCTAGCTTTGGATGGTTTCTTAGCTAATCACCTATGCATTAACATTAGTTATGAGATGGAACAAGATATAAATATTGTCATGACATAACCTATTTTATGGTAGTTATAGTCTGATGGATCAAAAACTAAAAACAAGGTTAGAGTAGGGATAATATCCCTATGAGGTCATTAAATTACCTTTTTTTAGCTTAATTTTCCTTTTATAAATAATCATGCTAAATATAAAGCCTTAATATAAAGTTTTAAAAGACTAATAGAATTAGGGGTATAGTCAGTTATAATGATGAGAGATTCATTGTTTATTATCAACCAGCTAGTTGGTGAATATAAATGTAAACATCTTACTTTAACTCTATACATGAAGTGGCTATAAACCTTATCAAAAGGTTTTTTAATCCTTTTTTTTCAATAAAAGAATACAATACAAAAGCCAACGACTTAACTCAATGTAGATTAGGATATAAAGTGGCATTTGATCATCATGGTATCATCCCAACATCTCTATAAGGATTGTTAATCGATTAAATATTACTAATATCAAATAGGGTGGTAAAAATGACCAAAGCAATATAGGTTTTATGGTTGAAAATGTACAAGACAGTAGCACTGAAACCATTACTAAGATGTTTTGCAAAGTACAAGAAGAGTGTCTTAATAAAACAAATGCTAATTGAAGAAAGAAGATTAAAACATTTTTGCAAAACCTTTCCTAAAATGTTTTTAGATCTTTTAGAATGAAAGCTACCAACTATGTTCTCTTAGTTAATATATTATCTAGATTCATAAAATTGAACTCTTGCTTGGATTCTTAAGATAAAAAAAGTTGTATTAGTCATGTTCGAGGTTTATAAAAGACTCTAAAGATCCCATCAATCTAGAATCAAGATAAGATGGCTTACCATAAATCATAACTTTCATTTACTAAGTATAACCAAGGATTGCATTAGTTATGCAAAAAGATGTCAAGAATGTCAGTTGTTTGTTCTAATTAAACATATACCATCAAACAAACTCAATATAGGTCAAACTTGTACATGAAAAAAACACAAGAATTTAGTAATCTTGATGAAGTTTAATAGTACATGTTGGATTATTCATTTTTTGATACATGTTGGATTGTATTAGTAGGTGATCTGGTGAGAAAGGTTATACCACTAATTGGCTATAAGAATCCAAAGTTTGGGAAATGGTCCCCAAACACAGAGGGTTTATAGTTTGTTCCTAAAGTTATTACATGAGGTGATATCATCTAATTGATCAAGATGGGGTGTTACATTTTTTATTAATCAATGATTGATATTGAAAAAAAAAACTAACTCTACATGAAAAAAAACACTAGAAGCTAGTACCCCTAAAAAAGTTAAAGATAAGTCTAGAGATCACAAGTCTAACACTTTTATAAATATATATTGTTTGTAATTTAGGCCTCGTTTCATAAAATAACTTAGGTTTTTGATTTTCCAATTATAACAAGTTAGTTCTTATTTAAGTGCAATCAATTATAAAAACTGGAATGAATATCAGTATTTAAGTAGTTAAAGAACAAACCAAAATATGTAAAATTGAATTTTATAAATATTAAATTTAGTACATATAATGAAATATTAGGATTGTTTACTAAGAGAAACTACTACTTATTCTAGCTTTAATGGTTTCTAAGGTTGAGCTAACACTATAAAAATCATTTAAGGATTTCTTCCTCATTGGTTTCTACTGTTTGAGAAGTGCCAACATATTGTTTATTGACTCCTAAATAATTATAGTTTCTTTATATGACTTTTAGCCTTGATCTCTATAAAATGTCAAATTAGCTTTAGCCTTATTAAGCTTCTCCTGAACCTTGGCCAATGTTTTCCTTATACAAACCACCTTAGTTTCTTAGGATTAGAATTGTGTTGAGGCATCTCTAAAGGATAAATAATTGAATATTTAGTATCCCAAAACTAGCTTTAGATTTTAAAAAATTATTAAGAAGCTTCATAATTATGTATCACCTCTGTTGTAGAGTACTTGGTGTTATTAAGCTCCTTTTTAGCCATGACCACCTCTTCTTTCATAACCTTAGTTTCTTGGGATTAGATTTATGTTGAGATATCCCTAAATAAAAGGTAGTCAAATATTTAGTATCCTAAGACTGCCTTTAGATCTTTAAAAATTCTTGAGAAGCTTTATAATCATATATCATATTTGTGATAGACTACTCAATACTGGTAAGAGGATTAATACTCTTCTATAATTATACTAAGGACTCATATGTGTTATGATTTATTAAACAATGAGGCTCTTGAGAAATCTAAAAGTTGTTGCAGGTGATTAATTGAGGCTTGATTGACTAAAATGTTGTCTTCTAAGGTATGTATGGCAAACAATTCTTTGACATTGGCTAACAAAATCTCTTTTGATTAGATGTCTTCATCAAGCTTCAACTTAGAAGAACAAATCTTTATTGGTTTAGAGGATAATATTTTATAGAGAAGATCATTAGCATTTCCTAGTTAAATAAAAGGAAAGGTTTCTATTAATATCCATATACAAAAAGATTGAGAAATCAATAATAAAAACATACACTTTTGCTTGAAAATATGGTTGTCAGCATTAACATGACTCGGAGCTCAATTTATTCATTCCTAATAATTAAAAAAATATGGTGTTCCTATTATTTTAGACTTTTATAGTAATGATAGGAGATAAAGGTTCATATTCTATAAAATTCATAGGAGCATTAACTAATAGTGCCTAATTAGTAAAATAAGACTTAATAGATGGTATGATTTTTCCCTTTAGGTGCTTTTTACTCTATTTCCTGCTATATTCACATCATGCCATAGTAATATGAGGACATTTCCAATCTTATATTCATGAAGTAGGGGGACTTATTGGATATCAATTGCAATTGTACTAGTGTCCTCATTTCCCCCTTGTATTTACTACTCTTCTCTAAAAAGAAAGAAGTTTATAGTAACATAATATCCACCTTTACAAAGGTGGATTCTAATGGTCTCCAACCACCTTTTACATGGAATGTATATATTCTTATTGGTTTTATCCTTGAGGGCACAAAAGAGATAGCTTTAAAAACTAGTGGTTAACTTCTTTTGATAACAATAAAGGGGTATTACCCTAGTTAACAAAAGTAGTCGCCATGTTTGATGGTGTTCACTTTTAGGAGTAGCTATGATAGGAGTAATAATTAATGATTAGAAAGCTCTCAATCTAAGAGGATGGATAAGAGTTTTTAGTATCATCTCTATAGCAGGAATTAAAGGTAGATGAGTAATTTTAGGAGTTAATACCTAAGAATGCAAGAGAAGTAAGATAAGATAAGTAAAAGAAAAAACAACAAATGCATCATGTTATAGTTAAAATTTTACTTTAGATGTATACCTTAAACCAATAATTGGAGTCTCGTCATCATTATTATCTTCTTCTTCTATTATATATGGGTTTCAAGGTTTAATAGGATTGGATGTCGCTGGTGAATCACTGGTATTTTAAGGAGTTAAATAAAGAAGAATTCTCTAAAACATCAGATAGGGTTAAAGAAGACATAACTAAAAAAAAACAATTCTTACTAGAAGCATCTTGAACACATCTTTTGCTTAACCTTCTATAAGACTTTCAAAGGTTTTTCTTTAATTTCCTTTATAAGAGGAATTCTTATAGAAAATGAATTTATCTATCATCTATTTTAAGAAATTGGTGTGAATAAGGTCTATTTTTTTCTTATATAATAACAAAAACCATGGTCGATAGCCTACAAAGTGAATAGTTTTGTATGTTTAAGCAGACAAATTGATGCTTTGCTATTTTAGTTACTTCCTTTATATTTTTTAGGTTCTCAAAAGTTATTATGCTTAGACCAACTTTATTCACAACATAATACATTAGAAAAAAATACCTTGGACAAATCCTGATTGTATAGCTATAAAATCAGGCTTGAAGGGCTTATAAGAACAATAGTTATTCCTTGACACTAGATCTATCACTAGCATAAAGTACAGATCCCTAAAGGTAATGATACTTCTCTAAACTATATTATTTTCCTTTCTCTTATAGTCTTATCTTTAATACTAAGAAAGTAGTACCTATAGATGTCATTCTCTTATAGATGTAAGAAGAGACATAAAAACATCAATCCTCTTTATAATGAATAAGAGTGTTTTTACATGCCTTTCGAGAAAAAAAAAGGTCTTCAAAAGAGGATCTAAATAGGCTTTCCCCTAAGCAAATAAAGTTTAGGTTAAGGATTGCCCTCATATTGATGAATTTCTTAAAGTATAAGTAACCCTTGTATGTGTGCACTATAAAACTACATAAACACTACCTTTCATCACAAAAAGGATGATCTTTATATCTTGTTTGGTATTTACCTAATACATTATAGATGTGGCTATATATAAATGGTCTGAAGACAACTATCCTACATTTAGTTAAAGTTACTACTATTTTCAAATATGCTTTATTTGGGTTTTTAGACTTGGAATATCACTATCAGAAAATCAATAAATACAAACGGAAATACCGAGAGAATATTTTTATCGGTAAATTTTCGAGTGATTTTACAGACAGAAATATTCCCTCGGTATATACCGAGGGAATTACAGTGGAAAAAAAAATTAAAACAAAGTAAAAAATATGATGACATGTCATTTTTACTAACGGAATTACCGTCGGTAAATTCATTGGTAAACTGTGAACACTATTCATCATGTCAATTACAAAGGGAATTACCGACGAAATTTTCCGTCGGTATTTTCCAAAGAGCTCCAGAACTGTTCACTTTCCAATTGCACTGTTAATTGTTGTTCTTTACGGACAAAATCACCGACGGATTGAAAAGTCGTCGGTGTTATTTGGCGGTTTTCTGAAAAAATTCAATTAATTTAAAATTTTCATTTAAATATTACCGATGGAATCACCAACGGATTGAAAAATCCTCGGTGATTGTTGGCGGTTTCTGAAAACTTTTTATGAAATTAAAAATTTAAATTAAATATTACAGATGAAATTACTGACGGAATAATTAAAAAATATTAATATTTAATTATCCGTCGGTAATTCCGTCGCTAACGCGCCCCAATAAAAAGCCTGAATCCCCTTATTTCACAAGAGACAGACTCATTTCTTCTTCTTCTTCTTCTTCTTCATTATATGTAAAAAACATCAATATCTATTTCTTTCTCTTCTCTTCCATCCTCATCTCCTTCTCTTCTTCTCCATGCTCGGGTATGTCTTCTTTTTCTTTCTTCTTTTATCCTCTTAGTTTTTTTAATTAATATGCTTTATGAATTTTTCTCTCTCTCCTTAGCTTCACTTGCAACTATATTAAGGTAAGATTTTTTTTTCTTCTTTTTTCATGATTTTTTTCACTATATTTGTTTTTTGTTTTATTTTTAATTGTTTTTGTTCTTAATAATTGTATAAATGTTGTTGTGAGATTTTTTTTTTCATATGAGATCAATTTTTAGTTGATTTATTTATAGGATTTTTAAATTTTTACCAATTGCAACTTCATTTTTTTCATATGAATTTTTTTAGTTGAATTTATTTTGTGCAAATTTGTTTGAGTTGATTTTCTTATTCTTTTTTCCAAGCATTTTGAGTATATATCATAGAGTGTTGATTTATGTTAATTTAATTATTTTATAATTTTATAAAATGGATTTTTTTAAAAAATGTTTTTAAATAATTACCGACAGAATTACCGATGGTATTTTTCGAGGGATATACCGACGAAATGAAGCGGGTAATTTTTTTTTTACGTGTCTGTTCCGTCAACAAATCTGTCGGTAATAATATTTTTTTATTACCAACGTATTTACCGACGGACAAAAAATTACCGATGAAAGATTCACCGACGGAGCATTTCCGTCAGTGATTTCGTTGGTAAATTAATTAGTGACGGAATATGTGTCTTATGCCGTCGGAAAAATTCCGTCGGTAAAACTGTTAAATCTTGTAGTGTGTATAAGGTATTTGCATATCAAATATACAAAAAAGCCATATGTTCCTATTGAGAGGGGAACTCTATTTTTTCTTTTCCTCTCTTAATCAACATGCTAAATTCTAGTGCACCCAACAACAGGTCTTTGAAAAGACTTGTAGAAATTTGCATGGAAGCACAAATCTCCTTACTTATAAGGTATAGGCCTTATATTAAGACTAATTCATTCAAAGTAATAGTTCGCATTATGCACCTAAAAAAAAGATGTTAGTGAAAAAATGGTCAATAGTTGCCTAGTAGGTTTGGTGGTGATTATAGACAACTAAATAACATTGAAGATCTTTTAACATTTCCATTATTCACTAAAGTTTTGTGAAGCCATGCTGTCACACCTGACAAGCTTCATTGCATCTTACCCAATCATCTGATATAATATACGAGGGTGATGTTTAGCCATATTGAGATTCATTTCTTTCATGTATTAATATTTACATGGTCATCATATAGATAAGATTTTTTATTTCTCAATATCCTAAGCCAAATGGCGATTTTATTCTTTTTGTGTATGTTTTCATAAAATAGGCCAATACATTCTTTATTCATATACTATGAACTAGTTGATATGGGGTAAGCAATCTGAAGTGAGAGATGAGTGTGGCTTTTGATAATGACATGTTAGGAATTAAAGAGAAATAAAGAAGGTTTAAGGTTCTTAATTAATTTTTTCTTTTTGAAAACATTTGAGGATAATGGTGTTTTATTTTTGTCAAACATAAAGAGTTGAATTGCAATATAATAGCTAGTATAAGAATCTAGCTATGATTTGTTGAAATCTAACATTAAGTAGACTAGAGCACATGTAACATTTAAAAAATAATAAATTGGCCAATAGGTCCGACACATTTAAGAACATGATAGAAATTTTTGGATGAATAATGTCGTCATTAATGGTCAATTTCATGGATTAATTTTAATACAAATATGACGAGGAAATATTCTTTCAATTAAAAAAATAAAGGAACATAGGGGACATTGTTATATAAAAAATAAACATTCACGTGTTAATGAAATAAGAATAATCATTGTTCATGTTTAAACAAGGAAAGAAAAGTTAAAATTGAATATGAGCACTAATCAACCAACCTTAAAAAGTTTTAATTGTTTAAGAAAAATATAAAGCAGTTATCTAGATGATTAAGAGTCACAATCAACCAAAAAAAATATGAAGCAATTAACTAGGTGATTAAGAGTCACAATCAACCAAGAAAAAATAATTGACCTCGGGGGTTTGAATTTATATAAATGACCTAAAGGCTCAATCATACTCAAAATAAAGAGTTTAGTTTATATTAGAATTTAATATACCTCCCAGGTTATTTAACAAAATTAAAATTACATGTTTAAATATAATTGAAATGATATCTTGATATAAATATTGATATAAATAGGTCATCTGACAGTTGGAAAAGATGACAGGTTTACATTTGAAATTTTCTTCCTTCAATTCAATTCAAGTTATTTTTCTTCTATTATTTACAACTTTATTTTCTTGCTTTATTTACATGTTTTCTTTTACAACTTTGTTCTCCTTTTGTTTTAATTCCAATACCATTTGAATTACTTGCAATTCCTCTCTCTCATTCACCTGGTCTCTCTTAGATGTGTGGTTCTCATTGGAACGAATATACTTGACTTAAGGTTTGATATCTTGGTGTCCTTATATTTGTTTTTGATTTTGTAAGGTTGCTATCTACCTCCACTTAGAATTTAATTCATAATTGTATTTTCATCTTATTAGAAGGAAAAAACGAAGAATAGGTAGTGTAAATGATAAATAAATATCTGACTTGATCGATTATTTTAAAGAGATTATGTTTTAATTATATAAAAATAAATATTAAAAAATATAGACACTCAAATATAAATTTTATGCTATTTTGAGTAAGGTGTCTTTTTCAATATTATTATAGTTTGTTAAAAAATATAAATCCTTTTCGAGTCAAAGATAAAACAAGGCAATAACCAAGAATATTTATAATATTTTAATAATTTTTTAATTTTGATGTAATTATAATGTTTTAATTTTAATTATATATGAGGTGAATATAAATTAAGAGTATAGCCATAGAAGATTTTTTAATGGTTTTGTTTAAAGGAGTCAATATTAAGTTTAGTAGTCGTTTGTAAAAAGTAATAAAATTTAACAAATTGTAATCAATAATAGTTTTTTAATTTTTAATTCTTATTACTTGTATTTAATAATATCTATAATTAAAAAATCTTGAAAATTCACTAAGAAAAATGAAACCTGATTATTGTATCTTAGATACTAGTATTTATATTTTAATATTATGAAATTAAAATACAATCTCCTCCAAAAATTATTAATATTTTACAACATTTACAAATGATTTTTTTGTCTAAGGAGTCCTATTTCAAAATAAAATCTATGCATAACACAAAAATATAAGGTGAATGTTATGAATAAAAATTTTAGTCAAGACTCCATTAACTTTAATATGATAACATTAGTGTTATGTGTTTTTCAAAACCCTTTATTTTCTAATTAACCAATTGTTAATTTCAATTAACCTTTTGTTAATCTTTAAATTATTCATCTAAAATATCTGGAAATGCAAATAAATTAATTAATAATTTTTGTTATTGATTGTTAGGACTGTCAAAAAATCATCTCAATCCAATAACTTAAGCTATTAGATGAGGTCTTAAGATATGATTTATATTATTTTCTAACAAAACCTCTCAAGTGAAAGCCCTATAAGCTTGAAACTTGCACATCATGTTCATGCTAACTTATGCTTAATTTTTATCAAATAAATAAGAATGATGAGATTTAAACTCATAACCGCTTGGTTATCAAATCTTTGATACCATGTTAAAGAACTATTTTAATCCAATAACTTAAACTATTAGTGAGAAGTTCCAAGATATGATTATTATACTTTAACAAGAACAATTAGGTAAATAAATGACATTTTTTAATTTGAAAAAAAATTGAAAAGGTAGATTTTACAAATAAAAAACCCTAAGCTCTATATTCCCAATTCTAAACCAGTCCGTTGCCAAATTAAATTTGGTATCACTAACCTTGATCAGAATTTGTTTAATATTGTTACGTTGTGGTTTGCTTTGATTGCTATTTAATATTGTGTTGTAAGATGAAAATAGCATTAGCAAAGCAATATTTTGCAATCAAAAGTGTTATGTTTTTTTAAAATGTATTTTATTTAAGAAAATAGTAGACTTCACAATAATTTTCGATTGAGGATTTTCAAACAGTTGTATAAGTAGGATAGGGAGACAAATGTGGTTTGCAAAAGGAGATAAATTACTAATTAATTAATATATAGTAATAGAATTTCAGGATCTTAAACACCATGACTCTCTCTCTCTCGTCTCCCTAAAATAACAGACAAGAATGGAAAGTCTAATTCATTATATTAACTAATTAATTGCATTACTAATTGTTAGGCTGAGAAAGGGATTTTCTCATGGACTTGTACTTGTAGCGGCTTGCCCAGAAGAGATAATGAGACAAGTTTAATCCACTTAGTATGCACATCAACCAGTAAAACCTCTCCAGGCGATACTTGTTCAAGTTGCTACCAAAGAGCCATGGCGTGTCTCGGTACCTACTTGTGATTGTGTTGATCAGAGACACAAGCACCGAACTGAGGTAGTATCCCATGGCTAGTGAGGCCCATGATAGAGATGTGGCCAAAGATCTCATGCTTTTTGGGGCCTCTGTGAAGAAGAATTCCATCATGCCCGCTAATGTGAAAAGATCAGCTGATCCCAGGAACAAGTACTGCAATGCGATCCAAAGGAATGTGATGGGTAGAGGTTTTGTTGAATTTACTAATCCAGAATTGGCTGCTACTCTCTTTCGCTTCATTTCCACCAGGGCTGCCACTGCCATTGCCACGACGGATAGGACTAGCCCTGTCCCTATTCTTTGCAAATGAGTTATCCCCATTTCGGATTTTGTCACTTTCCTCGCAAATGGAATGATGATGTGGTTATAGATTGGTGCCAGGATCATGATGAATATAACAGGGAAAACAGGAAGAGATGCTGGTGGGACTTTTAAGGAGCCAAGATTGGTATTCATGGTCGATGCTTGCTGGACAGAAAATGTGGAAAGCTGAGCCAGGCAACAGTTTAGCATTATAGTAGACATGAAGATGGGGAGGATTCTTAGCACTATCTTAACTTCTTCCACCTGCTCAGCTGTACATTCTAGCATTGGACTGACTGTCTTGTTCTTGACTGCTCTGTTAACAAACTCGAGGCTTTCTGTTGGAGTTTGACTTAGTTCCTTTCGTTTCGTATTTCTATCTTCTCCCTCACTGGTTTCTGTGGTATAGGATGTCCTGCTTGTGTCCATTCCAATGGCAGAATTGCTAGAATCCCTGAATTTGTAGGTGCTGTAAACCGCTGCAGCGAGAACCTACGGGGAGAAAGGGGAAAAAGGTTAAGATTGCCTAGCTCTTATTTTGCAGCATGACAGGGTTTTATACTGTGTTCTATCTGGATTTTTACCTTGAATATAGTTGTGATGGGACTTCCTATAGGAACTTTGGTCCTATAAACTGGGGAGCCGATGAGGAAGATTGGGATAGAGAGAAGTATAGTTGCAGTGGAAACCCCAAATCCCCATTGCCATCCTTTGTTGTCCTCAACCCATACCACTAGAGTCACTGCAATCAAAGCTCCACAGGAAAGGCAGAATACATAGTAGTTAAAGAATGCAGATCTCTGCTTTCTTCCTTGAAGAATATTCTCATCAAACTGCTCAGCGCCATGTGGGGGAAGAGAACCCTTTATCCCTCCAACACCGAGTGCCACCAGGTAGAGGCCTGCGAACAACATCAATGCTTTCCTGCCATCAACTTGCTCGCATGAGATACTGGTGCTCGCTGAAAAGCATGGTGGTGGTTTCAACGAGGTTACACGAGCTTGAATTGTAAGCACTAACATACCCTGTTCCGCAGATCATAGTTAGTTAAAGATCTTGAATTGTTGTGGAAATCTTTAAACGCACTCACGAGTGAGGATTGATAAGAAAAGAAAAACTAGCAAGGCTACGAAAAGATTTTCTGCAGTCTGGCTATGTTTGTTGCTGTGACACTGAATTTGAACAACTTGTAGGCTGAAGTTGAGGAGATTGAGGGCTTATTTTCACTAGGTCTTACAATTTACTATATTGAAGAGGAGAGTGTTAGGATCATTGATTACGTCTTTTCTTTTCTAACAATCAGATTTTCACACAAAATATTACATACGTGCGTCAAACTGTCACTTATCTTATTGTCATTTCCGAAGTGTTCGTTTCTGTTCTAGAAATCAATCAAACTTTACTAGGGTACAAGTTGCCATTTTACCTTGTTGTTTTAGGTGCATGATTGGACGATTCTAGCTTTCTTGTGTCCTTACAGTCGTCGGAAGTATCAAGTTCTTCTAAGAAACATGGACATTTTTTCAACGGTGGGTCAGGAGATTAATTATCCGGTAGGGCATAGATTTGTTCCAGTACCATCTATAAAGTTAACAACATTGAAGCAATACGATTGGCAGGGGCACATGTTTGGGCATGGTCAGGTCGTTTTATGGCCTATCCTTGAAAAACTCAGGAGATATTCTTGTGCCTGACCCTCCACTAAATGGTACTCTTGAAAGGGAAATGGCAGGCAAATTGATAGATGCTCTCTCAACCAGTTCCCTACTTGCGACGCCACTCATTGGTAGCCAAAATGTTGACTGTTAATATAGTTTCCATTGATAACATTTATGTTGCATAATGGATGGCAGAAACTAGCTAGTTTCTATTGACAAATGAAACTATGCAGGGAGATTCAATACAAATATAAACAGCTAAAACTTTTTTAAGAATCTTACCAGGGATTCTATTGAAGCACTGATCAAATAGATGTAATAGGTGGTAAAAAAAGCATCTGCTAGAAAGCCACCAAGTAGAGCAAGGAGAAAGGCTGTGCCCATGAAATTGGTAACAACGTTGGCCGAGCTGGATGGGGAAAAATGCATGTACTTGGAGAGGTAAAGAACAAGGTTGCTTGCATTGGCCAGGAATGCTAGATTCTCCAGAACCTCCACAACTGTGATTTTCAATACAAGAAATTATGTATGTATGTATATATTACTGGTTATTCATCTATAAGTGCAGACTGTAAGTCGTGTTTTTATTAGTTCACTTAAGGTTCTCAAATAGTTACAGTAACAAAAGAAGCATGAGGTAATTGAGTGACTACCCAAGACAAAGGAGGCAGCAAGTATTCCACCATGCCGACCTCTCACGGCAGGTCTGTTCCTCCAGTCTACGTAACCTTCACAAGTATTCAACATGTGTGCTTCATCCTACAACAATGGGTAAAAGGAATTAATAACCCTGGTGAACTGAGCAGTGAAGCTAAGACGAAAAGGAAGAGAGAGTAGAGTTATACGAAATCTTACCATCTCTATTTTCAAATTTTTGCAGCTATGAGAAGCTTTATATAGGATCACCCTTGGCTAAAGAAATACTTCTGGTGTATGGTGTCCTTTTATAGGCTGAGAAAATGGTGGTCCAACCCAAGGAGAAAGGTCTAGACTCGATGAAAATGATTCTTCATTTTCCCTTTACGTTGTTGATGTCGACGTTTTCATCCTATATCAAAGAGAAGGAAGAAAGGGAGGGAAGGTTTGCTTTTCTCAGGATCACTTATCCTACCCGAAAACAAATATCGGGGCGCATTGAAGAATCAAACCCTCTTACCCATGTAAATTTCGTCCAACTTATTCTTATCGATCCAAACTTTATATTATCAGTTTATGAAGATAGTATCCTGGTTTTGGTTTGTAAATCTAAAGGTAGATATGATGTATAACTTGGAATGAACTGTGATGCTAGATGATTGCCCGCATTGCAGTAAACAATGTATACTCGTCGGCCATACTTGAAGTTTCTAGGTACGCAAGGTCATAAAGGATTAAACAAACAGGTGCCCCACAGCCCCTTACAGTAACATCTTATAATGGGACGGTGCCACTATTTGAAGGTAAAAGTCAGAGTCCATTTCTGATGTCCCACATCCCACAATCATATATATAATTTGGTAATGGTAGTATAAGAGATGAAGATTTAACCCTAAATCGTTGGATATTAACCTAAACTAATTTAAATGAATATATATATATATATATATATATA